>OBLU010001806.1_pt1 | contig 19735 bp, 19 predicted proteins | sample 1518681 | NCBI WGS metagenome assembly OBLU01 (sample SAMEA3539304, study PRJEB22396) | soil metagenome | biome: tundra; feature: field; material: soil | place: USA | collected 2010-05 | depth 0.15 m
CCCAATCACAGCGCCTCCATATAGGGGCGAATGACATTACTAACCCGGCAGACTTGGGCGGAGCGGTAGATTTCGTTGACGTTGGCCTTCTTTTGGCGAAGAGAATCCTTTAGAGCTTCGATTGCAACATCGAGTCCGATTTTGTGCCTGAACTTAAAACAGTCGGCGACGGTCTTCGCAGCCGAATAAACGCGGACGGGGACGCCATCGACCTGATAGTTTTCAATTCCCGTAGTCAGCGATAGGCCGGAGAGTCGTACGATCCTGAGAGAAGGAGAATCGAGTGTAGGTTTTCTTGCCCCTTTGGGGAGAGCGATCCAAACTGAAGCAGGACTCTGAGTCGTGATCTCGTGAAAGGCAAGGGCCGAAAGCAGGCAGACAGTGGCTTCCGGGACGCGCTTCGCCACTTCAGCGTAGGAGTGGTGTTCCGTCACGTTGGCGTCTGGAATTGTGTAGATTCCACGTCCAGGGCGATTGAGCTTGCCTTGCCGGTGGAGACGAACCAGATACTCCCGCGGAAGGCCGATGGCCTCGATATCGCGGGGCCTAACGATCCCGTGTTTGCCGACGTACCGCAGAATCTTCTGAAGAGGCGCTGCCGCGGCTTGTTTCAATATGTCATTACTTAATCATAACTAATGACGTATTGCAACACGCCATGGGTCTGACGTCAAATACCCTGCCCCAGACTGAGATCTGTCATCGCGTTAGCTGGCGAGTGAGAAAACTCAATAGCAGAACTCTTGGAAACCTCGCCACTTAACTTTTGGCCGAGATCGGCAGCGTCATTGGTATAGATCTTAGCGTCGAGGCTTGCGCGCGAGATGGAGACGTAGCCGAAGCGGGAGTTGAGCAGATCCGGGTGGACGCTGGTATCGGCGTGAACGAGGACGCGTTCGGCGGTGAGGCCCTGGGAGCTGTGACTGGTGACGGCGTAGCCGTGGTCGAGATGACGATGCTCGTTGGGGTTGAATTCGATCTGGCGGTTGTTGTCGAGGCGGACGGACAGGCGACCATCGGGGTGGATCGCCTCGATCGCGGCCATGTCGCGATTTGCAACGCCGAGTGATTTGTCGGGGGCAGTAAACTGGATGCGGTCGCCTACGGAAAACTCGCGTTGGATCACTTGGTAGACGCTGACGCCTGTAAGGCGGCGGGGATCGTAGGTCGCAAGCGCTCCGTTCGCTTTTTCGACCGTGAGTTGGTTTGCGGATGGGTTGATCGCGACGACCGATGCGTAGGCGGCAGCTTCGATTCCGATGGCTTTACTGCCACGTGTGTAGCGAACTACGTCGTTGATCTCGTAGTGGCTTGCCCATGATCGTTCAGCTCCGGTCATGTCCTGACGCTGAACCAGGACGCGAAAAGTATGATCTTCCGGCGCAAGGCTTCCATTGGCCTTCAACTCCTGGCGAACAGCGACGTTCAGCTCGCGGCGGGAAGCATTGTCCGGTGAGACGATGAGAGTGTTCTCAGGGGATTCGACGTAGCTCTTGGCGATGGTGCGGACGCGCTCTTCCGCGTTGGGAATTTCCTTCACACGACCCTGCTGTTGGAGTGCGTCGAGGGCAGCGGAGACTTGGCCGGTGGCCAGCAGTTCGACGGCTGCTTTCAGGGCCGGGTCTATCTGGCGAACGATCTCATCGAGCGTGGCTGTGCGCATTCCGGCTTCCTGCAGTTGCTCGAAAGGGCGGCCCGCTTCGACGCCCTGATGCTGGCGGGTATCGCCGATCAGAAGCACGCGGTCATTGGGACCAAGCCGCGTAAGGAACTCGCGCATTTGGTTCGTGCTGGCAAGACTCGATTCATCCACAAGGTAGAAGTGCTTTTGCTCTCGTAGACCTGGGCGCACGGCGCGGGCGAGGAAGCCTTGCAAGGTTCCAGCTTCGATGCCTGCCTTATTCAGTTGGCGCGCGGCGCGGGATGTCGGGGCGAAGCCCTCGACCTGATAGCCCTGCATTTCCCCGGCGCTGCGGATGACTGTGAGCGTGGTTGTCTTGCCCGCGCCGGCAAAGCCTTGGATTCCTTGGATGCGGTCCGGCGAACTGAGCACATCCTCTACCACGCTCTTTTGTGCCCGGTTGAGATGCGGGTGCTGGTCGGCAACAGCGATGGAGTGCGGACGCGAAAGAACCGGCTCGGCATGGTTTTGTCCCTCACGCATTCTGCGGACAATTTCATGTTCCGCTTCGATGGTTTTCGCGGTGGTGAACTGGCGGCCCGGAACGCCAAGAGGCCGGTCAACGATTTGAAATTCCCCGGAAGCCAAGCGGGTGTCAAGATTGGCGCGGACCTGGGCATGGGTGATCTCGCCCATTCCGCGACGAAGCCCGTCGCGGATCAGCGCACGTTCATCCACAACCGCCTCGCGCTCGAAGTTCTTGTCGCGGGAAAAGGTGAGAGATTCTCGAACACGGTCAAACGAGTTGACCGGCTTCTCTTGATGTTGAGACCGTTCCCGCGCTGCCCGTACGACCGCCTCGGCTTGGTGTCCAAAGTCTGCCGCCAGCCTCCGGTGCGCGGCCATTACTTCTCCCGGCGAATGAATTTCTTTGCGGTCACGCGTGGAGTGCGCAGCGATCTCAGCAGCTTCCTTCCCGGAGCGCCCGGTGCGTTCGAGGTAGTCACGAATCTGTTGGCTGCGGGGACTTGATGCGTCGAGATATTCCTGAGTATAGCCTTTGATTTCCGGCGCGCCGCTCCTGCCTGTCGTAATTTCGTATCGGAGTTGCCGTAGTTTGTAGGTCAACTCGGATTGATAGATGGCCGTGGCAAATTGCTGCGAGGCGAAAAGGCTCTGCGGCTGGATGGCGCGAGGCTGGCCGGTGTCGCGCTCGGTGACGTTGAATACCACCGCATGGGTATGGAGTTGTGGCGCGACATAGCCATCGACCGGGCGGGCGGTATCGTGCTCGAACTTGGCGGAGATAAACCTGCCCGTGGTCTCGGGCGGATGATTGCCGCCGATGCGGGCTTGCGTGTAGTGTTCGAGCTGGTCGAGGGCAACGCGGACGCTCTCCCGGTGCGCTTCGCGGACACGCTCATCGCCGCCGACAAGCGCGGTGAGCGAGACAGATTTGGGCGCGGAAAAGGTTGCATCCCACCCTGCGCGGTGCTCCATCGTCTTGATGGTCTTGCCGTCGGCATCCTGATATTCGTACGACGCTCGCTGTCGGACAAGCTGCTCCCCGGTCTGTGGATGCTGGCCCTGGCTAAGTTTCGCGAAGTCCTCGGCAGATACGGTTCCGACGAGGCCAAACTGCCCGGCGAGGCGGCCTTGCCACTCGCCCGCAATCACGCCGCGTTGCGACCAATAATTCTGCTCCTTCGCGGTGAACTCTTTCTGGTGGTAGCTCTGCGCCTGGCCTGCGGAGAGTGGCTTTGAGATGGTGAGCATGACCGCCTACTCCACTTGGTTTCCGGGAGGTTGAAGCGCATATTCGGGGCTGAGAAGATTGCCCTGTATCTCTTCTGGTTCTGCGGGGAGCGGTGTGCTCGGCATAATCAAGTCGTCCATCTTCCGCTCATCGAAACCGGGACTCTTCTCTTCGAGAGCAATGAACGGAAATGAGAAGCGCGCGACATGGTTGCCGTATTTGAGAAAGCCTCGCAGATCGTCGAGACCGGAAACCTCAGAAGGCAGAACCAGCGGTTCGGTCTGCCGGTCGAGCGCGAAGTTGCGTCCCGCGCGTGAACCCTCGTAATGGGTTTCGCGTAGCCGCTCAATCTCAATCTCGCCGATCGCCTCGCTGACCCATTTGGCAGCCCGAGGTTCGGTGGTTCGGAGGAAAATCTTGGTGGCGGGCTGCGAGAGCATGGCCTCGGCGTCCTCACCGTAGCGAGCCTGCATCTGGCTCCGTCCCTGAAAGCCAAGAATGACTGGATTCTGCGATTTGCGATTCTCCGTGATGGCCGTATGAAGCTGCGGCAGTCGCTGCAGGCTGGCCAACTCGTCGATGACGAACCAGACAGGTTTCTGGTCAGGCATAGGCTCGTTCAAGAGGCGCAGAACGAGCGTGTCAATCCATAGACTGATGAGCGGGCGAAGCGCCTCGCGCATGGTGGGGCGCGAGGTGATGAAGATCCAACCGCGACGCGTCTCTGCCCAGTTTGTCGCTGTCCATCCTGAGGTTGTCTCGTCCTGCTTGGGCAGAAGCCGGAAGCTGTCGGCGCTCATATTAAGAGAGCCGAGAACCCCTGTCCGCTGTTGCGGAGCCTTCGGATCGATCAGCATCCAATACTCGGTTCCTTTGACGCGGCGGTCGATCTCGTCAGGATCGGACATCCACCGTACGAGTTCCTCCGGCGTCGGAAGGAAGGTAAGCAGGTGCGCAAAAATCTTCTGCGGGGCTTCGACGAAGAAGCGATTCGTCACACCCTCCGGCTGGTAGAGTGAGACGGCCAAAGCCTTGGCCTCGGCCTTGCGCCGGAGTTCCTTCGAAGGGTTCCAATAGGGCATTCGGGCGTCGAGCGGATTGAGCACAATGTCGCCGCGGCGCTCGTCGTAAAACTGCTTCACAAACTCACAGGCGGGATCGTAGACGATGGCGCTGTCGCCGCGAGCGTCCACCTGATAGAGCATCTGGCGGATGATGCTCGACTTCCCCGAGCCGGTGTCTCCCACAATCAGAAAGTGCTTGTTCTCGGCATCGCGCGGGATACGCAACGGGAGCTTCGCATCGTTGGTCGCGATGCCGATGCCATTGCCGCTCACAGCTTTGGTGAAGTCCTTGGCGTTCACAAGAATGGGGCCTTTGAGACGGCGCCCGTAGCGAAGTCCCTTGATGCGCTGGATGTCCTGGCGGATGGAAAACGGAAGTTGCAATGCAAATGCCACTAGGCCGAAGACGAGTTGCGTAGTGAAGAGCTGGTCGAGAGGAAGATCCGCATAGACCCAGTGCTCGATCCATGTGTGAAGAGCCTTGTTGGAGTAGCTGCGCGGCTGTTCGCGGAAAAGTAAACGGAAACCCTGTTGCTGAGCTTGTGAGGAAAGTGCAAGCGGCAATCCCTTACCCGTGAATTGCGGTGTCGCCCCTGTCTCGACGTCCGCTTCGAGCGCAGGTCGCGCGCGCGATTTACCGTCGGAAACACAGAGCAACTGATAGGTGCTAGCAGGATGCGTGAGGCCTGCCATCTCGGTCCGGAGGTAGTACGGCAGGTAGTAGCGTTCGAGCGGTGAAAAGCCGTACTGAAAGCGGACGTAAACAAAGAATCCGGTCACGACGAGCGAGAGGAAGAGTGCGCCGAGCGTGTAGAGATAACGGCGTGGCGGCCAGATGATCGACTCCTTGCGGCCCCATTGTTGGACGGCGGGCATGGCTATTTCTCCTTGTTCTGGCCGCGCTTGGCGAGGAGTTCCTGCGCCCTCGTGGCCTTGGTTGTCTGGACTTGGCGAAAGAGGATGGTGAGCTGCTCCTGCGCAATCTTGTCACCACGCAGCAGCGGTTCCAGCGTGTTCATAAGAAGCATCTGAATGCCAACGAGTTCGGTGAAAATGTGCATCTCCATCTGTGTTTGACTGCCGATAACAGCACTGCGCAGCAATAGGTCACGCGCCCATTCGCTCGGTGTTTTGCCAGCGCGCGACGCAGCCTCTTCGACTGCCTTCGCCTCACTTGCTGTGAGCTTGGTACTGAGGTTGCGAGAGCGCCGGTCGCGCCCTCGCAGCTTCTCCGAACCTCGTTCCTCGATCATTTGAACCTCAGCCATAGGGAGCCTCGATTGCTTGCTAATGTCGGTATCTGTCCAGATACCGCTTGATTCCAAGACTGTGTGTTTTCAGTGGTATCTGCCGAGATACCAAAGTATCTGGGCAGTTCCCTATCAGGGGTGGAGTGTCAAAATTCTTCCGGTGCGAAGCACCGTTCTTGCTCCGGCACGAAATTGAATGCAGGATCACGCCTTCATTACCCGTACAGAAGCCGTCGACTCCACCCCGGCTGCGAGCTTCCTGGCCGGCTGCTCCGTTGCGCCTTCCGCATCCTTGTTCGGACCCCTACGGACCCGAAGCGTGGAAGCAACCTGCTTGGCCTGAGGCGTCTTCAGAAAGTCCTGAAAGTCGCGGTCCTTCGAGAAGACATAGTTGAGCGCCTTGTCCACAACATCGTCTGCGGATGCGTGGACGAAAGCGGCATATTGATCGACCTGTTCGGCGGTGGACTCGTCCAGCCGAACAGAAGCACTGACGTAGCGGCTTAGGTTGATTTCAAGTAGTGGCACAGTGTTCTCCTTTTAGGTGTTGAATCAGGCAGTCTTTCTCCGGGCAATCATCCTCTGCGCCGTTTGCGCAATTTCCCGCGCACGAGCGGAGCAAAGTGCGACGGGAATCTCGAAGCGGCGGCGGACCACAAGCATCGTGACAACGTCGTCCATCGGAACGCCTTCGATGAACCAAAGTCTGGCCGATGCGACATCCACGGTTCGCTGCGCGTAGTAAAGAGGATTCGGCTTATCGGCTCGGCACGCAGCGAGCTTTCGCGTGAGCTTTGCGGCGTCTTTCCCCTTGGCAAGTTCATGCAGAACCCATGCCCAATCGCGTTCGGAATTCGTGTGCTTATCGGGATGCTTTTGCGGTGGGATTGAACTGGACGAAAGCAAGGCATCCGCCGCTAGAATATCCAGCCGGAAGTCATCGGAATTCCAAGTAGAATCGCCGGGATATTCGACGGTGATGGGATACGCCGGATCGTACTTGCAATTAAGGAATCCCGGCAGGCGAAGGACGCGGTTGCAGTCCGTGCAGGCGGGATCGCCGCCAAAGGTAATCGCAAGCAATTTCAGGGCGCTTTCCTGCTGCTCGAAGGTGAAGCCATCCACGCACCAGAGAACCTGATACTTGCCAAGCGATGTCGAGAGAATCGCATTTGGAGTGGGGACGGTATCGGAGGCCCGGAGCGAAGCGAGGTGCGCCTCGCCGTCGGTATCCAAATCAAGGTACAGATGCCGGACCGCCGCGATGCATTCTTTGGTGCGCTTGCGACTGTGAGAGCGAAGCGGATTGGCAGCCACATAGATATTTGCTCCGGTAGAGTTTTCGTGCGCGAGCCAGTCGAGGGAACGAGGCGCAAGCGCACGCTCCAAGGGGACAATGCGCTGAAGAATCCCGGCGGGATTCTCGCGTCGAAGGAGCAGCGCGATGAACTCACCCGGAGCGAAGCAACGGGTGAGGAAGTCGGCGGCGATATTCGCCGCGTACTGTGTCCTATGCTGTGGCATGTTTCACCTCGAACACCGGCTCAATCAGGAAGCGTTTCGCATCGCGGTCGTATCCGCGAAGCGCCAGCACCTCGCGGACTATGCGGCGGCCCGGCTGCCGCTCGACATGGACGACGAAATCAACAGCTTCTCCGATCTCCGCTTCGGTGTCGGAGAAGGTGGTTTGTGCGTGGCTGCGCATGACGAGATTGGCGAAACGGCGAAGGGCTTTCTCTGCCGAGTTGGCGTGAATCGTCGCGAGCGATCCCGCATGGCCAGTGTTGAAGGAATCCAGCAACGTTCGCGCCTCGATTCCACGCACTTCGCCGAGAATGATCCTGTCGGGTCGGAAGCGAAGCGCGTCCTTCAATAACTCGTCGAAAGACACATTGGTCTTGAAAGTACTGGTCTGGCATCCGACTGCAACTATGTTCGGCTTCCGGATCTGAAGCTCGGGGGTGTCTTCGATAACGAGGATGCGTTCATTCTCCGGAATTGAGTTGGCGAGTATCCGCAAGAGCGTCGTCTTTCCGGTCCCCGTTCCGCCGCTGATGAGCAGCGTTTTGCCGCTGCGAATTTGCTCCGCCAAGAGGTCTGCAATCGCCTGCGTCAGTGTGCCGCGAGCAATCAGATCATCGACCGTGTAATTGCGGCTGGTGAATTTCCGTATCGCAATTGCCGGGGCCGGACTCACGAGCGGGGGGATCCACGCCGCAATCCGGCTTCCGTCCGGAAGCTGCGCATGGAGTCTAGGGTTGTCTTCGTCGAGCCTTTTGCCGAGCTGGTTGGCGATGACTTCGAGGCCGGTGCGCAGCCTGCCGGCGTCGAAGGAAATGTTCGGTTCCTGGCACAATCTTCCATCGCGCTCGCAAGACCAAGACGCATCCGGATTGCCCATGATTTCGCTAACGTCTTCGTCGAGCAGCAGCGCCTCGATGGGCCGAAGGAATGGAAGGATCAATTTGAAACTCATTGCGGGAACCTCACAGCCGTGGAAGCCCAGCGAGTAGCTGGGCTTCCGAGAGTGAAGAGGAACGGCCTATGCGGCCGTTTCCTCTTGGGACGTTTCATCGTGCTCCTGATCCTCCGGGGTAGCCTTCTCAGCGCGGTCCAGCTTCAGGATGGAAGCGACCCGAATTTCCCAGACGCGCTGCTTCGAGTCCGTCTTCTTGCTGGTGTATTCCCGGCTGCGCAACTCGCCTTCCACCTGGATATGCGCGCCCTTGGTGAGCGTCTTGGCGAACTCCGAGAGCTTGCCGAAGACTACGCAACGATGCCATTCGGTGTGCGAGATGTACTTGTCATCCTTCCTGTAGGAGGACTTGGTTGCCAGCGAGAGAGTGGTAAAGCTGCGATTGTCGTTGGTGCGAACTTCTGGGTTGCTGCCGAGAAAGCCGATGAGGGTTACTTTGTTCTGGTACATGATCGTGTCTCCTGTTGTTGAATTTTCCCGTTGTTGATCGGGTCACACTGGGCGGAGCCAAGCGAGTGGGCCCGGCTCCCAAGTGCCGAAGGTCTGCTTTCTGGGAGGGGCCCGAAAGAAGTTTGCGCGGCGCCTTTTGCCGTGGTTTGCAAACTTGTTTTGGGAGGAACCGAGACCCCGAAGGGGCGCGCAATGCGAAGCAGAAGACCGAGTGCCGCCGGGCGCCGGAAAGGCCCCGAAGCTGTGACCGAGCAAAAGACGGGATACATAACGGCAGACACGCGCCAGAGCAAAGTTTTCATCTGCACATTGGCTACGGAAGTTCGCCGCAATCGCAGCGGGATTCGAGTCGGCATGTCCGCCACAAGAAGGATGTAATTCGCCACCGTCGTTGCGCGACGAAAGACCCGCGATAGCCCGCTCGACAAGCCACGGGGACAGGTGGTGAAAGTCAGCCGGATTAGCAGCAAGAAACGACATGAATAAGGCTCTGCGAAGGTCGATGAATCCTTCATCCTTAGCTGAACGCCTGGTCGGCCCGGAAACGCACGATGGTCAGACCGAGGGGGTTCACGTCCAGCTCGTTGTTCTTCACGTTCTCGCGGAAGACGTAGGTTACGCTGGCCGTCCATCGCTCCCGCTTGAGTTCGGTATGATCCGCCGGATTGCTGTACACCTTCTCGAACTCGATGCGCGCCGAATACGGCGACTGTCGCAGGTCGTCAAGGATGACGTTCTTGATCTCCACATCGACATACGGCAAGGTGCTGTCTTTGACGTAGTTCTGGATGCTGTTGTCCTTGCGCTCCTGATCGATCACGGCACGCTGTACATCGCTATTGAGGAAGTAAAGGGACTGGGTTTGATCGCGCTCGATGGTGAAACGATTGCGGCTGAAATACAGTTCCGCCCAGCGGGTGAGGTAATACTTGTTCTCCGCTTCCTGCGGGCGATACTGAAAGTTCCGGTAGTCGATCGCTTCCGCGTGGCCCACGTCGTTAATCCGCACGATCATGGGGTGCATGTTGGCGAGGGCTGTCTGACTCTTGAAGGTCAGCGCTGCCAGCGCGAAACAGACGGCGGCGAGCACAAGAATAGTCACCTTAAGATAGGTGTTCATCACCAGCGGATCGCCATACTGCTCCAGATAACGCTGCGCGGCGCGAGTGATTTCCGGGGAAGCTTTCGTTTCTGCGCTCATTTCTGACCTCGTTCCTCCTGGTGCGATTTGTCGGAGCCGGGCACAGGGGGCGGAGCCGGCGAGTGGCGTCCTCGGCTGGTCAAGTCTGTACGGGACCGGCGATAATCAACCAACTTGACCCGTTCCTGCCGCCGTGTCTAATAACTTCTCGTTATATCGTTATTCCCACAGGTTATAAGAGACAGTACGAGGTCGATTCTTCACATCGAATTCTCGCCAAACAGGACGTTTCGCGAGTGCGACCTTATTGAAAAAGCGGGACTTGCGGAGACGACAATCATTCAACAAAAGCGCCGAAAAGGCTTGAGACAGCGGTGGGACCGGTCTTGTCCAGGCCTCAATCCGGTGCCATTCAGACCTTCCCGCGGATCGGTCAGAGCATGTGCATGTAAGAGAAGAGTTAGCGAACTTACGCTGGCTATGCCCTTTGTTACGAGGTCGATGGAGATTTTTTGTTCTGGCCTTGGCTCCAAGGTGACGGACCGAATCAGTCTAACTTCCCGGACTTATAACCCCCAGGAATAACGTTATAACGAGAAGTGATTAGACATGATGATTGAGTGGGGCTAGTTTTGCGCCACACGCAGCAGATTCTAGCTGCTCCCGGAGGCGCAAATGTCATCACGTTGGTTCCAAATTCACTTCGTCCACCCAATCCAGCTCGTCCTTCGGTGGAAGTGGGCACGTCCAACCGCCGCCGTTCTTACCCTATTTTTTGTCCTGCCTGTCGCCGCGATGGCACAGGGTTCACCCTTCGACACCGGCTTTAACGCCATCCAAAGCCTTTTCACCGGCACCATTGCGAAGGTTGCAAGTCTGGTCGCAATCGTGATCGGCGGCTATGGCTTCGCGCACGGCGAACCCGGTGCCAAAAAGGCGCTGGCCGGCGTTGCCGCCGGAACGGGGATTGCCGTTCTCGCCGTGAATGTCCTGAGTTGGCTCTGGGGCGTATAGAGCGCTTCCCGGCCACCTCCCACCCACCTTTAGACGAGGACATATGCCAGAGCAACCACGACAGAGACATCGCACAAATCGAGTATTCAAGAGTCTGCATAAGCCGCTCACCTACTTGGGCGTGGAACGCACACTGTTCTACTTCGTCTGCGTCGGCGCGGTGGGGGCCTTCAATCTCTTCAACTCCATCCTCGCCGGTATCGCCGTCTTCATTGGCGGTTTTGCCTTCGGGCATTGGGTAACAAACAGCGATCCGGCCTTTCTTCGCATCCTGGCAAAGTCTGAACGCTACAAGCTGCGTTACGACGCCGCTAAGCAGCAAGTCCCCCTTGTGGAGGTGGTGTGATGCTACGCCTCGACAAGATCATCAAGCCGTGGAAGGAGAGTGCGGCTCTCAACGACCACATCAACCTCTATGGTTTCTGGAATGAGACGGCCTTCCTTACGAAGAGCGGGGATTTAGGCATGGTGCTCAGCATTCCCGGCGTGGACTACGAAAGTCTGGATCGCTCCGAACAAGAGTATGCGGTCAAGCGGTTGGAGGCAGCACTCAAGGCATTCGGCCAAGGTTTCCACGTTTACCAGTACCTCTTCAAATCGAACCGCCCCGACATACCCTTCGCAAAATATGACGACCCGATTGTGGAAGCGGCGATTGACCAGCGCCGGAAGTTCTTTGAAGCAAAGCGTGACCATCTTTATCAGGTGGAAATCTTCTACTGCATCCTGCTCGAAGGCGCCAGGTCAAAGACCGGCGTAAGCGCGGCAATCGCTCGAATCTTGCACGATCCCGCGGGCGCGGTTGGCGAACTAAAAGTGCAGTTCACCAACGACAGCATGAAGACGCTGTTGCGTACGCATATCGAGCACGATGTTCGACGGCTCGACCAGAGCGTGCAGGCGTTTGCTCGACAGCTTGCCGACTTCATGCAAGTTGAGGTCTTGAATCAACAGGGACAATTCAGGTTTTTCCGCCGTCTGCTGAACTACGACGATTGGCGCGTTGCGGGCAGGCCGCAGTCCACGCAGTTTCTCGACTATCAGGTGGTCAACTCCGACATCGAAGCGGAGCGCGACCACCTCCGCGTTGGCGATCACATTGTCCATGTGCTGACGATGAAGGAGGCCGTCACCGAAACACGGCCCCTCGTGCTCGATGTGCTGCTGAAGATTCCGGCCAACTTCTATGTCGTCACGGAGTGGACGCCACTGCCGGCGGACAAGGCGCGCAAAGAAGTCAACAAGCGACGCCGCCATTTCAATATGTCGAAGACCGGGTTTGTCTCCCAGATGGGCAACGATGCCACGAAGACGAACCCGCGTGATGTGCTGGTGGACGAATCCAAACAGGCCGACATTGAGAATCTTGGCGACTGCCTACGCGCCCTGGGTGACGGCCAATCGCTGGGCGATTTCTCGCTCACGATTGTCCTGTACGGCCGTTCAAAACCCGAACTGGAGCAGCTCGGAGCCGAGTTCACTGGCATCTTCACCAACGCGGATGGCAATCTTTTTGCGGAAACCTACAACCAGCTGAACGCCTATTTCGCCACCGTGCCCGGCAACTATGCGCTGAACCTTCGCAAGTTGTATCTGCTGAACACGAATTACGCCGATTTGTCTTTTCTGTTTACGATCCTCCCCGGCGAAAAGACGAACACGCACCTCGGCACCGAGTACCTGGCGGTGCTCGAAACCGACAATAGCACGCCTTACTATCTCAACCTGCATACGGGCGACGTTGCCCACACCCTTATTCTCGGGATGAGCGGGAGTGGCAAATCGTATTTTTGCAATTTCTTGCTCCAAAACGCGCAGAAGTACGCGCCCCTGACCTTCATCTTCGATATCGGCGGCAGCTTCCAGTCGCTTACGACAATCTTCGGCGGCTCCTACCTCAATGTCGGTCAGGAGGCGCGGGACTTCACCATCAATCCATTCTCACTGCCTCAAACCAAGGAGAACCTGCAATTTCTCTTCAGCTTTTTCCGCGTTCTCATTGAAGGGAACGAACAGCGTTACCGGCTGGACTTCAAGGAAGAACGGCGGTTGTGGGATGCCGTCGAGCGGATGTACGTGCTGGAGCCGAACCAGCGCACCATCTCAAACTTTGCAAACATTATTGGCGAGTTGAAAGAACGCCTACACCGTTGGACGCGCGGTGGACAGTACGGTTTTCTCTTCGACAATGCTGACGATACGCTTTCGTTTTCCCGCTTTCAGACCTTCAACTTCCACGGCTGGAACGATGCGCCCGAGGTTTTGGAACCGCTGCTGTTTTACGTTTTGCACCGCGCGTCGAATGAGATTACCGACCCGGAGAAGCTCGCCACCTTCAAGATCTTCCTGCTCGATGAGGCGTGGCTCTTCATCAAGAACGAGACGATTCGCAATTACGTGGTGCAGGCGCAGAAGACCTGGCGCAAGCACTATGCCGCGATGATCCTTGCTACGCAATCCATCAAAGAGCTTGAGGAGTCGGGGATGCTGGCGATAGTGGCCGAGAGTTGCCCCACAAAAATCTTCCTGGCCAACCCGGATATGAACCGCGAAGTTTACCGAGAGGCGTTTCATCTGAACGACACAGAGCTCGATCTCATCGGGGGCCTGGTTCCGCCCGGTCAGATGCTAATTCGAAAGGCACAGACCTCAAAGAAAGTGCAGTTGAATGTCGATTCGGTCTCGCACTGGATGGCGACGAACAACGCCCGCGACAACCTCAAGAAACGGGAATATTTTGACCGCCACGGTTTCGCGGATGGCCTTCGGCGTCTGGCGGAAGAGTATCCATTCCAACCGCGCGCGCTGGCCGTATCAACCACCAACACCAACCCATAAGGAGACAGGTATGCGACCCCCGAGATTCATCGTCGATTTTGTTTTGGTTGTTGCTTCCATCGGCGCAGTGGCGCAGGAGTCGGCACGCACGGTGCAGTATCACTCGCAGGACATCGTTCCGATCCGCGCCAAGGTGAAATACACAACCCTAATCGAGTTGCCCACGACCGAGAAGATCATGGAAGCCGCCACGGGCGACAAAGACTTCTGGATCGTGGACGTGGTTGGCAACTTTTGCTTTGTGCATCCGGCCAAACAAGGCATCAGCTCGAACTTGAATCTCATTACGGACAAGGGAAACATCTACAGTTTTACCCTCCAGGACATCTCTGGGTCTCCCACCAGCCCTGATCTGAAGGTGATCGTCGAACCCGCCGACCGGTCCGCGATTGTGGCCGCGAGCGGCCCAGCGCAGTTCGTGCCTGTCGCGCAACTGGAACAATCGCGGCAGCAGCTTGCCGCTCTGCAATCGCACGTTGAGCAGGTAGTGGACGAGTACAAGAGCGCCTATCCGACACAGCTCAAGTTCGACTACGTCTACAAGGCCAACGAATCTCCCTTCGACATCCAGTCGATCTACCACGACGATAAGTTCACCTACATCAAGACCAATGCCCCTGAAAAGTTCAGCGTCTATGAGATGAAAGACGGCAAGCCCAACCTCGTTACCTATGACCTCCGGGAAGGGACCTACATCATCCCGAAAGTCATGGACGACGGATATGTGGAGCTGGGTAAGAAGCGGATGAGCTTCACCCGGAAGGGATCACCGTTATGACCGAAAACGACTTTACCTCTCACACAGAGGCCCGCACCGACCCGCAATTGGAGCCAACGTTGCGCCGCAACCTGGAACTGCCAAAAGGCGTCTTGCAGAAAAACCTCAAGACCTTCGTCTATCTGGGTGCGGCATTGCTGGTGATTGTGGCGGCACTCTTCAGTTCCTCCGGCAACAAGAAGACGCCTGCAGGACAGGGCGCGGCCAAGGGGCAACCCCCGCAACCAGCCTTGCAGGACAACACCGACAGCAACGTGCAGGAGTTGAAGAACCAGCTTCAGGCCGAACGTCAGAAAGAACAGCAGGCAACAATGGCCGCTGCCGCATTGGGAGATCCGGCGCTTGCGTCTGCGACGCCCCCGCAGCAGGCCGCCGTCGCGGCCTACGGCCCGACCGGCGTTGCTGTTCCCTGTGTTCCGGGCCGGCCCTGCCCGCAACTGCAGCAGGGCAACATGCAGATGCAACTCTCGCCCGTACAGCAGCAGGCACAGTTGATCGCCGCGAAAGAACGCGAACGGGCCGACGACGCCCGTTTCGCTTCCAACCTCGTTTACTCCCGTTCCGCCGAACAGCCGCAACAACCGCCGCAGCAAGGTCAGATCGTGCCTGCCCAGTATGACCATACCGAACGGCAGGCAAACCATAGTGCCGTCGCCCCAGAAGTCGAAGGAAAACAGGAGGAAACGTCCGCAGGCTATAAGCGCCCGCTGGAAGCCAATGTCGATTCGGCCACGGGCCAGCCTTATCTCATCTACGAAGGCTCGGTTCTCGACACCGTTCTCATGAATCGTTTGGATGGGGATGCCGTGGGACCGGTCAAAGTCCTTGTCTCAAATCCCTTGTATTCGCACGATCGTCAACACGTCATCATTCCCGACGGGACGGTTGTTCTCGGTGAGGCCAAGAAGATTGGCGCAGCGGGCTTCGGACAACAGCGGCGAATGGCCGTCGTTTTTCACCGCCTCATCATGCCGGACGGTTACTCCGTCGATCTCGACCAGTTCCATGGCCTCGACCAGATCGGCGAGGAAGGGCTGAAGGACAAGGTCAACAACCACTACCTCCAAATCTTCGGCACCTCGATCGCTTTGGGTGTGATTGCTGGGGCGAGCGAAATCACGCAGGGCGGCGGCACGATTACCCCCAGTGGTTCCCAGGCGTTCACCAACGGAACTGCGGCCAGTGTTTCGCAGTCTGCAACCACCATCCTTGATCGGTTCATGCAGATACCGCCCACCATCACGATTCGCGAGGGCCACCGCGTGAAAGTGTGTTTCACGCAGGACTTGCTTCTGCCTGCGTACTCCAACCACACCATTCCGCAAACGTTTTAAGGAGGTTTCCGATGCGAACAGTTGCCGTCTGCCTTTGCTCCTATCGACTCTCGCCCTTGCGGGCTGCCAAAGCAAGGCTGAGAGAGTGAAGAGGTTGCTGGACCAATACAACGCCGAATACCCGGCGTACGCCAAGGACTGCCTCGATGAGACCTTCGGTTCCGCAAGAATGCTGACCGGAGAGAAGCTGACAGCGGAGCAGATGGCGACGCTCGACGCGAAGAAAAAAGAACGCGACGCATGGTGCAAGCCAGAGGCCGACCGTCTTGCACAGATCCAGAGAGAAATCCTTGCCGCCCAGCAGTAATGCCGTGGCTGCAAAAAAGAGCACCACTAAACCATCAACCACAACGAACCATTAGCCCTAAACGAAAGGACAAACAATGAGGAAACTAATTCTCACCGCACTCGCCATCGGACTTGCCGCAGCGTTGCAGCCTGCAGCGCACGCGCAATTCGGCTCCGGCATCGTCTACGATCCTACGCAATCGGTCCACGCCGTCACGCAGATCGAACACGAAGAACAATCCATCTCCAACCAATTCCAGCAGATCGAGCAGGGCCAACAAGTCTTCACCAACACCGTCAAGATCGCGACGACGGCTCTACAGGCCTACAACGTCGCCAAACAGCAATACCAACTCGTGCACCAGATGATCCTTGCGCCGTCCATGCTCTATCAGCGGTTTCGCTCTCCCACGACCGATTTGAGGATGCTGCAACAAATCTCGAACACCTATGGCAATTCCATGGGGTGGCTCAATTCAGCGAATACGGGAAATGGGGCCGCTGCCTCCTACCAGCAAGTGAGCGTCCCCAGTACCACCAACATGATTCCCGGCTACGGCAGCGCCAGTGTTGCCGGGCAGCTGCAGATTGCCGCGCAGGGAGCCACCGTTGACATCGGCGATTCCGTCATGACCAACAACCTGCAAATGCTCGGGACCATCCGTGCCAATCAGACCGCTAGGCAAACGGACCTTGCCAACCTGGAGGCCACGACTCAAAGCCAGGATGCCTCGCAACAAACCATCATGGCCACACTCCAGCGCATCAATCAGGCCCTGCTGTTGCAAGTCCGTACCCAGCAGGACGCGAACCAGATCAACGCCAACCTTGCCCTGCAGCAGATCGTTGCCCAAAAGCAGCAGCAGGACGCCATGAAATCAGCATTTCGTGACTCGTCGGGATACGAAAGCTACTACAACGCCAACATCGCGACCACCAGCAGCGGAGCGGCCAACCTCCTCACCCAAGCGTACTGAGTAGGAGCAAACACAGAGGGCATGAATATGGGTGGACTGTTTGAGTACATCGCTCAAGGGTGCCAGTCGCTCGCAGCCACGGCGGCACCCTCCATTACCGCGATGGGGATTCACATCGTCATAGCCCTTGCCACCATCATGATGGTTTGGTTCGGTGTCCAGGAAGCACTGGCATCGGCACACGGCGAGGGCGGATTCAGCATGGCGAGGTTCCTAAACCTCTTCATGCTGCTCACCTTCGCCTACGCGATGGTGAACTACTACGACAGCTCTATCCCCGGACTCGGCTTCTCCATCAAGAGCTTCATCGAGGGCGGCACCACCAATCTGGTGAGCCTCATTGGGTCGGATGGCTCCACTACGATGCTGAGCGAGATCCACGCGGCATCCTCGAAAACCGGGCCGTCGTTGCTGACCAGCATGATGTCTCCGTACTACGCCATTGTGTACTTTGTCGTGCAGTTTCTTTTAGCCCTGCTGGCCGCAATCGTCTCTGCGATCTTGGCCTACGGCGCTATCGCGGCAACGATCGTCGGATTGCTCGGGCCGATCTTTATCCCATTTCTCGTTTTCGACAAGCTCGATTGGTTGTTCTGGGGATGGCTGAAGGCGTATCTCGGATTCAGCTTTTACAAGGTCGTCGCCGCAGCCACGATGAACGTTCTGGCGCACGTTCTGACCAACTATTACATCCAGCTTGGCCAGAGCGTGTCGGACCCTTCAACGATTGTCCAGACGTTGCCGCTTCTTGTGCTTCTTGTGCTGGTCAACGTCTACATTCTCTTCAAGATTCCGACCATGACACACAGTTTATTCAGCGGCGGTGGTGGCGGACACGGTGGGGGCTTGGGCTTGGCGATGTTGGCAATACGGGCCGCGATGTAATGGATATGTCAAGATCGCCGCTGATAGACGGTTGTGATCCGCTGTGCTCGCCAAGAGAAGCTCCATGACGACATTGATGCAACGTCGTTGGTCAAAAGTTCAAAGTGGGGCCCCATGTCGCATCGAGAATACCCGGCCTTAACGAGGACTCTATGTCAACCCAGCCCAGTTCGATCACGCCACGTGGACGCCTGCAGTCAGTCCGCGAGACACGCGTCAATCCTCGGGATAGAGATGTGATCTCTGCCCAAACCATCCCCGCCGCGTCGCCTGAGCCGGTCGAGTCCTTCGTCGATCCTGGCACCGCCGCTCGATATCTCCATACCACCCGTCGCCACGTGTTGGAGATGGTCCGCGCCGGACTTATTGTTGGCCACCCGCTCGATCCTCACGCCAAGAAGAAGGACTGGCGATTCCTGCTGTCGGAGCTGCACGCCTACATGCTAAGCTGCGATCAGCGGCCACCTGGAGCATGCAAACCACCAAGGAGGGTTTGATGCCCAGGTATCAGGAAGGAAGTATCCGCCAAATAAGGCGCGCAGACGGAATGACATGGGTCCTTCGCTATTACACAACGCGAGCGGATGGGAAACGAGTCGAACACATGGTCGCCATCGGCCTTGTGAAAGACATCGGTCCGAAGAAAGCCGACGCGTCGCGAGAAGCCGATCGTCAGAAGCTGCGCGAAACCATCAACCAATTACAGCCCTTCCAGGGAAAGCCGAGGACATTTGGCCAGCTCTGTCAGCACTACATCGAGAACGAGCTGAGGATCGACCAGTCGAAATCGGCCCGCCCCAAGGAGTTTCCGACCATCGAGACCTACGAGCGACACCTTGTCAAGCGCATCATTCCCCGTTGGGGAAACCTGGCGCCCTTGGCGGTCAAGTCGACGGAGGTCGAGAAGTGGTTTCTCGAATTGAGGGACGGAAATCCTCAGAAGAAGGTGAAGCCGTTTGCCGATCCAACGGTCGACAAGATTCGGCGCATCATGCACCTGGTCTACAAGCATGGGCAGCGGCACGAGTTTTTGCCGCGGCAACAGGAGGGCAATCCCATGAATTGGGTGAGCCAGCGAACGACCAGCGATTACACGGCGGTCCCCATGACGCCGAAGCAGGCGTTCGAGATTCTCCTCAACATTCCGGAGCCGAGGCGCACGCTCACCTTGAGCGATGCGGCGACAGCGCTGCGAGTGTCGGAGTTGCTGGCCCTGATGTGGACGGATCTGGACTTCGCGGATCTGGTGATGTACGTGAGGCGGGCGTATGTGTGGGGAAGGTTCAAGGTGCCGAAGTCGAAGGCATCGAAGGCACCGGTTCCCATGCATCCTCTCCTGGCGGGGTTTCTTCTCGCATGGCGCGACAAGACGCCTTTCGGCAAGGACACCGACTTCGTGTTTCCGAGCGTCCGGCTCAAGGGCAAGAAGCCACTGTCCGCGTCCATCATGGTGCAGAAGTACCTGAGGCCGGCGGCGGTGAAAGCGGGCGTGATCAAGGAAGGGGAGAAGGTGCGTTTCGGCTTTCACAACTTCCGGCACGCGCTGGCAACGGCGCTGGTGAAGCTGAAAGTGGACGCGAAGACCGTGCAGGGGATGCTGCGTCACGAGGACTTCGGGACGACGATGCAGCTCTACGCACAATCGGACATGGAGTCGATGCGCGAGGCACAGGGGAAGTTCCTGGAGCAGCTATTGGGCGACAGGATTCACCTGCTCACGGAGAGGGTTCAGTGAGAAATCGTGGGTCGGATCTCCGAATCGTGGGTTGGATCGTGGGTTGGAAATTTCGGCTCAAAGCCGCTAAGTTCTTTAGAATGATGGTGGCCAGGGACGGAGTTGAACCGCCGACGCCAGCCTTTTCA
>OBLU010001807.1_pt1 | contig 19721 bp, 9 predicted proteins | sample 1518681 | NCBI WGS metagenome assembly OBLU01 (sample SAMEA3539304, study PRJEB22396) | soil metagenome | biome: tundra; feature: field; material: soil | place: USA | collected 2010-05 | depth 0.15 m
TGCTGAAGACGAAGCCCTCATTGCTTTTGGCAATGATGGGCTCAAGGCGCGCATCCAGCCCATGAGCTCCTGTCACGTCCTTCGCCCAATCGAGCTTGAGAATTGACGTAAGAACGAGCTTCGCGTCATAAATCCGGGGATTGATCGGGTACTTCCCCGTTCGCAACGCTTCTTGCCAGATGCCCTGATGGCCAGGGCGAACCAGGCTGCCGAATTTGAAGTCTGCGCCGGATGTGTCCTGTGTGGGTAATCCTACGTAGGCTTTGATAACGGCGACCTGACCCTGTTCCACAACCAGCATCGGCACTTGTTCCACGCGAACCAGGAACGGGTTGAGGTTGTAAGCGCCATAGAGCAGCGGGTCGTGCTGGAGGCCGATCTTTCCACCAGCCTCCAAGAACTTCTGGAAATCCTGATAGTTGTTGTGCTGATCGTTCTTGCTACCAAGGATCAACCCCATAAGCTGGAAATCAGTGACGCCATCTTGCCCTTCGAACTCACTGACGTCTTTGAATCCGCCGAGCCGACTGGCAATAGCGCCAGCGGGTAAGGGTTCGCCGTCTAATGCAGTGACCACTCCGATCATGTCCACGACTTTGCCGCTTTCGCCGGCCGGCTTGGGCGCAATGCGGGTGACATCAAGCTGCCATTCTTCAAGGCCGAAGGCCCGAAAGCTCAGCTTGTTGTTGTCGGCGAGGTTCTTGTACTCGTCCGACACTGGTACACCGAAGACCTGCGGCTTGGTGATGACCAGGAAAGCCACTGGGTGGATCGGCGCCAACGTGCCAGGAGTAAGAACTGGTCTTTGAACGCCCTTCTCTCCGCCCTTCTCGACAAATGTTCGAAAGTCGGTGAAGTTGCCGAAAGCCGAATCGTACCTGGCTGACTTCGCACCGATGGGCGTGGGCTTACCAACCTGTGCGATAACAACGCCAATCTGTCCTGCCGGCACCTGCACCCACGGGTGTTTGGTCACAGCGGAGAACGGCTTGAACTTGAAGCGCAGCCCCGGCATAAGAAGTTCGGCCTGATAGCCGGCTTCTCCTTCAAAGGCTACGGGGTTGTTGCCGGGCAGCTTCTTACCAAATCTCTTTCGTTCAAGTCCGATTTGGGTCGGGCCAATGCTGTAGAACGACGCGAGGACGGTGGCAAGCACGGACAACGCCACCACTACCATCAAAAAGGACCACATCAAACCAGCAGTCTCTGTCATCTTGCATCTCCCTTTTCAGCGCCGAGTCGCTTGAATTGTACCGCTCCCGGTGGCATTGCAAGACCAGTGCTGAATTTCCAGTCGAAAAACCGGGTGGTTCCGTACTGCCCTGGATGTGCCTGCTGCAGGTGGACCTTGGATGTACGGGCGCTTCTATTCGGATTTCGGGTTCAAGGCGGTTGGCAAACGGGAAGTTGGCTCACATTCCGCCGAGGTCAACTGTTGGTAGATCGCCTTACCACTGAAGCAGCACTCCAAGGGACCGCGGAGGAAGGGACGCCAATCTTCCTAGTTGCCGTCGGGTGGACGCATCGATGTCAGAGGGAAAGGCCCACCCAGCAAGGCCGGCGGCCGCCTGCTCCCGAAGTTGATCACGATCATCCTTCGTGAAGGGTGCGACCGCCTGGGCATTGGACGGTTTCGGCTTCATGAGTTCCGGCGCAGCCTGATCCGTCGCCTCTTTGATGAGGGCGGAAACTTGCGCTCAGTTGGAAAAGCGCTGGGTTACGCTAAGAAGTAGCCTGCGCACGAAGTGCTTCCGCCGCCGGACCCCAGTTCATCTGAATGCCAACGGTTCCCGATCATCCTGATTTCCTCGGAGACCCATTGCGTAGGCTGTGATCGAGATCGAGTCGGGCTAGGGCCGACTTGATCCGCATGCTGGTTCATATTTTCCCGGGCGTATGGTCTCCGAAGATAAGCTTCTTTGACCCGGGCCACGCCAACTTCGATACGGCGCTCTTCAAGAACTGGCCGATTGAAAGCAAGGCCGTACTGCAATTCCGTTTGGAGACCTACAACACCTTCAACCACGCCGAGTTCAATGGCGTAGACAGCACTGCTGTCTACACAAATGCAACCACCCAGGATCCTGTTGGTAATCCTCGACAGGCGAGCACTTATGGACAGAAGAACGGTACTGAAAATCCACGTTATTTGCAGCTCGCTCTGCGCATGACTTTCTAGGCAGATTGCTGCATCCCTCCCGTGCCGGGCATGTATCGAAGTGCATGCCCGGCATAAACCCTCTTGATATGTTTGTCGAGTTCCAAGCGTGCGCTTCGTAGCTTCGGAAAAGCCATCCAGCCACGCGTTAGGAGATGTCTCCGATGAATGCCCCGATGATGCGTTTGCACTACTTCGTACTGGCTATCGCATGCCTGGGTATTGGCCCTCACGTATTGGCGCAGCAGGGCGGTCTTGCCGCCCGCCCGCCCATGGGGTGGAACAGTTGGAATCACTTCCGCAACAAGGTCGACGACGCCGCGGTCCGAGCCCAGGCCGAAGCGATGGTGTCCAGTGGCATGCGCGATGCCGGGTATACCTACATCAATATTGACGACACCTGGGAGGGCGATCGGGACGCGAACGGAAATATCCAAGCCAACAGTAAATTCCCAGACATGAAGGCTCTGGCCGACTTCGTTCACAGCAAAGGGCTGAAACTGGGTATCTACTCTTCACCGGGCCCGAAGACGTGTGCAAAATTTGAGGGTAGCTACGGCCATGAACTGCAGGATGCCAAGACCTACGCCGCGTGGGGCATCGACTACCTGAAGTACGATTTGTGCGGACTCAGAGATCAGATGAAGACCGCTGCCACGCCCGAGGCGGCCCACCAGATCATGGTGGACGCTTACAAGAAAATGGACGATGCATTGCGCAGTACGGGCCGGCCGATTGTGTACAGTCTCTGCCAGTACGGCAACGACGCCGTGTGGGAATGGGGCCCTTCGGTTGGCGGGAATCTCTGGCGCACCACCGGCGACATCTCTGACAAGTACACCAGTATGGCGGACATCGGGTTTGGTCAGGCAGGTCTTGCCCGCTTTGCGGGTCCCGGACACTGGAACGATCCTGACATGCTCGAAGTAGGCAACGGCGGAATGAACGCCGATGAATATCGGACGCACATGAGTCTGTGGGCAATCCTTGCCGCCCCGCTGCTCGCCGGTAACGACTTGTCGACCATGACCCCCGAAACCATTGCGTTGCTGACGAACCGGGATGTCATCGCTGTCGATCAGGACGCCGCCGGAAGGGAGGGGGACCGGGTCAGCGCGGAAGGTCCGATTGAAGTGTGGGCTCGCCCACTGGCTGACGGATCGAGGGCCGTTGGCATTTCTTCAACCGGCACCAACTCCCACTGACCGTGCATGTAGATTTGCGTAGCGTGGGGTTCACACATGGAGAGAAGGCGCGGACCTGTGGCTTGGAAAGGATCTCGGCAGCATCGGCCCCGACTACTCCGTTAAGATACCTGCGCATGGCGTCGTGTTTCTGAAAGTAACACAATAGCTGCTGTGGAATGGATAACATAGGTTCAGGAGTAACGACGACTGGGGCTCGGGCGGATGTGGCGCCTCTTACGAAAGTGGCCGGCACCAGCGACGTATTTGACGTGCGGACCTACGGGGCAATGGGGGACGGCAAGACGATTGACTTTCCGGCAATCAATCGAGCAATCGCAGCAGCCGCAGCAGCGGGCGGCGGAACGATTCGTTTTCTCGCGGGTGTTTACGCCAGCTACTCCATTCGGTTGAAGAGCGACATCGCCCTCTACCTGGATCAGGGTGCAACCGTCCTTGCGGCAAGCACCGCCCTGGAGGGGACAACGAGTGGGTACGATCCCGCCGAGTCAAATCAACCATGGGAGAGCTATCAGGACTACGGACATAACCACTGGCACAACAGTTTAATCTGGGGCGAGGGTATCCATAATGTTGCCATCCTCGGCCCGGGCCTGATCTGGGGTAAAGGGTTGAGCCGAGGTGGGTCCGATAAGGACCGGCCGCGTGCAGAGACGCGTGGGGCCCGGAATAAATCGATCGCACTGAAGAACTGCTACAACGTCATCCTGCGCGACTTCTCGATCCTTGAAGGCGGACACTTCGGCATTCTGGTCACGGGCGTGGACAACCTAACCATCGACAATCTCAAGATCGATACCAATCGCGACGGTATGGATATCGATTGTTGTCGTAACGTCCGAGTTTCGAACTGCAGCGTTAATTCGCCGTGGGACGATGGGATCTGTCCCAAAAGCTCTTACGCGCTGGGGTATGCTCGCGCAACGGAGAACGTGACAATCACGAACTGCTATGTCACAGGCGACTATCAACTGGGTACCTTACTGGATGGCACGTTCAAACGTTGGGGTCCGGAGTTCAAGGTAGTGCCGACTGGCCGGATCAAATGCGGGACAGAGTCGAACGGCGGATTCAAGAATATTACGATCTCTAACTGTGTCTTCGAGAGTTGCCGTGGTTTCGCCTTGGAGTCTGTAGATGGGGCGCTGCTTGAGGATGTGACATTTACTGGAATTACGATGCGGGACGTCCGTAATTCTCCGATATTCCTGCGTCTGGGTACGCGGATGCGTGGACCGAAGGGAGTTCCTGTGGGCACGCTGAAGCGCGTCATCATGAGCAACATCACAAGCTATGGCGCGGTGGCAGAGCTCCCCTCGATTATCAGCGGCGTGCCCGGCTACATGGTGGAGGACATTAAGATCGATAACGTGTACTTCCACCAGCTGGGCGGAGGCACCTCGGAAATGGCTGCCCTGCAGCCTGCAGAGAACGAAGCTACGTATCCAGAGCCAAAGATGTTCGGCACGCTTCCGGCAAGCGGCTTCTTTGCCCGCCATGTAAAGAATCTTGAATTCGGAAATGTCGAAATCGTGACTGAGAAGCCCGATAGCCGTCCGGCATTCTGGCTCGAGAATGTAATAGGGGCGGACTTCTTTCGCGTGAAGACGAACAACGGACAGGGCTCAGCCAACTTCAAGTTGAAGGATGTTAGCGACTTCAGGGTATTCGGAAGCCGCAGCATTAAGAACGTCACGAAAGAGAACATCGACCGGATGGAACTTTGATGTCGATTGGACATACGCTGCGCGTGTTTGTATCTTCATGCGCTCTCTGCTCCTCTGTGTTTGCTGGAGCGCAAGCTCCCTCGAAGGCTAAGGCAATTCCCGGCCCGACGACCGCGCTGCCACGCGTCTTTCAGTTGAATGCCAAGATGCTCGCCGATATCAAGTCCGCTGGGCCGGGTGATTCGCAGAAGCAGAATGTCATCAAAGCAGCGGTCGCGGCGGCCGACAGGGCAATGCAGGATGGACCGTATTCAGTCATGCAGAAGGCGGTGACGCCGCCCAGTGGGGACAAGCACGACTACATGAGCCAGGCTCCATACTTCTGGGCCGATCCGACCAAGCCTGACGGCCTTCCGTATATTCGGCGCGACGGGGAACGAAACCCTGAACTCAAGAAGATATCCGACCATGACAATCTGGGACACATGGGCGAAGACGCGCGCAATCTGGCGCTTGCCTACTACTTGACGGGCAACGTCACTTACGCTGATCGAGCAGCGCTACTGCTGAGGACATGGTTCCTGGATCCTGCGACGCGGATGAACCCCAACCTTGAGTTTGGACAGGGAATTCCGGGCATCAATACAGGGCGCGGTATAGGTTTGATCGAAACCAGATCGTTTATGCCTGCGTTGGACGCAGTGGGTTTGCTCGCAGGCTCGAAGGCATGGAGCAGCGCGGACCAGGACGGCATCAAGGTATGGATAGGGCAATTCCTCCACTGGATGCGCACGAGTGACAAAGGCAAGGACGAGGACGCGGCCAACAATAACCACGGAACCTGGTACGACCTGCAAGTTACGGACTACGCGCTATTCCTGGGGGATAGAGAGCTCGCGGTCGATACTCTGAATCGGGTGAAGACCAGGCGCATTGCGATCCAGATTGAACCGGATGGGCGCCAGCCGCTGGAACTCGCGAGGACGAATGCCTTCAGTTACAGCATCGGCAACCTGGACGGCTTGATGCAGCTTGCAGGGCGTGGGCAGCAGGTGGGCGTCGACCTGTGGAACTTTAGAACCGCAGACAGTAGATGTATTCGTGCGGCTCTCGACTATTTATTGCCTTATGCGGTTGGATCGAAACAATGGAGTTACCAGCAAATCGGAGGCTTTCATGGCGATGCCCTGCTGCATCAGTTGCAACGCGCTGAGACGGAGTACCACGATCCGAAGTACGCGGGGGCCGTTCAGCAACTGGGCGGAGACAAAAGCGATCTGGAGACTCTGCTCTTAGAACGCTAGGGAATCTCTGCACAAGTTTCTCTGTTCACGGCCTGATTGACGGCGTCCGCTCCCCGCCTTCGCGTAGTGCGGCTCGACTAACGATTGCAGGCCTGACCACGGAACCACCTGCTCCATCTCGTCCAGAAATCGCTCCCGCCGACTCTTCCGCCCATACTTCTCAAACACCGCCTGCGACGCCAAACTCTGCTGCTTCACCGTCCGTCATCCCTGACAACAGTATTAATCAATCAGGCCGTGAACAGAGAAACTTGTGCAGAGATTCCCTAGGCTTGCAGCGTGTTGCTTGTTCATCACGGTCTTCAACTGGTTGGCTTGATGCTGATACGACGACATGCCGAGGACGGAGGCATGACCCATCTGCTTCATTCCGGCTGCGGCTGCGCCCAGCCCACCAAGGTTATTCCAAAGACCAGTGGGTAAGCCCAAGTGATTCTTGCGGCAATCGGAGGTTTGTTCGTTGGTTTCGTTTGAGTAGCCGTGTTCAAGATCGCTTGGTCGGTATTTTGTTCCCCCGGCCCCGCTCATTGACAATTCACTCCAGAGTCAGCGTCTGGTTGGGGGTGAGGACTACAAGAGTTGATGCGAATTTCAATGTTGAGACGTGACCATTGGAAGTGGCGGTCAAGGCTAGGTGACGGGCACCAATCCGGGCAGATCGATTTGGTAGAGGGAGTCTCAGGGATTGGAAACGCAGGCCACCGTGGGTGCATGAGATCGACAGGGCTTTGCCGGTGCGCGCGATGGTGCCGAAGCCATCGGCCGTTACCCATGGGGCACGAAAATCGCTAGGAATGGACGGTAAGATGCTGAGTGTCTGATTCGGCGCGTCGGGCTTGAAACCGGTAGCAGCCAGGAGAGTTGCCCAACTGCTCATGGCTCGCGAGTAGTGGCCGCCGCACTCTACGTGATTCCAGGGTTGGCCTGCCCGCATGTAGCGCTGATGAACTGCCTCGACGATCTTCACACCATCGGCATAGCGGCCGTGGTCCATCAGGAAGGAGGCGAAAGCAAACTCGATTCCTGACCAAACACCACCGGCCTGTAGATTTGTAATCTTCAGCAGACCCGGGCCGCCGCGTGGAGACGTCGCGTTGTGGACGCCGAACTCCGGGTTGAAGTTGTTCTTGAAGATGCTGTCGACAGATCGAGCGAGGTTTTGTTCCGAAATGGTGGTTGGCAGGCCGATGAGATGACTAAACCACTCGCCGGAGATCTGGTCGGTCATGCAGAGTTCATCGCGCAGGGTGCCGTCGACCCAAAGGCTGTAATAGTCGCCGTTGAAGAGAAGTTTGTCGAAGTTGGCGGAGGCTTTGGCGAGGAGATCCGACCAGCGCTGGTGTTCTTCGGGATGCTGAGCGTCTGCCGCGAGACGGATGGCTGCGCGCAGGGAACCGATCCAGAGCGAGGCAATATAGGAGGGCGTTCCCTGCATGCGCCACTGGTCGTAAGTCTGAAGGCCGGTGTCGCGATCGGGGAGGCCGTCGTTGTTGGTGTCGAGGGATTCGGTGAAGGCCATGGCCTTGACGATGTAGGGCCACATGAAGGTGAGGTAGTCCTGGTCGCCGGTCCAGAGGAAGTCGCGGCACACCATCATGACGAACTGGGAGTTCATGTCGACGCGGGCGAAGCCGTTGTCGACGGCATCGAGGTCGCCGCGATAGTTGTGGGGGACCTGGCCGAGGGCGTTCTGGTAGCCGATGATGTGCTTCATCTGACCGAGTTTGAGCGCTGGGAAGAGGGCGACGATGGGGAAGCTGCCCTGGTAGTCGACGTCGGTGGTGGATAGACCACAGCAGCCGAGTCCCTCCCACATGGCGTACTCGTTTTCTTTGGTCCACCAGGTGTTGAAGACGGCGGTGGAGAGTTGGCTGGACCACGCGAAGGCCATGGCTTCGCCGAGCGTGGTGTCTGCGAGGGTGCGGGCAAAGGACTCGGTGGCGTTGCGGTGCTTTGTGTAGTTGGCGCAGAGGAATTGATTGACATCGCGGGCATTGCCAAACCAGTTGGCGTACATGTGTCCCATCTCGCGGCCGCGGACCGTGAGGTGATGCGGGAAGAACCAACTCAGAGTGAAGCGAACCTCGGTTTTTTCTCCGGGTGCGAGCTTTACGGTGGAGGCGAGTGCGCCGGTGCCCCAGGCGAGTCGCGGGGTGATGCCCTTGCCAAGGAGATTAGTACGGACTTCCTTGAGTAGATCTTTGCCGATGGTCTGGAAGGTACGTGGGTCGGCTTCTTTTGCGTCCGAGAATACGCGATTGAGGAGTGGGTCAGCGGAGAGTTCGCGGATCTTGTTCTGGACATCGTCCGGAGACATTGCGTCGATCTCCGCTTCGGTGGGGAGCTTGAGGCTGGGATCGGTGGTGGCGGTGGAGTTCGGGAGGGCTCCGGTCCTCACGATTTCATCGAGGATGTCGAGGAGCATGTGCTGGTTGCGGGGTGTATCCCAGTGGCAGACGCCGGGGAGGGCATAGTTCTGGAAGGTGCTGGCGATATAGGAGTGTTGGCCGCCGGTAACGGAGATGCACATGTCTCCGATGCCGGAGGGAAAGTCGGTCCGGGCGTCGGTGCTGAGAGAGAGGCTGGTGACACCGCCGTCCTGCGAGATCGTGTTGGTGAGGCGGCGCTCGGGGAGAGCGGAGGCGAGGGGATTGTTGAGGAAGGCGGAGAGCGAAACTTCTATTTCGACGTGCGAGGTGTTCTCGAGGGTAAAGGCGAGATGGAATCCGGGGGTGGCGGAGTCACGCTCATTTCCGGGCATGAATGGAGAGAAGACGAGGGCGGAGACGCGGACAGGGATGGTTGCATCGTTGTAGCGGAGGTGGGTGATGGGGAAGGAGGCCTGGTAATCGATGGACTCGATGTCCTGCACGTAGGGGAGCGTGTAGTTGTCGCCTTCATCGGAGCGGAGATAGAGGCGGCGGATTTGTGGGACGGGGTCGGACTTGCTGTGGGTGCGGACGAGGAAGCGGAGATACTGCGGGCCGGCGCTGGGAGGGGCGGTGGTGGAGCGGGCATTCTGCGCCCAGGGGCCGGAGTTGAAGATCTGCCACTCGTGGAAGCAGCCGTCCGGACGGAGTTCGATGAATCCGGTGCCGAGGCCGCCGAGCGGAGCACCGGAACCCATGGGCATGGTGGAGGGGATGACGGTGTTCACGCCTGTGGGGAAGAGGCGGTAGCGTTGCTGCGCCGGGTGCTGCGATGCAGCGGGCGCAGTGGACTCGGTGGGATGAGGGGCCTGGGTGGAGGCGGGTGCGTAGGGTGTGGCGAGGGCCACTGCGGCAGCGCTGAGAAATTCACGGCGTGAGGTTGTCATAAGGTTCTCCGGATACTATATGGCGAACGGACCGCCAGCGGTCAATATGGATCGGTTAGCAGTTCGATCGATCTGCGAAGTTGAGGTATTGCTTCTAGTCGTTTGCGGTCACATCGTGGCCTCCGGGTCGAATTTGGTAGCCGACGGTGTCGCCGATGGAATGGTTGAGTGGGGGGAAGGGGTTGGCCGGGCAATCCCTGTTTGCCGTAGAGAGTGTAGGCAGTGATGACGGCTTTGCGGCCAGGAACTCGCCCTCGGGTCGGAAAACAGGTTGGACTGGGCGCTTCCGACATACAGAGGCTGGGTTGCGACGAGGGCCAGCACGAGGCGGCCGTCGACGGGCAGGCTTTGGGTGCGGCCGAGGTAGTGTTGGCAGTTGCCGCAGAACGAATAGGGAAAGGCGAGCATCATGTGTCCGATGGATTCCCCCCACTGGCGATGCGAGAGCGTGACGCCTGCGTGGCCTGACTTGTTTGTGAAGACGAGGGCGAAGCGCTGGTCCTGCGCGCAGCCCCGAGGGCGGTTTTGTCAAAGCGCGAGAAGTCGAAGGCGATGAATCTGCGCGAGTCGATGAGCGGATCATCGCCACCTGCGTTTGGTGATTTCACCCTGCTCCTCTCGCGGACGTACTCCCAAAAAGCAACTTGACAATCGACTTTATTCTTATGTAGTTTCGTTGGGGCAAAAAGTTAACGTTATCATTATCCTGCTATTTATCAAGACAGTGTGGTTGTTGCTTCAGCGAGTAAATCGCTGGAGTATCAATAGCGCACGTTCCCACGGATTGGCTGCTTAAGTATCAAACGGAATTCTTCTACCAGACAACGACGTTCGCGGTGCCAGGTGCTCCATGGCGACTGAGCGGGCCAAAAGGAGAGATTCATGAAAATCTGGAAGAGCCGGAAACGGACGATGTCACTTGCTCCCTTTGGATTCTGCCTGTTGGGGCTGATTCTGCACGGGGCCGCACAGCAGTTCGGAGCCGGTTCGCCACAATCGGCATTGGTATTCCAACCGGGGATTATGACGACGCTTGCGGGTACGGGCGTCTCCGGGCACACCGGCGATGGCGGTGCAGCCAGCGCGGCCACGGTTACCAATGGAATTCGCGGAATTGCCGTGGATGGCTCCGGTGACGTCTTTTTTATCGACGATACAAACCAGACGATTCGAGTGGTGTATGAGGGTGGGACTGCAGCAGCGAGCCTAATCACAGCTGAGAATCCTACCGTGACGTCGCCGGTGGCAGGGAATATCTATGTTGTTGCTGGAGGGGAAGGAAGCTCCGGTACGCCCGCGACGAAACAGTTAGCTACGAGCGCAAGAATCAAGGCGGGCGCGGGCTTGGGGATTGACGCCGCGGGCGATCTCTATTTCGTCGATACCGGCACAAATAAAGTGTGGGCAATCTATGCCGGCGGATCTTCTACAGCAGGAACCAATCTGATAGCGCTGGAAGCGGCCGTCGCGTCGCCTACGCTGGGCGATATCTATCCGGTGGCGGGTGGCAGTAGCACCTCTGGATACACCGGAGACGGCAAGTTGGCGACCAACAGTGGAGTTGAACTCCATGGCATCAATGACATCAAGCTTGACACCGCCGGCAACATGTACCTCGTGGACCAAGGGAACAATGCCATTCGCGAGGTTAGCGCGACGACGGGAATCATCACCACAATCGCCGGAGGCGCCGGTGGAGCAGGAACCGCCGGCAACAGCGGAAATGGCGGCCCGGCGACCGCGGCTCTATTGAACCAACCCTACGGCGTGGCGGTCGACGCTTTCAACAATGTCTACATATCGGACAAGAGCAACAATTTGGTTCGAGTGGTCTATGAGGGCGGGAGCACGGCAGCCGCACTGATTACGTTGGAAAATCCAACCATTCCCCCGCCGTTGGCGGGAGATATCTATACGGTAGCCGGAGGCGGCAACACGATATATCCCTACGGTGTGCTGGCCAGTTCTGGCAAATTGAACGGCACTACGATGATCACGCTGGATCCGGCCGGGAATATCTACCTTGCGGAAAACGGATACAACCTGGTCGCCGAAGTGAATGTCACAACGGGATATATCACAGTGGTTGCGGGCACTGGCGCTGCCGGAACTGCAACCGGAACCGACGGAGATGGCGGTGCAGCCACGAGCGGGACGCTGAATTCGCTCCGGTGCCTGACCGTGGATGCAGCCGGGCGGATATATATCACCGATGCGTCCGATATGAGGATCCGCCAAGTCGGGCCACAGGGCCTTATCGTATTTCCGGGCCAGGCGGCAAACACAACAAGCGCGCCGCTGACGATTCTTCTGAACAATAACGGAAATGCCGCCTTGAACTTCACTGGAGGATCACCAATTTTCGGTGGCCAGAACTATGCAGATTTTGCCTTGGACGGGTCCTCTGCCTTGAACACCTGCAATCTCACTCCCCTGCAATCGGGGGCAAGTTGCGTTCTAGCCTTGACCTACACTCCGCTGGGGTTGGGAACAAGCTCTGCCTCGCTGTCCTACAACACCGACGGAGCGCTTTCGACGCAGCAGATCCTGCTGCAAGGCGCCAGTCTGCCAAGCACCACCACGACGCTGCAAACGTCCGCGCAGAGTGTGATCGATGGGCTTGTGGTGACGTTTACCGCAACGGTGACAGGAGGCGCGAGTCCAGCCGGGCCAGTGTCGTTTTACAACAATGGCAGTCCTTTCCTGGGCACCGCGACGCTAAATGGATCCGGCGTGGCAACGCTTCCCTATACCAGTACGGCAACCGGCACACTTTCCGTTACCGCGACCTATATCGGTAACGCGACCAATGCCGCCTCCAACTCAAACACAGTTTTAGTGAATGTAACCGGAAGCAGCACCTCGACCACGATGGAGAATGCGGCGCCTACAGCCTTGAATCAGGGACAGGGCGTAACGCTTACCGCTACGGTGGCCGGGGGTGGCGTGACACCGACCGGATCAGTCGTGTTCAACAACGGCGGCACCTCGCTGGGCAGCGGCACACTGGATGGCTCAGGCGTGGCAAGGCTGTCCACGACAGCTTTGCCTGTGGGGCCGAACAGCATACAGGCGCTCTATCTCGGAGACGTGAGTTATGCGGCTTCCACCTCATCCGCCGCGACTGTCCAGGTATTTGGCATCCCCGTCGTGACCTTGACGGCTTCGGCGACAGTCATTAACCAGGGGCTGAGCGAAACGATAACAGGCACAGTAACTGGCAGCGGAGTGACGCCTACTGGCACCCTGACGTTCTACGACGGGGCCACCGTATTGGGCACTGGAACGCTCGCCTCAGGTGTTGGGACCCTTGCCACCAGAATGCTGCCCGGAGGCGCGAATACCCTGACCGCAACCTTTAGTGGGGACGGTAATTACGTTGCCGGTGCCGCGCCCGCCATTACAGTAACAGTCAACGTCCAGAGCGTGGCGTTTGTCCACCCGGGCGGGTGGCTTACAGCAGCCGACATTACCCGCATCAGATCGGCGGTGGCAAACCAGGCCGCGCCATATTATGCCGCCTACCTGGCCTTGCCGGCAACGCCCAGTACGACGTTTGTTCCCACCGGTATCGCTGCCGAAGTTACGGCGGGTACGATCAACAGCAGCTCTCTGACTTCCCTGCAGGGCAATGAAGAGAATATCTGGATTCTGGCTGTCAAGTGGGTTGCTACCGGCACTCCCGGCTACGCCACTGCCTTATGCGGAGCCATTGACGACTACTCTGCCGTGCTGACCACGATGGACGGCAACAACGGGTCGCTGCGCGCCGGTATCTACGGAGGCAAACTCGCCGAAGCCGCGGAGATCTGCGCTTACGCGAACCCGGCATGGCCGAACAAAGCAAGAGCTCAGGCCATGTTCCGCCAGGCATTCGCTCAGGACATCCATGATTTTTCTGACAGTAACATTCCCAATGGCAACTGGGAAACATCGTGCCTCCATGGCATGATCTCGATTGCGATCTTTCTCGACGACCGCGACCTATTCAATCGCGCGGTGAACTACTATCTGTTTGGACAGGGCAATGGGCGGGTCAGCAATTACGTTATCAACGCAGCGGGACAGGTACAGGAAAGCGGGCGGGACCAAGGGCACACAATGGATGGTATCAATCACCTTGCGGAAACGGCCGAGGACGCCTGGCATCAGGGAATAGATCTATACGGGGCCTACAATAATCGGCTCTTGGCAGGATTTGAATATACCGGGGAGTACACATCCGGCGCGGGCACTCCCGTGTTCGTCGCCAACCGGGATGCCTGGAATGATCCTCTTAACTCATATGCAACCATTTCTGCTACAGCATCGCCTTTAAGCCAGCCCAACTGGGAGATGGTCAACAACCATTATGTAAGTCGGCAGGGCCTTGGCGCACCCTATACCTCAGGCGTTGTGACGGCATCCGGATACAGGCCAGAACCTGCCTCACAAGACTTTGCGGGGATGGGGACCCTGGAGTTCACACGCTCTCCTGGTCAAGCCGACCCGGTGACGAGCATTCCAGTGCCTCCCATCATTCTGTCGAGCTATGGCACCCCGTCGGGAATCTCAATCAACTGGGTCGGGTCAGTGGGTGCCACTTCTTACAACGTGAAGCGCGCCACAACCAGTGGCGGCCCGTATGCCACCATCGCTTCGGTAACTGGAGAGTCGACTTACACGTATCTCGACGCCACTGCATCTACGACGGGGATTCCGTATTTTTATCTGGTTACCGCAGTCAACAGCTTTGGCGAGAGCGCGGCCGGGGCCGAGGCCAGAGCCAGCTTTGGGCTACCTTCTCCTTGGGCCAACGCGGACATTGGCACTCTTGGGCTGGGAGGCGCGGGCGGCACAGACTATCTGGGGGCCAGCACCTTCTCCTTGCGGGCGTCCGGCGCAGTGATCGGCAACTCAGCAAACTCGCTCCAGTATAACCTTACGCCGGCGAACTATTCAGTCGGTTCCGTTAGCGTGACCAGCGTTTCAGACTCGTTTCAGTTTGCCTATGTTCCAATGACCGGCGACGGGCAGATTGTTGCCAGAGTGACTGCCCCATTATCGCCCGTAGCCTCATCGGCGGGCCTGATGATGCGGGATTCGCTCAACTCGAACGCAGCCATGGTGGCAAATATGGCCCAATATACCGGGCTTGCCCTGGTGACGTCGCGCGCGACCGACGGCGCAACGGCGGTCGCAATGGGACCAGTTCAAATCAGCACGGCAGCGGCAGCGCCTTCAGATGAAAGTTCTCTTTTTGTTGGGCCTTATTGGGTCAAGCTTACGCGGTTGGGCAACACGTTTACCTCATCCGTTTCTCCGGACAACGTTACGTGGACTCAGATCAACCAGCAAACGATTACGATGCCGTCTTCCATCTATGCCGGCCTTACACTCGCTTCAGGTAATTCCACCCTCTCCGCCAACGCAACCTTTGATGAGGTGAACCTTCCGGGCTGGACCCCGACGAGCACGGCGCCGACAGCGCCAGCCAATCTAACAGCGATTGTGGGTAAAGGTGTCCAACTGACGTGGAGCACCGCTATAGGAGCCACCAGTTACACCCTGACACGCAGCGCCGGTTCAGGCGGTACAACGACCCTTGCAACCATCCCCGCACCGGCTTCCGGCCTGTATGCTGCTTTGCCGGGAACGATCTATTACGTCGACTACACTGGCACTCCGGAAAATACCTACTCCTACAGCGTTTCCGCAACGGGAGCAGGAGGAACAGGACCAGGTTCGGCCTCAACCTCGGCAGTTGCCCCCCCTCTGAGCGCGCCCTTCATCGTAGACAGTCTCAATGTTCCCTATGCAACCGGCACTGTTGGCTTGCCGCTTACATACCCGGTGCAGGTGTCAGGCGTGGCAACGTTCAGCGCTTCCGGACTTCCATCTGGTCTGACTATCAATCCGTCAAGCGGAGTGATCTCGGGTACGCCCACGCAGAGCGGCGTTTATCAGCCAATCGTGACCGCATCGAATTCTGCCGGTATCGACAGCTGGATTTATACCTTCACGATTGTTGGGAATCCGCTGCCAGCGGGCATGCAACAGAGCGACATTGGCTTTCTTGAAGCCCCAGGCATCACTGGAACAAGCGGAACAACGATTACGAATACAGGCGCCGGGGTGGGCGTCGGTGCGGTTTGCGACGATTTCCACTTTGCATACTACCAACTCACAGGCGACGGCAGTATCGTCGTGAATCTGAACAGCGTCACGACCATCAGTCCAACGACTACGCTGAGTCAGACTGGGATCATGATGCGCAATACCCTCACTTGTGACTCGTTGATGTTCGGTGGCAATGCCGGTATTGGAGGGGCCACTTCCGTGACTAGCCTGTATCGCACTGCTACCAATGCGGGCGGCACGGACTATATCGACGCTTCTTCCACAAGTGGGGCGAACGTAACGCTGCCGATGTACCTGCAAGTGACCAGGTCCGGCAATAATTTCAGCGCGTACTCCTCACCCGATGGAGTTACCTGGGCTCTGATTACGACGAAAACGATCGCAATGAACAACACTATTTATGTTGGCCTGGACGTAACTCCGCAGGATGATAGTCCCACGAATGCATCTACAGGGACATATAGCAATATAGCGATCACAAGCGCCGCCTCATCGCTGATCAATAGCCCCAGTTCAGCAATCGGCACTGTGGGGGTGCCGTTCAGCTTCACCATTACGAGCACGATCTTCCCGGCCGCGTATAGCGCAACGAGCGCAAGTGGCCTGCCCCCCGGGCTAACTCTCGATCCAAACTCAGGCATAATCTCTGGGACTCCAAAGGTCGCAGGGTTATATTCGCTCACTGCTGGCATGTCGAATGGGGCTGCAAACGGTACTGCCCCACTCACAATCACGATCCAACCGGCATCGCAGACGATTACATTCACGGCGCCACCAGCGCCGGTGATCTATGGAGTAGCGCCGATCATGCTGAGCGCAACCGGAGGAGCTTCGGGCAACGCTGTCACGTTCAGCATGGTCTCGGGACCGGGAGCTGTAAGCGGCAACACGCTCACAGTGACTGGTGCAGGCGCAATCGTCATCGCGGCCAACCAGGCTGGCAATGCAAACTTCAATGCGGCTCCGGCCGTGCAACAGGCCATCACCGTGAGCCAGGCCTCGTCCACGTTGAACGGACCGGCGCTTTCAGCGCAGGCAGTGCAGGTGGTGTATAGCGCGACAGGCTCGATTCAAGTGACGTTGACCGGTCAGTATTCCGGCGCGGGCATAACGACGCCCAGCGGGTCGATCAGCTACACAATTGGAACGGGCACGGCGCAGACGGCCGCCATCGCCAGCGGCAGCGCCAAAGTAACCGTTCCGAATACGCAGTTACCGGGTACATACACGGTTACGGTGACCTATGCGGGAGACGCCAACTACAACGCAGCATCGATCCTGACTTTCCAAGTGCAGGTAGAACAGATTCAGCCGACAATGACCTGGACACAGCCTGCGGCCTTGGTCTACGGGGCGACACTGAGTAGCGTGCTGAACGCGAGCGCTGCCTATAACAGCAGCACTGTTGCGGGTACATATGCGTACACGGCAACGTCCACTAGCGGCAGCGCAACAGCCGTCACAATCACAACGATATTGCCTGCTGGCAGCTATACGCTGAATGTAAGCTTCACGCCAAGTAATGGAACGACGGACAAATCGGCGACGGGAAGCGTGACGCTGGTAGTGAATAAGGCAGTCCCGGCGATTGGTTTGGTGGCCTCCGTGAACCCTGTGCTGGCGCAGAATGCGATCACGCTGACTGCCACCGCAACCGGGGTGAGTACACCAACAAGTGCATTTAGCTTCTTCGACGGCACAACACTGCTTGGCAACGGCACGCTAAGCGGCGGTGTGGCGATCTTCACCACATCGAGTCTCGTCGTAGGATCGCATTCGATCACGGCGCTGTATTCGGGGGATGCGAACTTCGTCGGGGTGACCAGTAGTAAGCTGACCGAAGTTGTCGACGACTTCTCCTTCAACATCTCCATACCGCCGGAGACTGCGCCGCCGGGCGGCACCGCGGTCTTCACCTTTACCCTCACTCCGGTGAACTCGGCTGCGTTCCCGGCGACGATAACGCTGACGGCAAGCGGCCTTCCCTCGGGCGCGACTTACATCTTCTCGCCAGCCACTCTGATAGCGGGTTCGGGCGCAGCCACGGTGACGCTGACGATGCAGATCCCGCCGGTGACTGCGAGCGCTCAACCGCCGCACGGCATCGATGGCGGTCGCAGCCGCAGGCTTGTGCCCTTCGCTCTAGCGCTGTTGCTGCTGCCCTTCGCAGGCAGGATGCGCCGCACAAGGAATCGCCTGGGCCGGATGATTATTGTTCTTTTGTTGATGGGGGCTGGTATCGCTGCAACGATGAGTCTGAGCGGTTGCGCTGCGACAGGCAACAGCTACTTCGGCCAGCCGCAGCAGAATTATACGGTGACGGTGACCGGCACAGCGGGCACACTGTCGCACTCCACTACAGTAACGCTGACAGTTGAGTAACGAGGATAACGTGAAGATGCAGGCATCGCTTTGCGGGAATGATCTGCGCAGGAATGCACTGCGTAGCGGCGCGTTGTTCGTCGCAGCTCTGCTTTTCACTGGGACATTTGCAGGGGCGCAGCAACGGAATGCGCAGCCAGCAGACCGCCTTGAACTTGCCATTATGTACAGCGGCTCGTACGCCAACCTGTCCTCGGGCAACAATAAGTTCTGGCTCAACGGTGGCACCGCGGAGTTGGCAGGACAGATCCATCGCGGTCTCGGCGTAGTCTGCAACCTCACCGGACTGCATACGGCCAATACCGGCGCTAGCGTCCCGCTCAATCTGCTCACTACCACCTTCGGCCCCCGCTATACCTGGACACCCGCGCGTCGCTCTGGAGTTGCTCGCACTGTCTCGATCTTTGGCGAAGGCCTTGCCGGCGAAGCGCACGGCTTCAATGGACTGTTTCCAGGTCCGTCCAGCGCGGCCCCGAGCTCGCTCAGTCTGGCAGTGCAGGTCGGCGGTGGGGTGGACGTGGGCCTTTCGCGGCATTTTTCTCTGCGCGCTGTCCAGGCATCATGGCTCCGCACACAGTTTTCAAATACGACAACCAACGTCCAGAATAATCTTCAGCTCGGCGCCGGCATCATCTTTCACTCTGCTAACAGATGAGTTGTGGCGATCAAATCACCCTAGTGCTGCCCCACCATGGGGAGTCGCGCTTACGTGAACATGCGGGCGAGGGCGCGAGGCTCTACTTCGTGTCCGTATCGGCTGCGCGCTGCCGATGCATCGCTGGACTCCAGAGATGGCTTGGCAGCGGAATTCATGTTGGGCGTTTAATGTTCACGGGGCTCCAAGAACCCGATCCGCGAAGTTGAGGTATTGCTCCCAGTTGTAGGCGGTTACGTCGTGACCTCCGGGGCGGATGTGATAGCCGACTGTGTCGCCGATTGAATGGTTAAGTGGGGGAAGGAGTTGTTCTCTGTTGTGGCATCTTGGCCATGGAGAATGGGAGAGTGGCACACCTTGATTTCGCCCACCATCCAGTTTCTGAGGGACCGTGATGTGGGTCGTCTCAGTGTGCTTCACGTACCCCAGCCGTCAATCACGGTCCAACCCCAGTAGACAAGGCCAGCTACCATTCCCAGGGCCGCAAGTATTGCGCAGCCAGCAACTTCTCCTTGACGCTGAAGTCTTCAGCCATGATCGAACCTCGGCACAGTGAAAGTGCTTGCGGGCCAAAGTATATGACCGGACTTGCGTGGTGGCCTAAGCAATTAGCCATTTCACGGGACCGACTATGTGAAGAGTCAGAATTCCATGTTGCAGGCGTTTTACTCGATCCGCTCGGAGCGCCAGTTGGTCGAGCAGCTCGACTACAACCTGCTGTTCCGCTGGTTCGTCGGCCTGGGCATGGACGACGCGGTGTGGAACCATGCGGTCTTCTCCAAGAACCGCGACCGGCTGCTGAACAGCGAGGTGGCACAACAGTTTTTTGCCGCCGTGAACCGGCAGGCGAAGCGTTTCATGAGTGACGATCACTTCACCGTGGACGGCACGCTGATCCAGGCCTGGGCCTCGCA
>OBLU010001808.1_pt1 | contig 19719 bp, 17 predicted proteins | sample 1518681 | NCBI WGS metagenome assembly OBLU01 (sample SAMEA3539304, study PRJEB22396) | soil metagenome | biome: tundra; feature: field; material: soil | place: USA | collected 2010-05 | depth 0.15 m
CCGGCGGTGGCGAAACGTTGTGTCCTCTTCCGTAGCCGGAATCAAAAGTCTTCTGTCAGCCGCCGGGCAGAAGCATGTAGCGACCAGCCCAAGTGGCTCGAAGACTTCGCGACGGACCCAGATTGCAAGGTACTCGCGCGTCAGGACCTCAAGTGCCTTGCCGAGCAGAATGAAACCCGGATCGGAGTATTCGGCGCGAGTCCCGGGTTCGGCTTCGAGAGGCAACTGCAGGCACGCGCGAAAGAGTGCGGCCGGTGTTGCGGCTGTCCGGAAAAACTCAGCGTAGCCCGGCAACCCCGAGTTGTGCGCCAGCAGATGACGCAACGTCACATGGCGCGCGCTGTCACCCTGTGCCCGCCCCACCACAAATCCGGGCAGCAAATCGCCAAGAGCCATGTCCAGGTCGAGCCGGCCGCGCTGATAAAGCAGCATCGCCGCGGCCGTCGTGGACACGACCTTGGTGATGCTTGCCACATCGAATACAGTATCAGCGGAGACGACGGGCGCTCCGTCGTCATAAGTAAAGTGACCAAGTGCGCCTTGCAGAACCACCTCTCCGTCCGCCAACACTCCAAAGGCGCAGCCAGGGAACGCGCGGGCGGAAATCGCATCCCCCAAAACACGATAAACAGCGGCGAACTGGCCATCGGCGCCGGTTGGGGAGCGGTCTAGCTGCGTGATTCCTGGCTTCATCACTGCTTTGCATCCTAACGCGGATCGAGTCGCATTGCTGTCTCTCAGGGTGCAATTTTTGTGCGGGTCCACGAAATGAGGCTATCCTTGGATGCGTACGGCCCGTCTATTCCAACAAGGGGTCATTCGGAGGAGTTCATGCGCCTGCTGCGCGAATCGTTGGTGGCTGCAATCGCACTGTGCATGGTTGTAGCGGGCTGCTGCCCCGGTTTTGCCCAGGAGCCTGGTCAATCAGAGCCAGCCGCGAGTGCACCAGCACAGCCGACCGCAGCTTCCCCATCCAACGCAACCCAGGCAATCTCGGTACCAGCCGCCGCTTCGGTTGCCGAAACGCCCACTAACAGTCCGTCGGTTGAAGCAGTTCCTTCGTTGGCCGCTGCTCCGGTCAAGAAAATCTACACCGTTCCTGCCGGCACCAAGGTTCTGCTGCAGTTGCGTAGCGGAATCAATACCAAGAGCGCCAAGCCCGGCGATGGAGTGTACCTTTTGTCCACGTTTCCGGTCGTCGTAGGAAACAGGGTCATGATCCCTTCCGGAGTCTATGTGCAGGGCGTGGTAGACCGCGTCTTGCGCGCAGGCCGGGTGAAAGGCAAGGCCCAGCTGGACATGCACTTTACTTCAATGATCTTCCCGAATGGCACGGTCGTTGAGATTCCAGGCCTCGTGAACAGCCTGCCTGGCGCAAAGCAGCAATCAGTCAAAGACGATGGCGAAGGAACCATTGAGCAGGACGGAGACAAGGGACGGAATGCCGCCAAGGCCGCGCAGATTGCCATTCCGACCGGGGGCACAGTTGGCTCGATCGGCGGTCTGGCGGGAGGGCATCCGATCGCCGGAGGCATCGCCGGCATCGGGGCTGGACTTGCCACCGTCGGCCTTGTAACGCTCTTTACCCGTGGCGCAGACGTCAGTATTGACAGCGGAACCCAGGTCGAGATGAGCTTGCAAAGGCCTCTCCTGCTCGAGGATGAAAACCTCACAGGCATCGGAGGGCCCGGCGGGGCTTCAGCCCTGGTGCCCTCGGCCAACCAACCAAAGCCGCTTGAAAAGCCAATTCATCCACGTATCCTTTGCCCGCTCGGCGGCCTGGGCTGCGAGTAATTTCGAGTAATCTAGAACAAGATGCAAACCGTTCCTCAAATCACACCAGATCCCGAATTGGGAGCAATCGTTGGCGCGGACCCTGGCAAGACTGATCTCAACCCTGCCCCTCCACCGCAGTCCAAGGCTGGCGGGATTGGGCTGTGGATACGCGATTTGTTGATCTCCGCAGCTGCTTCGGTCCTCATCATTACTTTTCTTTATCAGCCAGTCCGCGTTGAAGGCACCAGCATGTTGCCCCGGTTGGAAGATCGCGACCGGCTGTTTATCAACAAGTTTGTGTATCACGTCTCTGCTATCGAGCGGGGAGATGTGGTTGTTTTTCACTATCCGCGGGACCCTGAGAAAAGCTACATCAAGCGGGTGATCGCACTGCCCGGTGACCGATTGCGCATCGACCAGGGCGAGGTCCTACTAAACGGCAAGCCACAGCCGGAGTACTACGTGCCCGAGGACTACCGCGACAGCCGTTCGATGGCTGAGATCGTAGTTCCCGAGAATAGCTATTTCATGATGGGCGACCACCGTTCTATCTCGTCGGACAGTCGCGAGTTTGGCCCAGTCGAGCGCTCGCTAATCTACGGCAAAGCAGTCTTTGTCTATTGGCCTACTAGGGACGCAGGAGTCGTGCACTAGGCGCTTCCAAACAGTCCAGATATCCACCGGACAATCTCCACCAACCCTGTTAGAATCGATTGAATCCACTCCCCGGAGACGCGATGCAGGCGATCCTGGCGCTCGAAGACGGGCGCATCTTCCGTGGCCTCGGCTATGGCGCACCTGGTGAAAGCCAGGGTGAAGTCGTTTTTAACACTTCTCTTACCGGTTACCAGGAAATCGCCACCGATCCCTCCTATGCCGGGCAAATTGTCGTTCTCACCAACCCCCAGATCGGCAACTACGGAACCAACCAGGCGGACAACGAGTCTGCCAAGCCCTATATCGAGGGCCTGATCGTCCGTGAGTTCTCGCCCATCAGCTCAAACTGGCGCTCTGAGCAGGTTACCGACGAGTATATGGAGCGCTACCAGGTCCCGGTGCTGGCCGAGATCGACACGCGCGCGCTGGTTCGCCATCTTCGGACCCACGGCGTCATGCGTGGAGTCATTTCGACCGCTGTCGCCGACACCGAGGCCCTCGTCCAAAAAGCCAGAAATATCCGCAGAATGGACGGTACAGACCTTGCTCGCGTCGTCTCGACCAAGACTATTTACCAGTTTGATTCCTCTGATAGCCGCAACCAGGCGGGCGACCCACTCCTGGGTGAAGGGTTCCTCAAGAAAGAGGAGCCTCGTCGGAGCCTTCTCCATGTAGTGGCCTATGACTTCGGCATCAAGCACAACATCCTCAGGATGCTCACGCGTGAGGGCTGCCGTGTGACAGTTATTCCTGCAGAGACGACTGCCGAGGACGTGCTGGAACTGAAGCCCGACGGAGTGTTTCTATCGAATGGTCCCGGCGATCCGGAGCCGGTGGACTACGCCGTTCGCTCGATTCGCAAGTTCCTTGGCCGCGTGCCGGTATTCGGCATCTGCCTCGGCCACCAGCTCACCGGCCTCGCCCTCGGCGGTAAGACCTACAAGCTCAAGTTTGGCCACCACGGCGGCAACCACCCGGTCAAAAACATGACCAACGGCAAGGTCGAAATCACGGCCCACAACCACAACTTCGCCGTCGATCCCGACTCGATTAACGCCAATGAAGTGGAGTTGACCCACGTCGACCTGAACGACCAGACGCTCGAAGGCCTGCGCCACAAGACGCTCCCGTTGTTCAGTGTCCAGTACCATCCCGAAGCCGCACCCGGCCCCCACGACTCCCACTACCTCTTCCGCGACTTCCGCCAGATGATGGAGAGGTGGAAGGGATGAGTACATTGGTTCAAACGTCAAACTGTACAAAGGATTCCTAAGGCGGGGCATTTGCCCCACTCTTTTGCGTAAGCGCAATCATTCCAGTCGACACAGTCCTCGATGGTGCAAGGCTCTAACTCGTTGAACAAGGAAACAGAGCAGGGACATGCCACGCAGAAATGACATTCAGAAGATCCTGATAATCGGCTCCGGCCCCATCGTAATCGGCCAATCCGCCGAATTCGATTACTCCGGCACGCAGGCCTGCAAGGCTCTCAAGCAGGAGGGCTACGAGGTGGTGCTGGTGAACTCTAACCCGGCCACCATCATGACCGATCCCGATCTCGCCAACCGCACATACATCGAGCCCCTCACCCGCGAATACGTCGAGGAGATCATCCGCATTGAATCGGAGATGCTAGCCGCCGATCCAGCGGCAGGCAAGTTTGCCTTGTTGCCCACAGTCGGCGGACAAACCGCATTGAATCTCGCCGTCGATCTTGCCGACGCAGGAATCCTCGACCGCTTCAACGTCGAGCTGATTGGCGCCAAGCTCGAAGCCATCAAGAAGGCCGAGGACCGGCTGCTCTTCAAGGATGCAATGCTGCGCATCGGCCTTGAAGTTTCAAAGTCCGCCCTAGTCAACAACCTGCGCGACGGCCTTGATTTTGCTGGTAAGCTCGGATTTCCGGTGCTCATCCGACCCAGCTTCACACTCGGTGGCACCGGCGGCGGTATCGCGTATAACCGCGAAGAGCTGATGGAGATTCTCGCCCGCGGCCTCGACCTCTCGCCCGTGCACGAGTGCCTCATCGAAGAGAGCGTGCTTGGTTGGAAGGAATTCGAGCTCGAGGTGATGCGCGACCTCGCAGATAACGTCATCATCATATGCTCCATCGAAAATTTTGATCCCATGGGCGTCCACACGGGCGACTCCATCACCGTGGCCCCGGCGCAAACACTTACTGATCGCGAGTACCAGAAGATGCGCGACGCTGCCATTGCCGTCATGCGCGAGATTGGCGTCGAGACCGGCGGCTCCAACGTGCAGTTTGCCGTGAATCCCATCGATGGCCGCATGACGGTCATCGAGATGAACCCGCGCGTCTCGCGCTCCTCAGCGTTGGCGTCGAAGGCCACCGGCTTTCCCATTGCCAAAATCGCCGCCAAGCTCGCCGTAGGGTACACGCTCGATGAAATCCCCAACGACATCACACGCAAGACGCCTGCCTGCTTCGAGCCCACCATCGATTATGTAGTCGTCAAAATTCCTAAGTGGCAATTTGAAAAGTTTCCCGGCTCCGATGACACGCTGGGTCCGCAGATGAAGTCCGTTGGCGAGGTGATGGCAATCGGCCGCACGTTCAAGGAATCGCTGATGAAGGCGGTGCGCTCCCTTGAGACCGGCAAGAAGACCGACAGTGAAACGCTGGAGCCGCGCCGCCTGATTCAAAGACTGGTGACGCCGCAGCCTGAGCGTCTCAGCTACATTCGATTTGCCTTTGAGCGGGGCATGAGCGTGCGCGAGGTTGCCCGTTACACGAGCATGGACCCCTGGTTCCTGCACCAACTTCGCGAGATCACGCTGGAACAGGATCAGATCGCCGGAATGTCGCCCGAAACCATTACCGACGATCAATTGCGCCGTCTGAAGCGTCTAGGCCTAAGCGACCAGCGCATCGCCGCGGAATGGAAACTGGAAGGCCACGCCGGCGTGAAACAGGTAAGGGAACTGCGCGAAGGGAAGGGGATCAAGCCGGTCTTCAAACTCGTGGACACCTGCGCCGCCGAGTTCGAATCCATGACCCCTTACCTCTACTCGACTTACGACGAAGAGGACGAGGCTCCACCGACCTCGACGCACAAGGTCATCATTCTCGGCTCGGGGCCGAACCGCATCGGCCAGGGCATTGAATTCGACTACTGCTGTTGCCACGCGGCCTTTGCGCTCAAGGAAGACGGCTACGAGACCATCATGGTCAATTGCAACCCTGAGACCGTCTCCACGGATTACGACACCAGCGACCGGCTCTACTTTGAGCCTCTCACGCTTGAAGATGTGCTAGCCGTCTACAACCATGAAGCGCAGTCCGGCGCGGAGATCGGCATGATCGTCCAGTTCGGAGGGCAGACCCCTCTGAACCTTGCTCAGCGGCTGCGCGCAGCCGGAGTGCCAATTATCGGCACCTCACCCGAGTCCATCGACCTGGCGGAGGATCGCAAACGCTTCGGCAAGCTGCTCGAAGAGTTGGAGATTCCTCAGCCCCCCGGCGGCACGGCCACAAGTGTGGAAGAAGCTCTCGCCGTCGGTGAACGGATCGGTTATCCGGTGCTCGTCCGACCCAGTTACGTGCTCGGCGGCAGGGCCATGGTGATTGCATACGATACCGAGGCTGTGGCTCACTATATGAGCCAGGCTGTCGAATACTCCCAGGAGCGGCCGGTACTCGTCGATCACTTTCTGGAGAGTGCCGTTGAAGTCGACGTTGACGCGCTCTGCGACTCCCAGGACGTAATCATCGCCGGAATAATGCAGCACATTGAAGAGGCCGGCATTCACTCCGGCGACTCGTCTTGCGTGTTACCCGCGGTAAGCATTCGGCCGGAAACACTCGAGACTCTGCGCATCTACACCCGTAAGCTAGCGCTCGCCCTCAAAGTTGTCGGCCTCGTCAACCTGCAGTTCGCTATCCAGCGCGATGCTGAGGGTGAGGATCACGTTTACGTCATCGAAGTAAACCCGCGAGCCTCGCGCACTGTGCCCTACGTCTCGAAGGCCACTGGCATTCCGCTTGCCAAGATCGCGGCGCGGCTCATGACTGGCAGAAAACTGCGCGATCTACTTCCGGTCCAGCTCGCCGCAGACAAGGATCTTGGAACAGGCGCGCATTACTTCGTAAAGTCTCCGGTCTTTCCGTGGTCAAAGTTCGCAGGTGTAGACACGGTTCTTGGTCCCGAGATGAAGTCCACCGGAGAGGTCATGGGCGTGGCGGCCAGCTTTGGAGAAGCCTTTGCCAAGGCGCAACTCTCGGCCGGTCAAGTGTTGCCCAGCGGTGGCACCGTCTTTTTCAGCGTGAACGACCATGACAAGCCGGCGGCAATGGAGTTGGCCCGCCGCTATGTGCATCTCGGCTTCAAGATCGTAGCCACAGAGGGCACGGCCAATATTTTGGAGGGGGCTGGCCTCACCGTGGAACGGGTATTCAAGGTCAAGGAAGGGCGGCCCAACGTTGTCGATCTGATCAAGGGCGATCGCATCCAGTTGATTATCAACACGCCGCGCGGTCAGGATACGATCTTTGATGAGAAGGCAATTCGCCGGGCAGCGGTTGTGGCACGGATTCCAACCATCACAACCATCGCCGCTGCGCAGGCCGCGGCTGAGGGGATTGCCGCCATGCAACGGCATCACACCACCGTCTACGCCTTGCAGGAATTGCACGCTGCCAACGGCTCGTGAAGAGCGCGTCCACCATTCTCGTTCGAGGTCTAGTCGCGTAATTTATGGTGACGAAGCGCAAGCCAGGCTCCAATTGAATAGCCGAACAGGGCAGCCGCAGGCCAGGTAGCCAGGAACGGCCCGTCGTCGTCTATCAGTCCGCTCGGCTTGGGGATGCTGAGAAAGGTCCGGGCCAGCTTTTCTGTTGCATCGCATTGGAAGCACTGGTTGGGACCAGTTGGCATGTCCAGAATCCACAAACTGATAACGAGCAACCAGATGAGACCCACAAGCCAAATAGCCGCCGCCATGTCGTCCGGATGGAACCGCGTCACGAAGTGGCCCACCGCTAATGACACCAGAATCGACACGACCAGGATCAGTAACTGCGAAATACCTTCCGAGTTTAGAGCGTAGCCAAGAAGCATGAGGAAAAGCCACGAGGCTAGCGCCAGTACTGTATGAATAAGGAACCATAAAGCCTGTCGCGATAGCTTCGATAGGCTCTTTTCCTTACCGCTCTCATCGAATATGGACTCCAACGCAAGCTCCTGAAAAAGGTCTGTTGATAAAGACTATCGTCTATTGAACAGACATTTCAGCACAAAGAGAAAACAATTCCGCCTTCGTGAGAGAGCAGGCAATCGATCAGGCGCATTTTCCGCTAAGGGTTCTACAATGGAACCATGCTGATTGAGGGCATTTTTGCCGCGGTTCCTACGCCGTTCTACCCGGATGAGCGGGTCTATTTTCGGAAAATTGAAGCCAATATGGCTCGCTACTCGCGCACCCTTCTGTCGGGAATGGTGGTTTTGGGTTCCACTGGCGAGGCAGTCATGCTCGACGACGCAGAATCGCGAGAGGTTTTGCGCATATCCGCGGACGCCGCAGCACCGGACAAAGTGCTCATCGCAGGCGTAGGGCGAGATAGCGTGAAAGCGACCGTGGAGCTCGCTGAATCTGCCGCGAAATGCCATTATGATGCGGTCCTTGTTCGCACGCCCACGTACTATGGGCACTTGATGCCCGAGGCGGCCGTTCTGCATTACTTCAGAAGTGTGGCTGATCGCTCGCCCTTGCCGGTGCTTCTATACAACATTCCCAAGTTCGTTCCATACCAGATTCCCGTCGAGCTGGTTTCTCAACTGGCACAGCATCCCAACATCATTGGAATCAAAGACTCCACAGGTGATGTCCAACGCATTCACAGCTTGATCGAGGCCACCCGTACCGCTCACCGGCGCACCGTGACAGTCACCCCGGTTTTTGAGGCTGTTACGAGCCGCATGTTCTCTCAAAAAGTTGAAGGAACAGGCAACTTTGTCTCCGCAGGTGACTTGGGTATCGGTGTAGCCCTCGCAGCAGCTCCTCCGGCCGTGCCCATTAAAACCCGGACGAAGGAGGTTGGGTTTCAAGTGATCACCGGCTCAGCATCTGGGCTCCTTGAATCCCTGCAAGCCGGGGCAGCCGGGGCAGTCCTCGGCTTTGCCGCGTGCGTACCGCAGGCATGTCAAGAGGTATACCTCGCCTGGAAGGATCACGACCTGCACTTGGCTGAAGAGAAGGAATTGCGCATTGTCGGTCCAAGCAGACGCATCGTTGGCCAACTGGGAATCAGCGGCGTGAAATACGCCTGCGACTTCAACGGCTACTTTGGCGGACGCGCAAGGGCACCGTTGCTCCCGGTCTCGGGCCTGGAGAAGACTGAAATTGAGGCTTTGCTCGCAGGAATCCGCAATTAGAGGCCTATTTGAACAGAATGATCATGTCCGATAACGGATATTCTGTATACTGCAAGTCCGGCCTAATCGCCTTAACCATTCAGCCCGCGGTCAGCCGACTAAGACGGTGCTCCCCTGCCAACCTCTTGTCGTTGCTACATCTTATAGCGGCCGAGGTCCTCATCGTTCAGCCCTTCTAGCCAACCGCGCAGTTGTTCAGCCGTGGGGCCATCCGGCGGACCAGACGTGTTGAGCTTGGCGCTCTGCATCACTTGCTCTGATACGAAAATTGGGCAGTCCGCACGCAAGGCCAAAGCGATCGCGTCTGACGGCCGCGCGTCGATTGTAACCGGCTCATCCCCTTGGCGAAGCCATAAAACGGCCAGAAACGTGTCATCCTTAAGCTCTGTAATGACAACTCGTTCCAACCGAGCATTCAGGTGCTGGATTAGATTTCTGGCAAGGTCATGCGTCATGGGTCGAGGGGCGGCCACCTTTTCGATCTCGATAGCGATCGCGTTGGCTTCGAAGATGCCAACCCAGATCGGCATCACCGTCTCTGAAGCCACATCTTTAAGCACCACGATAGGCATGTTGGTGGCTGGGTCCATCATCAGGCCGCGTATCCTCACCTCAATATCCATGGTTGCCTTCTTCCCACCGTGCTCTTTATCTTAGACTGCTTCGCCTACAAGACTGTTCGGGTGCGTCGCGGTAATTTTTACTTGCAGATAACTGCCAGGCGCCGGCGCGATCGGTTGCGCACAGGTAAAATTTACCGGCTTGTTTTGGCTGCTGCGGCCAGAAACCTGTCTCCGCGCTTGATTGTGTCCCTCGACCATCACTTCCATTATCTGTCCTAAATGCTTCGCATAATTCACTCTTTGAATCTCTCGTTGCCTGTCTAGGAGCGCCTGCAGCCGTGTCGCCTTCTCTGCTTCCGCAATGGAGTCAATCATCGTCAGGGCTGGCGTGTTCGGTCGAGCTGAATACTTGAATCCGAAAACGCAATCGTACTCGACTGCCGCCAGCAGGTCCATGGTCTGAATGAAATCGTCCGGTGTCTCGCCCGGAAAACCCACGATAATATCCGTTGAAAGCGCGATGGGTCGCCGAGCCGCCTTGATCCACGAAATACGTTCCAGATACCACTCGGGTGTGTACTCCCTGGCCATCATCTTCAGCACCCGTGAAGACCCCGACTGCACCGGCAGATGAACATGGTCACACAGCGTCGGAACGGCGTCGATCACGTCCACAATGTCGCGGGTAAAATCGCGCGGGTGGCTGGTGGTAAAGCGTACTCGGCGGATTCCAGTCACTTGTCCTACAGCGGCCAGAAGCTCCGCGAAGCTTCGCTTCCCTGCCGGGTCGCGGTAGCTGTTCACGTTCTGGCCCAGCAGTTGGATTTCGGTATAGCCCAAATCGGCAATGCGTCGCGCCTCGGCCAGCACAGAGTCTGAGCCACGGCTCCGCTCCTTCCCCCTCGTGTAGGGGACGACGCAGTAGGAACAGAATTTGTCACAGCCTTCAATGATGGTGATATACCCGCGATAAGGATTCTGGCGGGCCGTGAACTCCGTCTCGAAAGTCTCATCGGTCTGCCGGTCGTCAAGGCCTGTAATTCGGTCTTCGCCGGCTTCAAGTCGAGTGAGCATCTCCGGAAGCTTGCGGTAGGAGGCCGACCCCGACACCAGGGAGACATACGGCGCCCGCTCGAAGATCTTTTCGCCTTCCTGTTGAGCCACGCAGCCCAGCACGGCAAATCGCTTGCCTGCCTTGTGCAACTTCTTATAGTCGTTCAGGCGGTTGAAGACCTTTTGCTCAGCTTTGTCGCGGATGGAGCAGGTGTTGTAGAGAATCAGGCCGGCATCTTCTTCGGCTTCCACCTGCCGGTAGCCCTGCTGCTGTAATGTGCCAATCACCTTTTCGGAGTCATGGGCATTCATCTGGCAGCCGAAGGTCTCAAGGTAGAAGGTTTTTTCGGTTGCCATAGCAATCCTGAGTATACCGTGATTGGCGTATGAATTGCTTGATTCACCGCGAGAGCCGCTGCCGCGCCGTTTTCAGCGCAACCCAGTGTGCAGATATGCCAGGAGCGCGGCCATTTGCTCTTGATCGAAACGTCCGGCAAAGCTCGGCATCAATCCCTTCCCGCTAAGGATGTTCAGGCGGACCGCCGCGTCTGTAGTGGGAATGCCGCTCGGCAAAGTTGTCTTGTTAAAAAGCCCGTGCAGATCGGGCGGAACCTTCTTGAAGGCCAGGTCATTCTCCTCGTGGCAATGGGCGCACCGCACCTGGTACAGATGCTTCCCTTCCGCCTCCTCCGGCGTTAGCTGCGAAGCCGAGTGGCAGCCCGCCAGTCCAATTCCCAGGCTGAGTGCCATTCCAGCGCAAAGATACGCCCCACGCACCGCCAACCTTGCAACGCCCAAGCTCCGGCTACACTTTCTGCGCGAACTGCCCGCTCACGTAGTCCCAGTTAACAACTTGAAAGAACGCCTTAACATAATCGGCGCGCTTGTTCTGGTACTTCAGGTAGTAGGCGTGCTCCCACACATCCACGCCAAGAACGGGCTTGTGCCCTGCGGTCAATGGGCTGTCTTGATTGGGCGTTGTTTCAATAGCCAAGGGGCCGTCCGGCAACTTGACGAGCCAGGCCCAACCGCTGCCAAAAACGCTCATCGACGCCGCAGTCAGCTTGTCTTGAAAAGTGGAAAGCGAACCGAACTTCGCGTCAATAGCCTTCGCCAGCTCGCCGGTGGGCGCTTCACCGCCTTTGCCAAGTGTCGGCCACCAGAAAGAGTGGTTCGCATGGCCTCCCCCCTGATTCCGCACCGCAGTACGGGCAGATTCGGGCCAGCTGTTCAGATTTGCAACCAGTTCCTCCACGGTCTTGCCGTTCAACTCCAGGTGCGCGGCCACAGCCACATTCAAATTGTTCACGTACGCCTGATGATGCTTATCGTGATGCAGATGCATGGTTACGGCATCGAGGCTGGGCTCAAGCGCGTCATAGGCGTAGGGCAAAGCGGGGAGCGTGAAAGGCCCGGTTGGGGGCGCAGGAGGAGTTGCGGGAGTGGTTTGGAAGCTCGAGAAGCCCTCCGCAATTAGGGTTTCGGTCAAAAGCAGCGCACTCGCCACGCCACCAATGTGTTTCATTGCATTTCGCCTGTCCATCATGATCTGAAAAACCTCCACTTCGTTCGATGCTCAAGTGCAAGAAAAGTCTGCTCGGAAGCGGCAGCAGCCGTCAATGCCCTGTCGGCTGCGGAGCCCAGCTAGTTTAGGCCGGAATCGAGAGTTGGCCATCCAAAGGCAAGTTCGGTCAATTGAACGCCGCCAATTTCAATTGTCTGTTTAGCAATTTGAATTGCGCCAAGTCGTTTGTAAAAAGACACCGCCGGGTTCTGCGCGAGAACCCAGACTGCCATGCTCATGAAGCCTTTGCCTCGCATTGCTTCTGTCAATGCTTTGACCAGAAGACGACCCGCACCTTGCCGCTGATGTGCCCGAAGCAGATAAATCGCATACAATTCCCCATCGTAGCCCTCGAGTGCTGCTCGGAGCTTGCCTCCACTCACGAATCCGAAGATACCTGACTGGTCTTCTGCAACAAAAAGAAAGCCATCGCCATCCGTGCGTTGTTCTTTCCAAGTCTCGGTACTCTTCTCTTCGCTCAATCCCGCGATAAAGGCGTCGGGAACAATCCCCGAGTAAGTAGTCCGCCAGCTTTCCACATGAACAACAGCGATCGCCCTCGCATCGTCGACACTGGCTCTGCGAATCGTGAACGCCATGAAACGGAGTCTAACATTTGCCCGGTCACCGTCCGATTCATCGCTCGTTTCCTTCAACTCCGCTATCCTGTTCTCATGTCACTTCCCTCTTTGGCTCAAATCCGCGACGCCCAAGCCTTGGTCTATCGCCACATGCCGCCAACGCCGCAATACACCTGGCCCTTGATCAATGAACGCCTGTCGGCTGGGCAGCGACAAGGGACCCAGGCTTGGATCAAGCACGAAAACCACACCCCGGTCGGCGCCTTCAAATTGCGGGGAGCACTGGTATACCTGGAATGGCTTAAGTTGATTCAGCCTGAGGTTGAAGGTGCGGTTGCAGCTACTCGCGGTAATTTCGGACAAGGCGTGGCCATGGCTGCGCGGCTATATGGGTTGAAGGCCGTCATCGTCGTTCCACAGGGCAACAGCAAAGAGAAAAACCAGGCCATGATGGCCCAAGGCGCTGAACTCGTCGAACACGGTCACGACTTTCAGGAGTCACTGGAGTTTGCCGGCACCCTTGCAGTTGAGCGCGGATTCGTCATGGTCGAATCCTTCCACGAGCGACTCGTAATGGGCACTGCCACCTACGCGATGGAACTCTTTGAGGCAGCGCCACCGCTCGACACAGTGTATGTGCCCATCGGCCTGGGCTCGTCGATTTGTGGCGTTGCATCGGCGCGCTATGCACTTGGTCTAGCTACTGAAATCGTCGGCGTCGTGGCCGCTGAGTCCCCTTCCTACGCACTGAGCTTCAGGCAGCGCAAGATCGTGGAGGCTCCGTCCCGCACCGCAATCTCCGATGGTCAGTCTTGCCGCACTCCCAATCTCCAGGCCATGGAGATCATTTGGGAAAACGTCACCCGCATCATTGAAGTCTCCGACGCTGAGATTGCCGAAGCCATGCGCATCTATTACCAGGACACGCACAACCTCGCTGAGGGCGCTGGCGCCGCCGCCTTGGCCGGAGCGATAAAAGAAAAGCAGGATCATGCAGTCAGACGGATCGGCATCGTTCTGACTGGCGGAAACGTTGACCGCGAAACCTACATAAACGTTCTTGCCGGAAAGACCTAGCCAAGGACACATGACAGAAATAGTCGAAAACCTCACGCCACTTGCCCACGCAGCACAGAATCGCTGTTTTGGTTGCGGCCCGGCCAATCCTGTCGGACTGCACCTCAGCTTCCTGCTCGCCAAAGATGGCTCCGTTGTCTCCCTCGCCACCCTTGCGGATAGCTTTGAAGGCCCTCCGCATTACCTTCACGGCGGCATCATCGCTACGTTGCTGGACGAAACCATGAGCAAGGCTGTCCGCGCATGCGGCTTGAAGGCGATGACACGACAAATGGAGATCGAATATTTGTGCCCGGTTCCCTCCGGCGTTCCCATCCGCATGGAGGGCCGCATCGTTCGCAGCGAGGGCCGAAAGCACTGGACTGAATCGAAGATTGTCAGCGCCGAAGGAACCGCTCTTGCCATGGGCAAGGGACTGTTTATCGAAGTTCGTGCCCGGTAAGCGCGGCGCGGAGCGGCCCAATGCCCGCCCAACAATTCGCTTAGTGGATCAACATGATCCACGGCGCAGCAAACCTCGCCATTCATGACGGGGTCCAGAGCGCAAACGGCAGAGCTGTGGTCTAGATTCGCCTTGTCTTCGCCTTGAGTATCGAGTAAACCTGTGAGGTGACGCGCAAGCAAGCCTTCCAGTATGTCCTTATGCCGACCAGAGAGCAGCGGCGGCGTATGCGCTGTTTCGCAGGCTGCCGGCGGGTGGTTTACAACGAGGCGCTTGCGCTCGAACAAGAGAACCACGCCGCAGGCAACAAGTACATGTGGTATGAGTCGCTGGCGAAGTAGCTCGGGATATGGCGCTCTGACAAGGACTATCTCTGGCTTAGCGAGGCACCGTACCATCCTCTTCAGCAAGCATTAAAGGACCTGGACAAGGCGTTCAAAAAACCACTTTGCCAAACGGGCTGATTTCCCGACCTTCAAACATCAACAAAAACCACGCGATGGTCGTCGTTGAGGATCTTCAGGTGTTGAATATGTCCCGGTCTGCTGCTGGCACTGTCGAACAGCCCGACAGGAACATCCGTGCAAAGGCCGGGCTTAACAGGTCGATACTCGACCAGTGTTGGGGTGGGTTCCGGCGCCAACTCGAGTACAAGTTGCTCTGGGCGGGTGGCCTGCTCATCGCCGTTCCACCGCAGAACACCTCAAGAACCTGCCCCCAGTGCAACCACATCTCCGGAGACAATCGCAAGTCGCAAGCTATCTTCAAAAGCGTCGAGTGCAATTACACCGAGAATGCCGACCTGGTCGCAGCGATCAATATTCTAAGGGCGGGGCTCGCCCGGCTAGCCTGTCAAGTGAACTGCGAGGTAAGCAGTCAGCAGCAGGAACCTCCAAGATCGAGGCCTAGCCGCGATGGCAGGAATCCCCTTCCTTACCGCGTATGAGGCGGCGAAGAGCCGAGGCAGGGGTGGATGTCAATCCAGGTCCGGCTTAATTCAGACTGGATGTCCCATATTTATGCGATTGATTGCCGACGCGTGATGGTCATCATTGTCAATCAGGAGGCCGCGCAATTGCTTGAGCGGAGAACTCTACAAACTGCTCAGCCCAAGCTGCCAGCGCACCTTCGGCCAGTGCATTCACGTCCGCACAGTTCAAGCTTTAATTGCGTTTTCGCCAGCGCGTGACGAAGCCTTGTTCTGGTACATCGCGGCGTCAGCTCTTGAAAGGAGATTCTTCATCGTCTCAGGCACTCGATATTCCGCCAGCCCGATGGAGGCATTTATCTTCAGCTTTGCCTGCCCTGACCTTCCGTCGATGGTGTAGTTTCCGCAGACCCACTCTCTGGTCCGGTCGATGTGGGCAGTCGCATTGGGTAAGGCACAATCAAACAAGATGACGAACTCGTCTCCTCCCCAGCGACCAATGGCGTCTGTCGAGCGGCACGCAGACTTGATTTCAGCTGCAAACTGCTTCAACAATTCATCCCCGGTCAAATGCCCATGGCTGTCGTTCACCCTCTTGAAGTCATCAATATCGATCATGGCCACGCACAACGGGCCTCCGTTTGCCATCCGGCGCTCAATCTGGCCCTCCACCCAAACGCGGCTGCGCAAGCCAGTGAGGCCATCGCAAGAAGCAACGCGCTTCGCTTCTTCGAGCTTGGCCTGATAGCCAATTACCTCTGCGCGAAGCTCTTCGATTGCCGCCTTGCCTTCAGTGGTCATTCTTTCGATTTGCGTCTTCAGCTGCGCAGCGCTCTCTTCAATCGACGCGCGCACCTCGGTCAGGTTGTCCAGGCTCGCGATCTTTTGCAGCCGTGTCGTCACGGCGTTCATCTGTCCCGCACAGCGTTGATCTCTCTCTCCAACCGATTCGGCAGTGTGCGCCATGACAATCAGCAATTCTTTCACCTCGCGAGTCCTTTGCTGATTTTGTCTAGCAGCGCGCATGCCCCAGTCCTCTAACTGCGCACGCACGCTTCTCTCCGCAGCATCAACCTGATCCCAGCTCATGTCGACTGACAACTTCTCTTCCACCCTGCTCAAACTCTGTTTCAGTGCCTCTCCGAGCGCGGGGCAGGCATCCGTTCCACAACTTCCCATCCCCAGCAGGGCTGAGCCATACGCGGTCATGGTCGCGGCAAGAATGCCATCCTCATCCTCCGGGGAATGCTCTTTCGAATCGGGTGATGACGGGGCATCAAGGTACTTTTTTAGCGATATCATCTTTCCTCGGAGCGTCCGTGACAGAGACCATTCGATGGGTGGACGATTATTTCTAAATATCGGCAGAAGCACTCTTCTTCTTCAGGCTCGGATATGATCCTTTGAATCACAATGGACATCTCCGACCCTTCTGACCTACTTCGGCTCACAGCAAGGCCCGCTTCAGCCCGGTCAGCACATCCCCTGGGAGTAAGTTCTTGCTCAAGCCTGCACTTTCCACATCTGGGACCCCAGCGCGCCATAAATGCCAGCGGCAAAGAGGTGCCGAGGTGCGCAACAAAAGAATTGTTGCAATTCGCTTTTTATTCGCTATAATGCGCCCATGGCTGTTACTCGAAGGCAAAAAGAGGTTCTCGACTTCCTGGAGTCTTTTGTGCTCCGCAATGGCTATTCCCCGTCGTTTGAAGAGATTGCGCGCGGAATGGGGCTCAAAAGTCTGGCAACTGTCCACAAACACATAACGAACCTTGAAAAGAAAGGGCTTCTTGACCGGGTACATAATCGTAGCCGTTCGATCGATGTTCTTCCGCCTGGATCCCGGACCCGATCAAGCGACAGGTTGCCCCTGGCCGGCAGAATCGCCGCCGGACTACCGGTGGAAGCGGTAGAGACGCCGGAGAGCATATCCCTGCATGATGTAGTGGGAAACCGCGACGTCTTTGCTCTCGAGGTGCGCGGAGACTCCATGCGCGACGAGCACATTATCAGCGGCGATTATGTGCTGGTGGAGCGAACGCGGACGGCTCGTCAGGGCGAGATTGTCGTCGCCCTTGTGCATGGCTCTGAAACCACGCTGAAGCGCTTTTATACAGAGGGGAACGTTGTGCGGCTTCAACCGGCCAACATGGAAATGGAGCCGATCTATGTTCCTGCGGCGCAAGTGGCCATTCAAGGCCGTGTACTCGGCGTCTTGCGCAAGTACAGGTAAGCACGGTGTGAAGTTGGTTCGGCAAAATGCGCATGTGGCGCTCAAGCCTTCCGGCCCAAAGCGCCACAACCAGCGACGACTAAACTCCCGCTTGCTTCGCTGCGAAGTCGCCTATGAACGGCACTTTAAAGCGTTTGCCGTTGAATGCATTGACCAACACGATGACCCACAAAATCAGAAATCCCAACCCTACCAGCGGGAACAAGACCAAATCTACCAAATTCAGGACTGGAATCATTCCGATCACCGCAAGACAAATCCAAACCGGAACAAAGGCGATTGCAAGAAAGATCGATTGCCACGCATGGAAGCGCACGTTTGGGTTCTGGTTGTAAGGCGCGACCAGCAGAAAAATGATGGCCGGAACCAGGGTGATGTAGGCAAGGCCCGAGGCAGCATTTTCGCTAAGGCCAGTTTGCGGAGTTTCTTCAGGCACGGTAGATCCTTTCAGATTCGGGAATCAACTGCTGGTTCGGGTGCTCCACGCGCGCCCCGGGTGAAGAAAGTGGAGAAAGTCCGGCCGTGAGTGGGACGGGCGTGGAGTTGGAATGGGATAATCAAAACCCCGAAGCGGGAAATTGTCAAGTGGGATTTCATGGAGACCTTCGGGAGGTCATAGAACTTCTCGCTTTCAATTCGGCAGCTTTCAGAAGAATCGGATGAGTTCGAACTTTGTAACCCTTGCCAGCCTCCTGCCTTTGGAAGAAGCTGTTCCGAGCAGGAAAGATAAGCCATAACTCTATCCCCCGCTGGTTTATTGATCTTGCCTGTTTTCGCATTCAATTTTCAGGACGCCACAACGGCTTTGAGGGGAGACACTATGTTCGAACGGGTCACCTTGGTATACGGCGTCAACTTGGCATTGCTTTCCTGCTGCAGTGTGTCCGCACAAGCGCAAACAGTTCCAGCGCCAACTGCCTACACTGTCACTGTTACCAACTCGATTTTTGGGTCGCCTCAGGTCATGAAGATCCACCGGCTTGGATCCAAGGCGCTAATTGACATGGTCAGCTTGGAAAAGGCGGCCGACCCCCAAGCATCTCATACTCGAAGCCTCTACGATCTCGATAAGCATCGTAATCTTTCCTGGTCCTGGCCCGACAGTTCCGCGGGATGCTCGACGGGAACCTTTTCCGGTGATTGGGGAGATCCCTTCGCGGGTGATGCCGATGTCACCGGTCAGGGCGCCACGCAAGTAGGGTCAGATACGATTCATGGATTTCCGGCAAAGATTTTGGAATCCTCCACTCCCACCGTCAAAATCAAGGCATGGATTGATACGAAGTACGGCATGATTCTGAAGGCGCAAATGAGTCAGGCAGGCAGCGAGTTGAAGACCGTCATCGAAGTTACCGATGTTAACTTGACCCCGCCGCCCCCATCGCTCTTTGCCATTCCGGCAAGTTGCGCCGCCACTGCCGCCGCCCCTCCACCCCCAACCGAGGCAGAACAGATTGCCGCATTGACGGGCGGTAACCCGCGGGACTTCGTGAAGGCCATCTACGGACCCGGATCAAAGACCTCCTGCAACGTACTGTTCCGGGTTGTAAAGGCCGGAACCATGGAGCCGATCGCCAGCGGAATCCAGGTGGCGGCGGACCTGAAAGTCACATCTGAGCCTACGCCGAGCTATGTCTTCGGTGTCGGGGAAGCGGGGCATGCAACTTTTTCCGGCGGAGCTATACATGAGATCCTCTCTCAAACCCACAACGGAGTTTTTCGCATCGACCACGCGCCCGCGCAGTTCGAACTGGTAACGGATTTTGGAACTGCAGGCAGTTCCGATTCCAATGTTTACCTGCAATGTTTCGCGCCCCAGACTGTGTTGTTGCTGGTGGTCAAGAACCCCGCCAAATTGTCGGATGGAGCCGAATTGCTCTGGGTTAAGTCGGGGCAGTACGCAACAGCTCTACATTGATCCCATGCGCGGCAAACCCGGTCATTCATGGCGGGGTCAAGAGCGCACAGGGTTTTGAGGTCCCTCAAAGGTTATCTTCTTCGGACCGCAGTTTCGCTCTATATTCGCATAGTGGAGATCCAGCAAGCCTTCAAATACGAGATGAGCCCAGACCCCAGGCAGCAGCGGAGCATGTATCGCTTTGCGGGCTGCCGCCGTCGAGTGTTCAACATGGCTTTGCGCCTGCAGATCGCAAATCGAGAAGCGGGTGAAAAGTACATTCGTTACGAGTCGATGGCTAAAAACCTCGGTACCTGGCGCCGCAATGCAGACACGGAATGGCTCTCGGAAGCGCCCTACCACACACTTCAACAAGCGCTGAAGGACCTCGACAGGGCCTACAAGAACTTCTTTGCGCAACGAGCCGACTTCCCAACATTCAAGAAGAAGGGCCGCGGCGACAGCTTCCGCTTTCCCGATTCGAAGCAGATCAAGCTGGACCAGGCGAACAGCAGAATCTTCCTGCCGAAGCTCGGCTGGGTGCGCTACCGCAACA
>OBLU010001809.1_pt1 | contig 19709 bp, 14 predicted proteins | sample 1518681 | NCBI WGS metagenome assembly OBLU01 (sample SAMEA3539304, study PRJEB22396) | soil metagenome | biome: tundra; feature: field; material: soil | place: USA | collected 2010-05 | depth 0.15 m
CGGGCTTCCGCAGAATGGAGTTGACTTCCTCCACGGTGGCATCCTGCTTGCTTGCCGGGTTAAATGGATACTTGTTCAGCACCCCATGGAACTGTCCGCACAGTGTCTTGCCGCCGGCGTTTAAATCGCCTGGACCGAGTCCCCGCAGCTTGGCTTCCACGTCGCTGATGGGCGCCAGCAGCAGCTTCTTCACCACGTCATCCGGATCGGTTCCTGGATTGAAGTTTTGCGCGACCTGATTGGCCGCGTTCTTGGCATCCCGGGCGTCATTGAGCGTCTGCATCGCCGCGGCATCGTTGCCCGCCGCTGAGTTCACGACCGCGTCCACACCGGTTTGCAGCTTGCTGAGTGCGCCGACGTAGGCCGTGTTTTGGAGATTGATGTATTTAACATCGGCGGGCGGCGGCTCCACGTATTGCGCCGGTTGCAGCGCCTTCGCAATCTCGGGGTCGTCCCATGGAATATTCCGCGAAGCCAACGCAAACAGGGCCAACAGCGGAGACTGAGCCCCGGAGAGCATGCTCAACTTTTCCGAAGCATCCTTAAGGTCCGCGTATTTCACGACACTGGCGCTTTTCAGGTAATTTCGCCACTCGTTGATGGAGTCCGTCTCATACTTGCTGAGCAGCGGTTTGATCAGATCCGTGGAGACGGCTTTAACCTTTCCCTCTTTGCCCAGCACCCACTCTTCTCCTTTGTAATACCGTTCCGGATGCTGGATGGCGTCGCTCATGTACTTGTACGCCTCTTTCGTAAATGGTCCAGGCACCTCGTAGTTATCCGCCACATAATTCCTCGAACCGTTAATCAGGCGGTTGAAGTTAACAGTGGTTGTTTTGGGGGCGTTCGCCTTGATGGTCTGGTAAACCCGGTTGATAGGGTCGAACTGTCTCAGATAGCCTTGGGCCCTGAGCACGGCAGGATCCTCGCCGTTCGGATGTTTGTACGGGTCCTCCACTTTGAGTTCGTCGCTGTAAAAATCGAACTGTTTCTGGGCCAGTTGCAGGCGCTCCGGGTCCACGCTGGCGCCGGCGCTCCAGGTTCTCAGCAGCACCGGCGAAAGGAACTCGCGCGTGCACTTGTCGTGGTTCGAGGTGGTAATCAGGTAGGCTTTGAGCGCTTCGTATGTCGGGTCGTAGGCGGGCATCGCCGGCTGCGCCGGCGCGGCGGGGAGACCGCTCAGGAAAGCCGCCAGCCTGTTCTGCGTTTGGCCGAAGAGCAGCGCTTTGAAGCGATTGAAGTAAAGACGGCGGACGTCGGGATATAAATCGCCGCCCACGTACAGACCCCATCGGTAACGAAGCGTTGCGCCTTCCCGGTCGTAGACCGTCAAAGTCTCCAGCGATTGCCGCAGGGCCTCCAGGCGGCGCAGCGAATCTACGGAAGCCAGATTCGACGCGGCGGGCGCCACCGCGGTGCCCTGGAGCGCTTCATAGACTTGCCTCTCTAACCCGCGGTTCAGAAAAAACGAGACCGTGAATCCAACGCAGAAAACCAGACAGAGCACCGCAGCGGAGATGAGCAGAATGCGCCGCAGCAGATCGGTTTTGGCGCTCGAGCCGCTGGCGCCCATGGCCACGCGGTCAGCCAGCAGCACGTGGTTGAAAAAATGCGTGAGAAACACCCATTGAGCGATCTTACGGGAGACGGCCACGCGCTGACGCGGGGCGGCGGACGCAGCTTGGCCGCCGGCTGGCATGCGGAACATGGCGGTAGCTTCGCGGGCATCCGATTTGCCCTGCGCTTGCGGCGCGCTAGGCTCGGGAGACGGAGCGGCTTCCTGGACGATCACCGGCCGCACTCCGGAAAAATAGAAGCCTCGCAAGAACGGGCCAACGGTCAACTGGCTAGGCCGGCAGAGGTCTACTAGAAACTGCACCAGCGATCCGCGCAGCTTGTTGAATTCGCGCGGGAACTCATAAGCGCCCGGCAGCTTGTCGGCATCGTTCTCGCGCGCCAGTAACTCTGGACGGGCATTGGCTAAGGCCCGGAAAATCTGGTCGAAAACGCCGCCCAAGCGCGCGGTTTGCTCTTCGGCCCAGACTCCCGAAACCGCCCCCGGAATCGGCAGCGTCACGCCCAGCGGTTGCGCGGCTTCTTCGTTGCTCAGGTTGCGCACGAAGTCGGCGAAAAACGACAGCCGGTCCGCTTTCGTGAAGAGCACGTAGACGGGCAACTGTATGCCGAACGACTGGGCGATCTCGCCGAGCCTGGTCCGCAGGTTGCGAGCGGTGGCGGCCATGGCCTGACCTCCCGCCGTGATGCGCTCGATCTCAACACAGACCAGAGCGGCGCGCGGCGCCTGCCCGCCCGCGCCCACCACCGCTCTCAGTTGGCGCGGTTGCAGGTGTTTGGCCAGGTAAGTCCGGGCGTTGCCGTCGTCCAGCAGTTTGCCGCCGGCTTCCACAAAGATGGTTTGGTGGGAATACCACAGGTTGGCGCAGCGAGTGGAAGTAATATTGCCATCCTGATAAACCTGACCGGCCAACAACTCCGGTTCCAGGCCGGAATGCATCATCGTGCTGGTCTTAGCGCTGGCAGCTTCTCCCAGAAGAAGGACGGCAGGCAGATTCCCAATCCGCGCGCCTCTGGCAAGCTGTGCGGCCGACAGTTTCCTTTCGGCGTCGCGGATCAGCACTGCAATTTCCTCGCCGCCGGAGGGCGCTTCTTCGCTTGCCGCCGCGGCGCCTTTTTCCTTTTTTTGTTTGTCCCAGAAGAACCATGCCACCACGGCCGCGGCTACGATCCCGATCAGCCACAGGGCGCCGCGCAGAATCCATACCTTGGCGCCCTGGAGTCCCATGAGATTCCCGGTGAAAAAAGTCAGGAGCAGATAGGCGAGCAATATGGGTGCGACGATGAGAACAACCTTGCGCATCGCTTTAATTCTCCGTGAATTTGGACCTGCCGCTTACGCTAGTGGTTCCGTGACACATACTATGACACAATCGTCTGGAGGCTGGAAGCCCCGGATCCGAGCACCAGTTTGTAGACGACGAATAACAGCAGGGCCAGGATGAAACACGCCACCGCGCCAAACAGGAAGCGCCGGGCCCAAGGGTCCTGAGCCTTTTTGACCTGCTCTACGGGCGGTTTCCAAGCCGGCGACAGTCCCGCGAAATCGCCGCGGATGCGTTGGATCTTTCGGGCCGTCGCGCCCATGATGGACTGCAGCTCCCCGCGGTTGCCGAGACTGTAACGGCCGCCGTACCCTAGCAACAGGCACAGATAGTGCACTTCCAGCACGTCCGCCAGATCTTCGGAATCGTTGCGTCCCAGCATTTCCTGTAAGTTCTGAAAGAAGACCTCGCCTGCCATGTGCGTCCCGAACAGCTCTTCCTGTAATGGCTGGCGAGGCCAGTTGGCAAATAACGGGCTCTGTAAGTTGAGAATGGTTTCATCCAGGAAGCCGACCACCGCCAAGGTAGCCTTGCGAATATCTTCGGTCGAATAACCGGCCCGGTTGCGGGCCTCCTGAGCGGCGGTCTTGACCGCCTCGCGTATGTGATGGCGGAACGACTCCGCATCGGACACCGCCTGGCGATTGGAGCGCAGGCGCACGATTGCGGTAAACAGTTCCTGGAAGATCAGGGCCAGATTCTCGGGCCGGGAGGGCGCCGGTTGCGCGGCAGGTACTTGTGTCATAGCAGCAGTCCTTACGTTTCCAAGACGACTAACAGTTCCACTTCCGGATCCGGCAGATCACCGGGGGTATAGATCCCAACGCGCCGGGTCTGCACAATGTGGTCCCAAAAAGGGCCAAAACGATTAATGCTGAAGTATTGCATTTCGAGCTTGACGGGTATAGCGGATGGGGGCACGGGCTGATGGGTCAGCGTGAGGCCGGCGATGGCGCGCCTGACCAGTTCGCTGACGAACTTTGCCGAGCAGACCTTCACCAGTTGAGTGGTCCGGCTGATGACTTCGGCTTCGCCCAAGTTGGACCGGATGCCCAAGAACCAGCGGGCCCGCCCCAGGCAACGAGTGTCGCTGACCTCGCCTTCATAGAAATAGTCGCTCATTTTTTCCAGCGGAATGGCGACGCAGTTGGTTGGCACCATGGTTTCCAGGTGCGTGCGTATGTGGCGGTCGAGGGCGTCGAAACACTCGCTGAGGTGTTCGTGATCGTAGAGCGGCAGCGTGCGCGGATGCGAATCGAGCGCAAACGTGCACAAAGCGCCGGCCAGGCGCGAGAGCTCCACGTACAACTCCTCCGGATGGCCGCGCTTGGAGATCCGGAGATGGCGCAGCGGCGCCAGGGCGGAATTGACGGCATGCTGGAGCCAGAAATTGGCGATGTCGCGCGGCGAGAAATCGCCCTGGGATGCCGGCGCTCCGCTGATCGAAGAACTCTTCTCCTCCAAAATCTCGACCAGCCGGCCGAGCAGCAGCATGAGCCGTTCACTGGCGCTAATCTGCAGGCAGGGCGGGATGAAGTCGGGATCGAAGACGATGTGCCCGGCGCCATCGCGCATCACGCGGGCCACTGGCAGCGCAACAAGCCCATCCGCCGGTTCGAGATCGAGTAGTAAGCGGATGTTCTTGCGGCCAATCTGCACGGGCCGTTCGTCCCCGCCGGTGGTCTCATCGCGGAGGATGCGGGTCTCAGCCAGAAATCTGCCATGATCGGCGGCGCCGGAAAGCACGGTGTTCAAACCCTGCGGCTTACGTTCGGGCACCGCCAGCGCGACGGTGAGGCGGTCCCGTGTCGGAGGAAACAACTCGGCGACAGGCCGCGGCGGCGGGAGGGCGTCGCACTCAGGCATGAGAAACGGCATGCCATCCGGAAAGATGCCTCGGGCGTGTACCAGGGCGAGCGTTCCGTTTCTCAGCGCTTCCTCGTCGAGGCCGCATCCCAGCAGTCCGTACGGCTTACACCAGAGTGACGAGATGGCAAATTGGATCGAGTCTTCGAAATAGCGGCTCTGGGCCTGAAAATGCTGCGGCCCCAGATACATGCCCTCCGACCAGACCACTCTGGAAAGAAACTTCATAAGCGGGCGACTAGCCCCGAATACTGTATCATAAGCGAGGACTGCTCCGGCGGTGTTGAACTGTCCGGCTGCGGGTGACATTATGGTTTTGGCGCCAACGATTCGCTGCCAGGCAAGGGAATAGATATGATTTTCCACGAAAAGTACGAACTGCTGGCCCTGCGCGGTGACGACCGGGAAATCGCCCTGCCGGGCAAAGAAATTTCTTCGGGCCGCGACATACTCGTACATTTGCTTGTGGCCGGGTATACTCCCGAGAACCGGGAACTGCTGGCAACCATCGACAAGCTTCCCGCCGAACACCAGCGGCGCGTGCTTGACAAAGGCGATCACGAAGGCATTCCCTATGTGGTCACTGAGGTTTTGCCGCCGATCCTGAAGTTGCGGGAGTGGCTGGCCGCGGCCAAGTCCGCGGTCCCTTCGCCAACCCCAACCGAAAGCCCCGCGCGGAGCGGAGTCTGGAGAATCCCGGCCGTAACCGAAGCGCCGGCAAAGAGCGCCACTCCGGCTTCGGAATCCGGAGAATTCACGCGGCTCTTCCAGTCGGTGAAGGAGCCGGAGCAAGTCCGGCGCCCGCCGCCGGCGCGGGATGAATTGCCAACCGCCTCAATGGTGATGCCTGAACTGGATCGGAAGGTGCCGCCGACGCCCACCGAACCTGAGCCAGGGGAGCTCACACGTATGCTGCGCTCGGCAGCGGCACCGCCAGCCGCGAGACCGGGTGCGACGCAAGCCGCAACACCGGCCGAACCGGCGCCAGGGGAGTTCACACGGATCCTCCGCTCGGCAGCGGCGCCGCCGTCAGCGACAACAGCCGCAACCGAAGCCCCAGCACCTGCCGAGCAGGCGCCAGGGGAGTTCACGCGCATCCTCCGCTCGACGGCGGCACAGACAGCCTCTATGCCGACGGCCGCTACACCGCTGCCCCCGCTGGCGGAGATCAAGGCCGCGGCCCCAGCCCAGCAGGAACCTGGCGAGTTCACGCGCATCCTGCACTCAGCAGCGCCGCCGCCAGCCTCTATGCCAACGGCCGCTACACCCTTGCCCCCGCCGGCGGAGATCAAGGCCGCGACCCCAGCCCAGCAGGCGCCTGGCGAGTTCACGCGCGTGTTTCAGGCCCAAACGCCAGCCGCGCCGGCTCCGCCGAGGACATCTTCAGCCGGCCAGTCCAGCAGCCCCGTCCCGCCACCCTCACCACGACCCAGCGCGCCCGGCGAGTTTACCCGGATGATGCAATCGCCGCTGGCCGCCGAGCCGGTGCGCTCCCAACCGGCGGTTCCGCCCGCTCAGAGCGCCAGCGAGTTCACCCGGATGATGCAGGCGGGTCAGTTCACGGACGCGCCCCCTCGCCAAGTCCCGCTGCCAGGTCCTGCGGCGACTTCGTCTCCCCCAAGCCGATCGCTTCAAACACCGGGCGAATTCACTCGGATGTTCGCAACGGAACCGGCGCCGTCCGAAAACCTCGCCGCACCCGCCGCGCCACCGGCGCCCTTGCCACAAGGCGGCGCTGCGACGGGGGCCTTTTCCAGGCGCGCTGCAACAACACCGCCCCAGGCCCGATCGGGGCCAAGTGACTTCACTCAGATGTTCGCAGCCCCTGCGCCAGCGATTGCCGCAAAGACACCGGCGCCGAAACCAGCGTCGCCAGCCCCCAAGGCAGATAAGTCGTCTCTGCCACTGGTCCTCATCCTGGCCGGATTATTTCTGCTGGTGGTGATCGTCATCGTAGTCTTCGCACTGACGCGCTGATCCCGAACTAACCAGTCTGCGGGAGCACGATGATCAACTCCATTTGCGGGTTCGGGAAGTCGCCTGGCACATACGCCGCCAGATTGCGGGCGCGCACCACCGCTTCCCATGAGCCGCCGCTCTGGCTCAAGCCGAAGTATTGATAATTCAGCTTGATCGGAATGGCGGCTGGGGGAGTAAGCACATGCGCCAGGCGAACGCCAGGCAGCGCTCTCTGCACCAGGTGCTCGACAGCATCGGCCGAGCAGATCTTGATCAACTGGGGGGCCTTGCCGATCAGGTCCGCCTGGCTCATATCCGCGCTGACGGCCAGATACATGCGCGTCTGCTGCAGGTACTTCTCATTATCGATGGAAGTTGCGTAGATGGAGGGCTGCACCCGCTTCAGAGGCAGCGAAACATAGTTGCTGGGCACCACTGTCTCGAGCAACAGCCGGAGCTTTTCATCCAGATCGGTGAAACAGGCGCCCAGATTGTCGTGATCGTAAGGCGGCAGGTCGCGCGGATGGATCTTCACCGAAAAGGTGCTCAGGGAACCCGCCAGCGAGAGCATGGCCGCGTACAGGGCTTCCGGGTGTCCCTTGCGTGTTTCAAAGAGGTGCCGGAACACCGGCAAGGCGGCGTTGACTGTGTAAAGGAGCCAGAAACGTGGGATGTCGGCGGACGTGAAGTCGGCCAGGCTCTGGTTCTTCTGGCGGCGGGCGCCCGCCAGTTCGCTGCTTTTGGCCGAGAGGATCTCCACCAGCCGCCGGGCGATGGAAACCAGGTAATCGCTGGCCTCGAAATCGAGCAGCGGCGGGACGAAGCGGGGGTCCAATTGGAACAGGCCGGCGGCGGTCTTGCGAACCCGCGCGACGCGCAACGTGGAACTGCCTTCGCGGTTCTCCGCCTCGACGGCCACCCGCAGGTTCTTGCGTGCCACCAAGACCGGCTTTTCCGACTGTCCGGTATTCTCGTCGCGAATCATCTCGACCTCGGCCCGATAGCGGGTCTCGGCGTCCCGCCGCGCGCTGGCCACGTTGAACCCGCGCTCCCGGTAACTCGGAATGGCGAGGTAGACGTCCACACTCTGAATTTCGGCATCGAAGTGATCGGCGAGCGGCTTGACGGGCGGCGCCGGATCGGATTCCGGGATATCGAACAGCAACCCGTCCGGGAAGATGCCCGCGGCTTCCGAGATGACCAAACTGCCCGCGGCCAGCCCCGCCTGGTCGATGCGCAGATGCCGAAAGCCCCAGGGGCGGAACTCGAGCGCCTGCAAGTCGAACTGCAGGGTTTCCTCCAGAAACCGGTCCTGGCTCTGCAAGTGTTGGGGATTGAGGAACGTCCCCTTAGTCCAGATAACAGGTTCCAGCCGCCGCATCGCAGTCCAAGGTAGCAGAATCGGTCGCGACGCGCAAAGCCTGAGAGAACGCCCCCGCGGCATGGCACACTAGCATCATGGCGCAAGTTCGGTGTCCGATATGCTAAAACCTCTCTCCACCGCGGATGCGCAGCGTTTGCGCGAGTTCCTCCGTGAAGCCAACTACACGCACGAGGAATTCGAGAGCCGGCGGTTGCTGCTGGACCTTCCATCGCGCGCCTCCGGGAACCTGCCGCTGCTGCTGGATCGCACCCAGGAGCCTTCCCTCACGAACTTGATCCTGCGCTGGTTCCTTCTGGATGTGCCGGCTGCAAGCGAGTCCACGGCGGGCATAGTGCCGTCATCTGTCCTGGCGCTCCTGCTGGAATGCGGTATGCTCATCCGCGACGGAGGATCGCTGTCACCGGCCGTGATGTTGACGCCTTGCGATCAATACCTCTTCGCCGCCGACACCGCCGCGCGTCTGGAATCGCATTCCCCGGACCTCGTGATTTGGCCTAATCCGACGACCCGGCTGCTATACCAGTTCACGATCCGCCGCCCTTCACCCGCCACGCTGGACTTGGGGACCGGTTGCGGCATCCAGGCCGTTTTCGCCGCCCATCACAGCGCGCAGGTGACTGCCACGGACTTGAACCCGCGCGCCGCGCAGTTTGCCCGCTTTAATGCGTGGCTCAACGGGGCCGCGAATATCGAGTGCGTCACGGGCGATACGTTCGAACCCGTACGGAACCGCACGTTTGACTTGATCGTAGCGAACCCGCCGTTCTTCGTCACTCCTTCGGCGGATCAGATTTACTGCGAGAACGACATGGAACTGGACCTGTACTGCCGCCGGGTGGCGCGCGAGGCGCCGGCCCATCTGAATGAAGGCGGCTATCTGCAAATGGTGTGCGAATGGGTGCAAGTGCGCGGGCAGTCATGGCAAGACCGCGTCAGGGAATGGCTGGAAGGGACCGGCTGCGACGCCTGGATCTTCCACGGCTATGCTCGCGAGGCGGGCGCATACGCGCGGGAACGCATCCCGCAGACCGCCTCAGCGGGCGCTGGCCCGGAGACTTTGGCGCGCTGGATGGACTACTATCGGCAGCGCGGGGTCGAGGAGATCCACGGCGGAATCCTGGCGATGCGGCGGCGCACCGGGCGCAATTGGGTGCGCATCGAAGACATGCCGCTGGACGCCAACCAGGCGTTCGGAGAGGCCGTGTGGCAAGCGTTCGCCTGCATCGACCTGCTGGAACTGCACGGCTCGGACGAGGCGTTGCTGGGAGCGCGCCTCAGGCTTTCCCCGGATACGCAGCTCGATCAACTGTTGCGGCAGTCGGACGGCCGATGGCAAGCCGTGGGCATGACACTGCGTTTCACCGCCGGTATCCCGGCCTCGATGCGCCTGGATCCTCCGGTAGCGGAGTTTCTGGCCCGGCTGGACGGCGGCCGAACCCTGGGCGAGTTGGTCGGGGATTTGGCGCAGCAAGTGCGCGCCGATCCCGAGGTTGTGCGGCGCGACTGCCTGGCGGTGGTACGCAGGCTCGTCGAGCGCCGTTTCGTGCTGCCTTAGAGGGGTTGCAAATCGCCTGGCGCTGCCTGGGGCCGCTGGAATAAGATCGAGGCCCGGCTGCCGGTCATCCTGGATACCAGTTGCAATCGCCTGGCGCTGCCTGGAGCCGCTGGAGTCGCTCCGGATCGAAGAAATGCCCAAAAAAAGTCGCCCATTGACGGCGGTCGGGTGTATACTTGCTAGAAACTGGGTTCCAAGATGGAAGTCCTGGTTGGAAAGGACTAGCTAGTGGCAGTCGGACAAGCATTCAATGTGCAATTCCATGCCGGAGACGCCATTTACGGCATTAGTCAGGCCCGCGCTCCTTACGTAAATTCGTTGCCCGTCAACGTCGCGCACCACCTGCGTTCGGTAGGGCAATTCCTTATCTGCGACGAATACAACAATCGGACGTTCGGCCAGGTGCCTTTACATGATTTCGGGCCCGGGCAAGACCCTCATTCGAAGCAGGCCATAAGATCCAACCTCGCCCTTCATGATCAAGCCGCTTATTTGAACCCGCTCCAGAAGGCCGGGCTGCAAGAGTACTATGACGCTCTTAAGGGAACCAAGCATGCGCCGCTCGAGGCGGTAAAAATGAAAATTGCCCAGGTACTGGCCAAGGGCAATCAAAATCATGCGGATCTTGTGTTCCGGCGCGCCTGCAAATTCGGGCTGCAGTTCGTCATCGAGCAGCGACAGGGCACCGTCCATTTTGCTCTTGATGTCCCTGCGGCCTTTCACGTTCCCGGGAACCGGATCGACAGTATGGACGCAGTGACCAAGGGTCAGCACGCCGGGCACGTTCCGATTACCACCTCGGAACTCCGCTGCTGTTACCGAAATCGCAACGCCTGGATACCGACCGGCCGCCTAAAGTTCTACTTCAACCTCATCGAGGTCAATCCCCCGTGGATCGATGAACCCGCCGTGTGGGCCATCTACGAAGCGCATCGAATTCAGAAGGGGAGGGTCGCAATCTGATCGCTGCGCCGCCGCCCCCATGCGGATCGCAAACGGCGTGGCGTGCAGTCGCGGGATCCGGAACATACGCGACAAGCCCCGCATCGAGTTGACGAAAATCCGCGAGGGCGGGAACGCGGCGCGCATTTTAGCCGTCATGCGCGACTGCGGTCTGACATCGCCGGGCTTCGCCTGCTGCCAGGCGTTTCGTCAGACTGCTCCGATACCTGGCAATACGGTGGCAGTTTGCACGAAGCTCGGCGTCATCCCGCCGCGACGGAATCTCTACCACTGGAAGCCGCTCTCGGATCGTGGGGAGGAGGCTCAGACGCAGCCGCAGGCTGGGATGTGATTTTTCCATTGCGCTGGCGGCGTGTGCCGGATGGGAAATCCAGCGTCGATTCCACCGAGGTAGAATTCCACAGCGAAATTCTCCTTGACGAACGCGCGCGGAAGAAGTATTGTGACAGAGCCGGAGTTTTTCGGCTGGAGGGCAGATGGCAAGAGAAAGCACACAACACAAGCTTGACCGGGTGCGTTCACCCCGGGTACAAATCACCTACGACGTCGAAATTGGCGGCGCCATTGAGCTGAAGGAGCTCCCGTTCGTAGTGGGCGTACTGGGCGACTTGACCGGGCAACCAGAACAGCCCCTTGCGAGGTTGAGAGATCGCAAATTCGTGGAAGTCAATCCGGACAATTTTGACACCGTTTTGGAAGGCATGAAACCGCATTTGTCCTTCGCCGTGGAGAACAAGCTCAGCGAGGAGCCGGACGCAGCCAACCTGAAGGTGAACCTGAACTTCAAGAGCATGGACGACTTCGAACCGGAAAACGTCGCGCGCCAGGTGAAGCCGCTCAAGGAGTTGCTGGACTTGCGCACCAGGCTGGCCGACCTGCGCGGCAGTTTACAGGGCAATGACAAGCTTGAGGAGTTGCTGCTGGAAGCCGTAGGCAATACGGAAAAGCTGGAAAAGATCAAGGGAGAAATAGGCAAGGGGGAGGGATCCAATGGCTGATACTCAGAGCGCGGTGGCGCCGGCCACCGCTAGCGAGCAGGTTCTGGAAAAGGGCCTGCTGGACCAGATCGTCGAAGAAGGACGTTTCGGCGTCGAACCGGCTTCAAAGGAACGCGGCAAGAACCTGATTAAGGAATTCGTCGCGCAGGTCTTGGATGGGTCCATGACCATTGCCCGGGACGCGGAGATGATGATCAACGCGCGCATTGCGCAGATCGATCACCTCGTTTCTCTCCAGTTGAACGAGGTCATGCATAACGCCGCCTTCCAGAAGCTGGAAGGAACCTGGCGCGGCGTTAAATACCTGATGGACCAGAGTGAAACCGGCGTCATGTTGAAGATCAAGGTTCTCAACGTCAGCAAGAAAGAGTTGCTGAAGGACCTGCAACGCGCGCCGGAATTCGACCAGAGCGCGCTGTTCAAGAAAGTCTACGAAGAAGAGTATGGCGTCTTCGGCGGAGCTCCATTCGGCGCTATGGTAGGCGACTACGAATTCGGCAAGCACCCCGAAGACATTGAGTTGCTCGAGAAGATCTCCAACGTGGCCGCGGCCGCCCACGCTCCGTTCGCGACCGCGGCGGCGCCGGACCTGTTCAACATGCAGAGCTACACTGCGCTGGACGCCCCGCGCGATCTGGCCAAGATCTTCGATACCACCGAATACGCCAAGTGGAAGAGCTTCCGCCAGACGGAGGACTCCCGCTATGTAGCCATGTGCCTGCCACGCACGCTGGGCCGGCTGCCCTACGGCAAAGACACTAAACCGGTGGAAGCTTTCAACTACGAAGAGCACGTGGATGGCAGCGACCACTCCAAGTACCTGTGGATGAACGCGGCGTTTGCGCTCGCCAGCCGCATGACCAACTCGTTTTCGCAGTATGGCATGTGCGTGGCCATGCGCGGCGTGGAAGGCGGCGGCTTGGTGACCGGCTTGCCGGTACACAACTTCTACACCGATGAAGGCGACGTGGCCATGAAGTGCCCCACCGAGGTGCCCATCACCGACCGGCGGGAAAAAGAGCTCGCGGATCTGGGTTTCGTTCCCCTGGTGCATTGCAAGGGGACCGACTACGCCGCGTTTTTCAGCGTGCAAACCGCCCAGAAGCCCAAAATGTACGACACGGACTCGGCTAACGCCAACGCGCGCCTGTCGGCCCAGTTGCCCTACCTCATGGCCGTCTCCCGTTTTGCCCATTATCTGAAAGCCATGATGCGCGACAAGATCGGCGCCTTCATGTCGCGCACCGAGGCCGAGATGTTCCTGAACCGCTGGATTACTGGGTACGTGGTGCCCGATGACACGGCTTCCCCGGCCGTGAAGGCGCGGTGTCCGTTGCGGTCGGCGCGCGTGGACGTCTCGGAAGTACCTGGAAAACCGGGTGTTTATCGTTCCGTGATGTTTCTGCGGCCGCACTTCCAACTCGATGAATTGAGCGTTTCCCTGCGGCTGGTTTCCGAATTGCCGGCGCCCGCAAAATAAACAGCCGTCCGTGGTACGGGCTGCGGCAACAATTTTCAGTGGGTAACTATTAGAAAAATGGAGGATCACCAAAATGGCAGTTAACGCATACTTGTGGGTAGAAGGTATAACCGGACCCAGCACCAGCAAGAAGGGTTTCATCGACATTCTGTCGTTCAGTTGGGGCCTGAGCCAAACCTCGACTTATGGCACTGGAGCTTCCGGAAAAGAGTCGAAGGCCGGGAGAGCGGATTTCCAGAACCTGAGTATTATGAAAGTTCTGGACGCGACGTCGCCGTTGCTTGCCGAGTGTTGCGCATCCGGGACTATTGTCCCGGGTGTTTGGATCGTGTACGACAAGCCGGTGGGAACGGGAACCACAACCCAGCAGGATTATTTCCGGGTCTACCTGAAGGACGCGATGGTCACTTCCGTGCAGTTGTCCGGCAGCGGCGAGAACCCGACCGAGTCGATATCCTTCGCGTTCCAGGCCGTGGAGGTCGCTTACAAGGCGGAGGCGGACGACGGTAAAAGTCTGGAGGGGGCCGTACCGAAGGGCTGGGATCTGGCAGCTTTGAATGGCGCTTGGGCCGCCCCGGCTTTCAAATAGCCCCCTTTTCATGACGGCTAAACAACTGCTCGACGCCGGGAGAGTTCACGACGCGGAGGTCGCCTTGGCGGCGCACCTCCGCGAGCACCCCACCGATGTCGAGGGCCGCACATTCTTGTTCGAGCTCCTCTGCTTCTCCGGACAGTATGACCGTGCGGAGAAGCAGTTGGGAGTCCTGTCCCAAGGCGGCAAAGAGTCGGAGCTGGGCGCCGTCCTTTACTACTCGGCGCTGCACGCGGAAAAGACGCGGCACGATATATTCCGCAAGGAAGAGTATCCCAGCGTGGCCGCCGCGGCATCCCCGGCAGGCAAGCTGAACGGCAAGCCTTTCCAATCTATCCGGGATGCCGACCCGGCCATCGGGGCGCGTCTGGAGGTGTATGCCGCCGGCGCGTATCTTTGGATTCCTTTTGAGCACATCGCTTCGCTCCACATGGAACCTCCGCGGCGTTTGCGCGACACGCTCTGGTCTCCGGCGTTCGTACTGACCGGACCGTCCTTTCAAGGTACCGATATCGGCGAAGTTCTGATTCCCGCCGTTTATCCGTTTTCCTGGAAATCGGAAGATCAGTCGGTCTGGCTGGGACGGGCCACCGAGTGGGTTGCCGACGATAAAGGCCATGAGTATCCAGTAGGCCAGAAAATGTTCGTCGTGGACGACGAGGAAGTGCCGCTCCTCGAGGTCAGGTCGCTGGAGTTCGCTTCCGATGCCTCTTCGTGAAGATATCCTCAACCCGATTCCGGGTGATAACCCCAGCGGCCAGGACCTGCGGTACGCGCCGGTTTACGACAAGATCAAAGAAGCGCGCCGCGAGGATGACGACCTCAATCAAGGCGACTGGCAGCGTGAGCGCAAAGTTGCCGATCACGTTGCCGTAGTCAAGCTCGCGCAGGAGGCCATCGCCACCCAATCGAAGGACCTGCAGTTGGCCGCCTGGCTCGCCGAATCCCTCATCAAGACTAAAGGATTCGCTGGCCTATTCGATGGGCTGACTCTGTGCCACGGTCTGATCGAGAAGTTCTGGGATACGCTCTATCCGGCGATCGAGGATGGCGATCTCGAGCTACGGGCCATGCCCCTGGACTGGATCGGCTCGCGGCTGGATTTGCCGCTCAAGGGCGTCGCGCTGTGCAAGGACGGCTACAATTTCTTCCAGCACAAGGAATCGCGCGGGGTCATTGCCGAAGATCAGGCCAAGTCCAAGGAGCAGAAAGCCGAGCGGGAAAAGGCGCTGAAAGAAGGGAAGCTGGCGCCCGAGATTTTCGACCGCTCGTTTGGGGAAACGCCGAAGGCCTTCTATGCGGAGGCCGAGAAGACGCTGGATACCTGCCTCGGAACCCTGAAGGCGCTCAACGAGCTGTGCGAGGGAAAGTTCGGCGATGCGGCTCCTGGGTTCGGCAAGCTGCGAACCGGGCTGGATGACGTTCGCCATTTAGTGCATGGCTTTCTGCAGAAGAAGCGCGAGTTCGAGCCAGACCCGGTGGAGGAGGCGCCGCCGCCTGCCGCGGAGGCTTCGGGCGAGCCCGCCGAGGGAGCGCCCGCCGCGGCAGCGGGTGCGGTTCCCGGTCTGGATCTGACGTACACCATGAAGGCGAGCGCCGAGCCGCCCGACCGCAGTGCGGCGATCGGCAATGTGGCCGCGGCAGCTCAGTTCCTGCGCAAGCGCGAGCCCTACAGCCCGGCGCCGTATCTGATGCTGCGCGGATTGCGCTGGGGCGAGTTGCGCGCGTCCTCCGACCCCGGCGTGCTGGAAGCCCCGCCCACCGAGATCCGCCGGCAGATTAGGGCCATGGCAATGAATAACCGGTGGACGGATCTGCTGGAAGCGGCGGAGAAAGTAATGGCCTTGCCGTGCGGCCGGGCCTGGCTCGATCTGCAGCGCTTCGTGGTGGACGCCTGCGTGGCGTTGGGGAGCGACTATAACGCCATCGCTATCGCCATACGCTCGGAGTTGCGCACCTTGCTCCGCGACCTTCCGGAACTGCTCGACGCCGTGCTCACCGACGAAACCACGGCGGCCAACCCAGAAACCCAAACGTGGCTGCGCGAGCTGATCGCCGAGCCCGCCGACGCCAGCCCTCGCGCCACCGTGCCCCTCCTGCCGGTGATCGATGGTTTCCAAGCCCCCGGCTGGCAAAAGAAGTTCATTGATCCTCACGCCCTGGCGACCGAGGCGATGCGTAAGGGGCAGCCGCAAATGGCATTCGAGATCCTCTATAAAGAAGTCGAGCGGCAACGCAGCGGGCGCGGCCGTTTCCAGCGAAAACTCCAGCTCGCGCAACTCTGCATCGGCGCTGGCAAGGACGCGATCGCACAGCCTCTGCTGGACGATATCGCGGCAGCCGTGGAGAACCACAAGCTGGAAGAATGGGAGGATCGCGAGATGGTGGCGGGGGTGCTCGCCTTCCTGTTGCAGTCCAACAAGAAGATACAGGACGACGCCAAGGCGAAGCAGGCCATTTTCGAGCGCATCTGCCGCCTGGATCCGGTGCGAGCGTTTTCGGTGTAAACCATGGCCCGCTACGCCGACGATTACACCGCCGCCGTTACGCTGTCGATTCTCGACCGGCTCATCGACGATCTTCCGGATACTTCGGTGGAGCCGATCCCGACCCGCTCGGAATCCGTGCGGCAATTGAAGGATGGCCTGCGCCGCGACCTGGAGTGGCTACTCAATACGCGGCGTATCGCCGTGCCGCCCGATGAATCGTTGAAGGAAGTCAACCGGTCGCTGTACATCTATGGTCTGCCGGACTTCACCCACTACGCTCTCAACTCCCCCAAAGACCAGACCAAGCTGGTGCGTTTCCTGCAGGGTACGGTAAAGCTCTTCGAACCCCGGCTGGCGAACGTGCGGATTGTTCCTCTGGAGAACGCCGCCGGAGCCACGCGCACGCTGCGCTTCCGCATCGAGGGTATGCTGGTCATGGATCCGGCGCCCGAGCACGTCTCGTTCGACACGGTGATGGAACTGACCAGCGGCGGGTACGAGGTCCGGAATGCGGGATGATCTGCTGCTGTACTACGAGCGCGAGCTGACGTATATGCGCCAACTGGGCGCGCAGTTCGCCGAGAAGTATCCCAAGATCGCCTCGCGGCTAGTACTGGAGCCGACCAAGTGCGACGATCCGCACGTGGAGCGGCTGCTCGAAGGCTTTGCCTTTCTGGCGGCGCGCGTCCACCTGAAGATCGACGACGAGTTTCCGGAGATCACCGAGGCTCTGCTGGGCATCGTGTATCCGCATTTCATCCGGCCTCTCCCCTCCATGTCGGTCGCCCAGTTCCATCTGGATCCGCAGAAGGGAAAGCTCTCCACGGGGTGTCCCATCCCGCGCGAAACCTTGCTTTACTCCCGCCCGGTGGACGGCGTTCCGTGCAAGTTCCGCACCTGCTACGACACCACGCTCTGGCCCCTTTCGGTGACCGCCGCGAGTTGGACCACTCCCGACCGCTTGAAACCGCCCTTGCGGGCGGCGGACGCGTCCGGAGCGCTGCGCATCGAGTTAGCGTGCAATGCCTCCGACATGGAGTTCGCCAAACTGGAGTTGGATCAGCTTCGGTTTTTCCTGGACGGCGAGAGTGCGCTGGTCCACACCATTTACGAAATAATGTGTTGCAATCTGTTGCAAGTCGTCGTTCGCGATACGACGCCCGGTTCTCGTGCGCCGGCTGTCACGCTGCCGGCTTCCTCGTTACGGCCGGTTGGGTTTGAAGAAGACGAGGGAATGCTCCCCTACCCGCGGCGCTCGTTCATCGGTTACCGGCTGTTGCAGGAGTATTTCACGTTTGTGGACAAGTTTTTCTTCGTGGATGTGACCGGTCTGCGGCAGGCTTGCGCGGCGGGATTCAAACGCAGCATGGAGACGATCTTCCTGTTCTCGCGCTTCGAAGGCGAGGAACGCCGCCAACGTCTGGAAACCGGTATTGCGCCGTCCACCTTCCGCCTGGGCTGCAGTCCGGTGGTGAACCTGTTCCCGCAGACGGCCGAGCCCATCCTGCTCGACCAGCAGAAGTACGAATACCCAGTCATTCCGGATGCCCGGCGGCCCGTAGCCATGGAAGTTTTCTCGGTGGACCAGGTCGCCAGCCTGAAAGCGCAGCAGCAGGAAGTCGTGGAGTATCAGCCGTTCTATTCGTTCCGGCACTCCACGCAACGCGACAAGCAACAGACGTTCTGGGTCGCGAATCGCCGCCCGTCCGTGCGGCCGAATGACGATGGCACGGAGCTTGAGCTGGCGCTGGTGGACCTGTCGTTCCAGCCCACCCGCCCGGCCACCGACGCGCTGACGATTCGCACCACGTGCACCAATCGCGATCTGCCCTCCCGGCTGCCTTTTGGCAACGAGGCCGGAGATTTCGAGTTGGAGACCGGCGCGCCCGTCAAGCGAATTGTGGCGCTGCGAAAGCCCACCTCGCCGATCCGCCCTCCCCTGGGCAAGGCGATGCAGTGGCGCCTGATCTCGCACCTCTCGCTCAACTACCTGTCGCTCGTCTCGGAAGGCCGGGACGCGCTCCAGGAGGTCTTGAAGCTCTACGACTTTGCGGCTTCCGCGTACTCCAGCAAGACCGTGGAGGGGATCACCGGGCTGAAAAGCAAACGGCAGTTTTCGCGCGTGGTCTCCGAGGACGGCATCGCCTTCGCGCGCGGCACCCGTGTGGAGCTGGAATTGGACGAAGAACAGTTTGTGGGCGGCGGCGTCTACCTGTTCGCCAGCGTGATCGAGTCCTTCCTGGCGCAGTACGCATCCTTGAACAGCTTCAGCCAGTTGTCCGCCAGAGTCCAACAGAGGAAGGAGGTTTTGCGCGAATGGCCACCACGAGCCGGCCGCAGGATCTTGATGTAAGCCGCTCCTTTCTCGGCGAGGAATTGCGCGAGCATCCGGGGTGGTTCCACTTCTTTCAGGCGGTGCGCCTGATGCACCGTATGCTGCCGGATCGCGAGCCGGTCGGCCGCTTCGCGCCGCCCAAGCGCGAGGTGCTGCGATTCTCCGCCAATAACCTGCTGGCGTTCCCGCCCAGCCAGATTCAGACGCTGGGCTGGTCTGAAGACGGCCCCGCCCGTATGAAGGTCAACTTCATGGGCCTCACCGGACCCATGGGAGTGCTGCCGTATTGCTACACGGAATTGATCCGGGATCGTAACCGCCTCAAAGATTATTCTCTCGAGGATTTTTTCGACCTCTTCAATCACCGGATGATCTCGCTGTTCTATCAGGCGTGGGAGAAATACCGCTTCTTCGTCGCTTACGAGCGCGACCGGCAGGATCGCCTTTCGCGTTACCTGATGAGTTTCGTCGGTCTGGGCACGACGGGCCTGCAGCGCCGCCAGGCGGTGGCGGACGAATCGCTCTTGTTCTATTGCGGCCTCTTCTCCATGCAAACGCGTTCGGCGGCCGCTCTGGAGCAGGTGCTGGCCGATTACTTCGAGGTGCCGGTCGAGATCGAGCAATTCGTGGGCGCGTGGCGGGCCCTGGATCCTTCCAACCAGTGCCGTATGGAAGGCGGTGTCCCCTACTCCGATCAGCTCGGGATGGGCGCCATTGCCGGCGACGAGATCTGGGAACGGCAATCCCGGGCGCGCATCAGGCTCGGCCCGCTCTCGGCGCGTCAATACCTGTCGTTTTTGCCCGCCGGAGACGCGTGGGAGCCGTTCCGCGCGATCACCACGTTCTTTACCGGGGGAGAGATCGAGTTCGAGGTGCAACTGGTGCTGAAGCGCGAGGACGTGCCGGCCTGCGAATTGCGAGCGGATGGCGAAACGGCCCCGCTTCTGGGCTGGTTCAGTTGGATCAAGTCCGGGCCCGCGTTTGGGCGCGACCCGGGCGATACGGTTTTGTTGCTAAATTAAGCGCCGGGGCAGCCGGGACCTGCCCTACAAAGGAATAACATGGCAGTCAATCTCAGGGCTTTAATCGGAAAGTTGAACGATACCACGCGCAACGCGCTGGAAGCCGCGGCTGGTCTGTGCCTCTCGCGCACGCACTACGACGTGGAGGTCGAGCACTACCTCATGA
>OBLU010001811.1_pt1 | contig 19706 bp, 29 predicted proteins | sample 1518681 | NCBI WGS metagenome assembly OBLU01 (sample SAMEA3539304, study PRJEB22396) | soil metagenome | biome: tundra; feature: field; material: soil | place: USA | collected 2010-05 | depth 0.15 m
GTGCTGCTCGAGGATCCCAACGGGGTGCACTTCGAGCTGACCGAATTCGTCTGAGAGGAACGGAACCTCCTCGTCGCGCTCCACCGACCGTTCCGTGCCCGGCGGCCGCCATGGCGGCGTCAATCGCCGACGGGGGATATGCCTCGGGCTGCGATCTCGAATCCCTTGCCACTCGTGACCGTGCACGTCATGCCCGCCGATGTCGACGTGCACTGGAACGGACCTGTGCCTGTCGCCGAACCGTAAGGGAGCGTCGGGGTGTTCTCACCGGCATTGCCCAGGCATTGTTGTCCCGTGCACTGCGTCAACGATCCGTCAACCGTCATCGTGACCGATCGAGGGGGTGAAATGGTTTCGCAGAACACCTGGCGCAACGAGGCGGTGTCGTCAATCTCACAGCTGATGTTCTTGGTGGGCGAGAAGAACTCGCCGGCTGTGGCCGTCTGCAGCGGAATTGTCGCCGCGGTGCCATTCGTCGTCACGGACGTCGTGGGGAGGGAGGTCCGTTGGGTGGTGGATGGCGCAGTCGCACCAGTGCTTCCCTTAGGAGAACTCGCCGACGGAGTAGGAGTCGAGCTGCAGGCGGCGAGCAGCGTGGCCGCGGTGACAGCGATTCCGAGGGCCGTGAGAGGCCGCGCAAGTTTCCCACGACATCGGGTGCGCCAGCTCACGGGCCGACGCTCCCTCAGGAGGCTTGGCTCTCCGTTTCGCCGTCCTCACTGCTGGTGTCGGATTCCGGAGTCTCTTGATCAGGGCGGTATGTCGCGGCCAGGAGACCCGCGGCGGAGACCAGCCCGAAGGCGGCGGCACCAAGCGCGACACCCACGCCGGAGCGGGACTTGCGGCGCAGGAGTCTCTCCACGGACCATCGACCATGGCCGAGACCCGCCAGCGCGGTGGCGGCGGCCGCCACCACAGCGGTGTACTCCCAGCCGCCCTTGAAGACGAAGAACCCCTTACCCCGGTGATCGGTGGCAGCAGCTGTCGCCATCAGTCCGACCACGGCCGCCGTGGGGAGCGGATTGGCCACCCCGAGCGTGATGAGCGTTCCCGCGCCGATTTCCGTGGCGGCGGCCATGCGCGCGTGCACCGCGGCTGGGCGCAGCCCAAGCGCCTCGAACCAGCGGGTGGTGCCAGCCAGACCACCCGAGCCGAAGACCTTGTTGGTCCCGTGGGCGATCAACATCGGTCCGATGGCCGCGCGAAGTGCGAGCGAGGCGAAGTCTCTTTCTCCGGCGCTCATGTGCGCCCCCTTGTCGTAGTCGTCTGCATGAAACCGAAACGCTAGCGCCCGCGCCGACAGTCGAAATCAGGTGACACCTACCGGCGGGGTTTGGGCGGTCCGCCGTCGTTCGGCCGCACCCTCGATCAACAGGGCTCGGTGCGGGCGTAAAGTGACGGCGTCCCCAGCGGACAGGAACTCGATCGACATGGACGAGCCCTTCCGACGTCGCCGACGGCACCCACTGGGGTCGAGATCCTGTTCGCGTGGGTCCTGGTCAGCGGTTCTTTGGCCGTCTTCCCCATGGCGGCCACGTTGCCCTGCGGGGTTCCCCGTCGTGATCCCAGCGGAGGTTGGGCTCGCCCGCTAGCTTCCTGGCCCACAAGGAGGACTATCCCGTGTCCGATGACCCCACGCTCTGGTCAGCGACCCGACTCGCCGCCGCCATCCGATCCCATACCCTTTCCAGTCGCGAACTGCTCGATGCGTTCGCTGCCAAGATCGACCGGCTGAACCCCGCAGTGAATGCCGTCGTCACCACCGACATGGATCGGGCTCGCGACCGGGCCAACATGGCGGACCAGGCCGCGGCGCGCAATGCGTGGCTGGGGCCACTCCACGGACTGCCGTTCACGGTGAAGGATGCCATCGAGACGGGTGGCATGCGCTCGACCGGAGGAGCACCCCAACTGGCCGATCATGTGCCTGCCGTCGACGCCCCAGCGGTGGCGCGACTTTCCGCCGCTGGCGGCGTCTTGTTCGGCAAGACGAATGCCCCGACCTGGTCTGCCGATTTTCAGACACACAATCAGTTGTTCGGCACGACCAACAATCCGTGGGATCTGGCGCGTACCACGGGTGGCTCGTCGGGAGGATCGGCTGCCGCCATGGCGAGTGGGTTCGGCAGCTTCGAATTGGGGACCGACATCGGCGGGTCCGTCCGGATCCCGTCCAGCTTTTGCGGTGTCTTTGGCCATAAGCCCAGTTTTGGAGTGGTCCCTCAGCGGGGCTACCTCGATCACGTCGGGGGAGGCACCATCGATGCCGACATCAACGTCTTCGGCCCGTTGGCACGGAGCGTCGAAGATCTCGAACTCCTGATGGACGTGCTGGCCGGACCCGTCGCCGAAGACGCCGTGGCATGGCGGCTCCAACTTCCGGAGCCACGATCCGTCGAATTGAAAGGCCTACGCATAGGGGCGTGGATGGATGACCCCGAGGCATCGGTGGACACCGAGGTCGGTGACGTCCTCGACGCCGCGGTGCGCGCGTTCAGTTCCGCCGGGGCCTCCATCTCGGCGGAACGACCGCCGTTGAGGATTGACCAGGTATTTCAGCTCTTTCTCGCACTCACCGGGGCCGCCGCAGCCCTGTCCATCGATCCGAGCACGTCTGACCTTTCAGGTATCACCCTTCGACGGGTGGCCGAGCTGAGGATTGAACGGGCACGTGTGCGGGCCATCTGGTCTGAGTGGTTCTCGTCCTACGACGTGCTCCTTTGTCCCGTGATGCCGATGGCGGCCATCGTGCATGACACGGCACGACCGTTCATGGAGCGAACGACGTTCATCAACGGCGAACCGCGGGCACACATGGACTGCACTGCGTGGACCGGCCTCGTCGGCGTCGCCTACCTTCCCTCGACTGTCATTCCGGTCGGTCGCACACGGTCGGGCCTTCCGGTGGGCATGCAGGTTGTCGGTCCGTATCTCGAAGACCGGACCTGCCTGCGGGCGGCCCGTCTCCTGAGTGCCAACCTGGGCGAGTGGCAGGCTCCGCCGTTCGCGCAGGGGTGATCCTGCGAGACGGGGGCGAGCGGCCGGGACCGGGTCCGAGGTCTCGGTTTCGCCGCGTTCGACAGCGGAGCTCCGCACAACCCCCCAGAGGGCAGCCAGCACCACGGCCGATCCGACGACGGCCAGCGCCGCTGGTCGCTGGTCGAAACACGCCCAGGCCGCGAGTCCGACGATGGGGGGCTCGGCCAAGAGCAGCGGGGCTGACACCGAAGCGGGAAGGTAACGGTGAGCCCATACCACCAGCACATGGGCCGTGGTGCCGGCCGCCGCCGTCGCCGCAGCGAAGCAGAATCCACCGCCGCTGATACCCAGTGATCCGGTGCCGAAGTGTGCCACTGGCGTCATGAGAACAGCGGAACTGGCCAGCACGCACAGCATGAGCGTCACAGGGTCGACGTTGAAGCGGTCCCTCAATACCCGACCGTAGAGAAACCATCCCGCACTGAACACCATCGATGCCGCGGCGAGGACGTTGCCGGCGATCCGGCCCGAACCGGACGGGCTCGACAGCGCGACGAGCACGGTACCGCCGACCGCCACCACCCCACGCGCGACGAGTGACCACTTCGCATGTTCGCCGAGGAACGCAACGGCGAAGCCAACTATGAGGATGGGCTGGAGCGATCCGATCAGCGTGACATCGAGGAGATTGGTGTCATCGATGGCGGAGAAGCCCGTCACCATGCCGGCCACGAACACGGCGCCGGCGCCCGCGACAATCAGAGTCCATCGGATCCGAGAGACGTCGGGCGCCCAGAAGGTGACGACATGTCCACGGTTTCGCCGCGCCCGCCTCAAGATCCAGAGGGGGGATGACGGCCAACCAGAGGCGCCACGTGGTGAAGACCTCTGCGTTGGTGTGCGATGCGCGAACGAACAGATTGGATGCAGACCAGCCGAGGAGGGCCACAGTCCATGCCATCCCGGCCAACTCGGTGAGCGCTCGAGTCGGTTCGCCAGCAGTTTCAGATGTCATTGAGAAGGGAGACTTACCGGACCTCTGAATCGATGCGGGGACACTACCTTCTACGGTGGCGAAAAGGCGCTATCGCCCGTCTGGAGAGCATCGGTGGCCATGCCGACCTCCCCCTGTTATTGAACCCGCGGGAGGCGATCCGCATCCAGATCCGGTACCGCTTCCAATAGTCCTCCACGAGTGGCACTATTAGGCGTTCAGTAGGGGAGGGGCTAGCGCGATGCGCCGAAGGCGAACGCAACCGGGCATCGAAGCGCTGGAGCTGTGACGAGGAAGAAAGGTGACCGAGTGATGGATGTTCGAATCAATCACGTCGCGATGAGCATGCCGTTGGATGAGTCGATCCGCGAGGACATCCATGGCTTCTACAACGAGGTCTTCGGCTGGACCCCGTATTCGCCTCAAGGGGAGATGGGCAACCCACTGGTCATGCTCATGTCTGATCCCAGACTCTTCCTCTTCATTGTGGACGATAAGGAGGGCATGGTCGCTCCGCCACTCGATCACTTCGGGATCGAGGTCTTCGATGAGGACGAGCTCGACGAGATGCTCGGCAAAGCGAAGACATACAAGGAGAAGGACGACCGCGTGCGCATCATCGAAAAGAAGGTCGAGCGTCACACGGCTGATGCAGACGCCCGGCCCGACTTGGCCAAGACTAAGGGCGTCGACTTGGTCAATTGCTATATCGGCTACCTCCTCCCGATGATGGTAGAGATACAGCACTTCCGCTCGAACGAGTCCTAAAGAACTGTAGGGACACTGTTCTCACGCGTCTTGGCCATATCCGTCTACCACAACAACGATGTGGAGTGCGCGTCCCGCGGCCCGTGAGTAACGCCGCGGCGAAGACTGATTCGGGGCCCAGGATCCACCACAATTCATCCCACGCAGATCGGAGAGACGTCCCATGACACGGCAGACAGAGATGGTCGAAGGCAGCCAGCCGGACCCAGGCTTCCGACCCGGTGATTCCACCATGCATGTGGCCGTCTACCGAGGGGAGGGCAGGGTGCCTGTCGAATCCTTTCCTATCCCTGCGCTCGGCAACCATGATGTTCTCGTAGAGATCGCATTCTGCGGAATCTGCGGCACCGATCTGCACTCGATCGTCGAAGCATCAGGCATCTTTGGTTGGGGCGCTCCCGGTTTCATCGGCGGGCACGAGTGGTCCGGCCGCGTCGTTGCCATCGGCGAGTCCGTCACCTCGTGGCAGGTGGGTGACCGGGTGACGGCTCGCAGCTCCGAATGTGGATCCTGTGCGGCCTGTAGAGCCGGCCGACCGTCGATTTGTCGAGTGCGGGTGCCAGACGATGGGCAGGGTGCCTTTTCCCAGTACATGCGTCGGCATGAAGACTCCCTTGTTGCGCTTCCCGACGGCCTTGACTTGCGTGCTGCAGCGTTGACTGAACCTCTCGCGGTCGCCCTTCACGCGGTGACCAGGAGTACGGCCAAGAAGGGTCAACGGGTTCTGGTTACCGGTGCTGGTCCAATCGGCACGCTGACGGTTGTTGCTCTCCATATTCGCGGCATCGACGATGTCACGGTGAGCGAGCCGAATCCATTGCGGCGCGCCATTGCCGAAAAGCTCGGTGCCAAGGTGGTGTCACCCGAGGATCTCTCAGATGCTTCACGAGGGGGAGCGGCGCTTCGCTTCGATGCCGTTATAGAGACGTCTGGAAATCCGAAGGCGGCGATCACGGGGTTCGACAGTCTTGTCCCGGGTGGGGTCCTCGTGTTGGTGGGTGTCATTACACTGCCGACCAACCTGAACCTCCTTCATATTCTCACGGACGAGATCACCGTAACGGGCTCGGCGCTCTATGACGATGGTGGTATTAGCGAGGCCGTGCGTCTGCTTGCTGATGGTCAAGTCCCGGTGGAACTTCTGCTTGAGCCAGGGAACATCTCGCTCCATGACGTGGAGAATGCGTGCGCCAAACTCGCATCGGGTCAGTTGGCGGGCAAAGTCATGGTCGTGCCAAGCTGAGAACGCCGGGGTTGTCTCCGAAGTCTTCGGAAAGCGGGTGCAACAACCTCAGAGACCCGGGGCGACCATCGCTTTCCCGGCCAGGACTCCGCTCGACAGGTCACGGAGCGTACCCACCAGTTGATCCAGCGCGATATCTGCCGGCTCTATCAGAAGATCCGTCGGCAAAGCTCCTGACGCCAACAGTGCCAACGCGTTCTCGAACCCGTCGGCGTCATAGAGGAATGAACCGCACAGGGTGAGCTCGTTCAGGATCATCCGCAGAGGGTTCAGGTTGGGTTGGTCGATGCCCGCGCCGACGAGCACCAGCCTTCCACCACGGCCCACCTGGTTGAAGGCAGCTTCAACCGCGTTCCCGTGACCCGAACACTCGATGACGACATCACAGGCTCCCGATGCAATTCGTTCGGGATCAAGGACCTCGAACAGTTCTAACTCGGAGGGATCACGCACCTCATCCGCTCCCAGGTCAAGAGCCAGCTGGCGTCGACGGGCGCCGGGTTCGATGACGGTTATCGGACCGAACCCTCTTGCCTTCAGGGCGGCCACCGTGAGAGCACCGATGGGCCCTGCGCCGAAGACCATGATCGAGTCGGCCTCGGTCACCTGCGAGCGGGTGATGCCGTGGAGGGCCACGGCAAGGGGCTCGGTCAGGGCCGCTTCGCGTATGGAGAGTCCCGGCGGCAATCGCCACACGGCTGAGGCATTGGTCCGGATGTAACGGGCGAAGGCTCCCTCGGAAACATCCATCACCGAGCCGGTCCGATTCTGGCACTGTGACGGCTTGCCTTCGAGGCACCGGCGGCAGTGGCGACACCGAGGCGATGGGCCGCCCACCACGGCGTCGCCGACGACCCATTGGTTCACGTCCGACCCGACGGCGGCGATGACGCCGGTCCACTCATGTCCTTCCACCGAACCGCTCTGCCCCAACCCGTCGAGAAGGAGGTGAATGTCGGATCCGCATATGCCGCAGTGAGCCACTTCGACCAGAACCTGGTCCGGGCCTAATGAAGGCACGGGAAGTTCTTCGAGAACGATGTCTCCTGGCCCGCGATAAACGGCGGCAGGCATCGTGGTCGGCAGGTCGGTCATGGTTCTCACCGGTCCTTCTCGTATGGTTGCTGCCGCACACAGCTTGGCAGACGGCGGGGCCGTTTGCTCAGAAGACGCGCCGCGATGGATCTGTACAGCGTGGTGCCATCGCCATCCGACGGTCGGCGACCGAGACGGCTTATGTGTGCCTCAGTCTGGTGTGGCGAGCCCGTAGAGCTCCGCTGCATTAAGACCCAAAATGCGACGCTGGACGTCGTCATCGAGGGGGGAGATCGTCGCAAAGAGCTCGGCGGTGGCGCCCGGGAATGTCGAGTCGGCATGGGGGTAGTCGGACCCCCACACGATGCGAGAGGCACCGATGAACGGCGTCAATGCGGGCAGCGTGGGCTCGTCGACCTCGAAGCTCACCCAGCATTGGCGGGCGAAGTACTCGCTGGGGAGGAGTGACATCGGCGGCGCGTAACGATGGTACGACGGCACCTGATGGTCGAGGCGCTCGAGCCAGTAGGGTGCCCATCCTCCTCCGGCTTCGAGGAACACGAATCGAAGCGCGGGATGCCGCTCGAGGATGCCCAGACCGATCAGCTGCGCGCAGGCGAGCATTTGCTCGAGCGTGTGCGAGCAGGCGTGGAGCACGAGGATATTTGTCGGGGTGCGATCCGACCCGAGCGGGGGAACGGCGTTTTGGAAGCCTTCATGGATGGCCACGGTCATCCCCAGGGACTCCGCCTCTTCCCAGAAGCGATCGTTGCTCGGGTCGACGATCGTGCGTCCGACGCACGGGTTGGGGCGAACAAATGCCGACACGAATCCGAGTTCGTCGCGGGCCCTCCGGAGTTCGCTGACTGCCGCCACCGGGTCTTGGAATGGCACCATCGCGGCACCGTACAGGCGGTCTGGTGCGGCCGCGCAGTAACCAGCCAGCCAGTCGTTATAGGCGCGGGCCACGGCGGTCGCCGCCTTCGGGTCCTGGATGCCCCAGAACCCGAGTCCGATGGTCGGATACAGCACTACCTCGTCGATGCTTTCGCTGTCCATGTCAGCCAGGCGCGCGACGGGGTCATAGGCGCCCGCACGAGCTTGCTCCATCGGAACCGGTCCGCTCGGGGCGCCGACATCCGTGCCGGGTTGTCCCATTTGTCCGAGCCGCGCCACAAAGACTTCCTGGCCCCCGACGAGCACGTGATCCAGTCCGTCGGCATCGGTCACGGCCGTCGGCCGGTACTGCTCAGGCAGGGAGGTCCAGGCGGACCACGGTTCGAGGACATGGCCGTCACCGTCAAGCACTCTCATCTCGTTATGCATCACAAGAACCTATCCGCAAGACAGTGATCTGTGATGTCCCGGCCGTCGACCAGGACAGTAGGAAAGCGCTCATCGCACCCTGGCTCTTCTCTTGCAACGAGGGGATCCTCTTACCGATGCAGCAACGCCTGGAGTGCATCGGGATCGTAGAGGAACCGCGAATCAACAGGCTCATGTTCAAGTACCGCGGCCGGGGTTCCTTGTGGGTCCTGTTCTTGGAATATTCTGTCCATCTCGACCACCCAGGGTTCGTACCGACCCTCTTGAACGCCTTTGATGTAGTCCGTGCTCATGAGGCCGACGTGTCGCCCGAGTTCCGTCAGGTCGGCTACGGTGAATCCGCCACTGTGTTCAGGTGGTTGTGCGGCGAACAGTTCTCGACGCAACTCATCGAACCGACCAGCTTCTGCGGCGAGTGCCAGCGCGTTGTCTGCCCGCACTGATTCGATCCCGAGGAAGCATCGCATCCTGTACTCGATTGCGAGCGCTCCGTTCGTTACCTCCCGGTGCAGAAAATCTCCGCTGGACTCCTCGAACTGCCGACAGTACGGGCATTGAGGATCCTCGAATATCACGAGGCGCCGTGCATTCGAATCTCCGACGAGGACCCCCCCGTCCGCCGTGTGGTGGGTCGGTGTGGGTGTCACAGGTACATGATCCATGTTCGGTGTTCTACCGCATCCGGCGACGTTCCACGACGGGTCCACGGGGCAAAGCGGGGCGGATGGCGGCCGGCCGAGAGCTGCTCTACAAAACGCTCAACGATCCAAGGTCGCGAATCGCCGCACAAGAACGACGAGCCATGGCCAGGAACATCTCGTCGGCGGAGTGGCTTCGTCCCGACGATGTCATGGACCGATGACGGTGATCACAGGACCCTGAAGTTGTCCAAAGCGATAGTCCTCGACGCACTGTTCGAAGGTGTAGTCCTCGACCCCACGGCATAGCAATCCCTCGTCATAGGACTGCGCGAGCATCTTCTCCATCGCTCGACGCTCGTGGGTGGGTAGGCTGGTTCCCACGAAGTACGAGAGATCTCGAGCGGGATGCGCGACGGTGATCGTCTGCCAATCGACGGCGACGACATCATGACCGGCAGGCGGGAACATCAGGTTGTCTCAGTTGCCAATCGACCAACACCTCTGCGACCTCATACAACGTCCTTACGTCGTTGTCATCCAAACGGGATCCGTAGCGGGAAATGAACTGCTCAGTAGCGGTAGTACCGAGACCGCCCAGAAACTCGGCTCGCTCTCTCGTGAGCGGGACGAGAAAGTCGATGTCCTGAAGTGAGTCGTCGTTCCAACGGCAGGCGTGGAGCGCGGCCAGCGCTCCCAAGGCGTGAGCCATCTGATCGGCGGAACATCCGTCGACTTGCCGGCCGGGCAGGCGTGGGGCGAGGTGCTCAAGGATAAGGGCGAACTCTGTCCGTCATCGGAGACTGCGCCGCACCAGCACGCGGGTGTCCGCACATCGACCGTACGGGCCAGCCGCGTATAGAAGCCAAGCTTGTTGCGGTGGGCGGTAGCCACCCGACGACGCGCTGGCTCTTCCCCTTGGGCGATTTTCGCAACCAACGTGGACGGGAAGTCGTCGGCGTCGATCGTCAGCCGGTAGGTCGACGAGGTCTGCCCAGTGCCGATCCGCTCGGCCGAAAGGGGCGGACCTCGATGCCAAACGCGACCGAGAGCCACAGGGGGCTGAAGTCCTCGGCGCAACGGGCGACCCGTCACGGCGACCTTGTCATCCGACCTGGCCCACGGCGGAGGTGGACGCCTTCCGAACGGCACTACGGTAGCAGGGTATCAATATCGACATCAGTATCAGAGTTCCCCATGGCTCCGTTCGGCATACCGACGTGGGACCGCGGACACGGCCGTGAGTTGTTGGAAGGAGTCTCAGCGTGACCGGCGGTACGCCCAAGACCTCAGTTCCCGAAGTTTCAAGTCTCGACTTCTGGTCTCAACCACATTCCGCGCGTGCGGCGCCCAGCTTCGGCCGCTTTTCGCCCGCCTGGCGGAGAAGACCGTCGCTGTCGAAGCCGGTGAGCCGGATCTTCTGAAGAGCAACTTCGTCAACGGCATCAAGCGCATGTCGGTCAGCGTCACGCCTAGGTAGGGCCTCGGACGAGGGAACTTCGCCTCCTGTCGTATTTCGCTCGCAGGTGGGTACACGAAATGTCAGATAGTTTCAATGAGCGGCGCGTTCCGGGAGTCTCGGAACTCCACCCGCATATATCAGATCTAGGTGAGGAGTGGGTATGGCTGAGGGGGAGATCGAAGTCAATGGCGGCATCGTCGTCTACGAATTCGTAGGGCCCGAGGACGGGGAGGTCGTCACGTTGACGCCGGGCGGCCGGTTCAGCAAGGACTACGGCGGCGTGCACGAGCTCGCAAACGCCCTCGCCGACGGCGGCAAGCGTGTGCTCCTGTGGGACCGTCCAAATTGTGGGAGGTCCGATATACAGCTGTACGGAGTCTCAGAGTCGCACATGAGGGCGGAAACGCTCGGCCTGTTGCTGAACGAGCTCGGCGTGGAGCAGGTCATCGCCTCCGGCGGTTCGGGTGGTGCCCGGGACTCGATCATTTTCACGATGATGTGGCCGGAACTGGTTCGCAAGCTCGTGGTCTGGTCGATCGTCGGCGGAACGTACAGCACCATGTTGCTCGCGGGAGTGTACGTCTTGAACGAGCTCCGCACGGTGCGGTCCAAGGGCATCGAAGGTGTTCTTGAAATGACCGGCGGCCCTGGGTCCTGGGCCGATCTGATCGCAGCGAACCCCCGGAACCGGGACCGCTTGTCGGCAATCGGGGCCGAAGAGTTCGAACGGGTCATGAATCGCTGGCTGAACGCGTTCGTCCCTAAGCCGAATGAGGCCATCCCTGGAGTCAGCGACTGGGAGTTCGAAGGGATCAAAGTGCCCACCTTGATCATCCGCGGTGGCGCCAAGGATTACGACCATCCGCCGCGCACATCGATGGAAGTGCACAGCATGATCAAAGGCTCCAGACTTGTCGACCCGCCGTGGCCGGAGGACGCCTGGGAGCGCGCCTCCGAGGCAACCGCAGCAGGCAAGGGGCACCTCTTCGATCCCTGGGTACTCGGAGCTCCCGTCATGCTGGAGTTCATCAACGAGCCCTGAGCCGCAGCCATCAGGATTCGCTAGACGGCACTTTTGCCACTCAAATTCCAAGAACACGTGACCACCTCACGACGAGGTGGTCACGTTCTCGCTCGCCGCGCGTAACAGCACCGTGCACCTCGGAGATTCGGTACCCAAGGGGTCATTGGTTGGCGTCCAGACCTTTGGCACACCCGGCCTCGCAGCTACGACCTCAGAATTGCCCAATGGAAAGGCTGCGCCAGTAGGTCTGTCCAATGCGTCCTGAGTTCCGTTCGCCGGGAACGGAGTGAAGGTTGGGATCCTGTTGCATCGGCCCGAGACTAAATCGGGAACCCTCTTGTCTTTTCGTACCAGGAATTTGGATCGCGATGGAGCGCCTCCCATTGGCGTTTCGCAGTTGCTTTGAGCATCGCCTGCAGGGACGCGTCACGACTGGCGCGCTGCCACACTGCTTGTCGGCTCCGGCCGAGTGATTCCGCGATTTGCTCCCATGACAATCCGGCGGAGCGGGCAAAGGATATGGCTTCCTTCTGGGCCGTATCAAAGTACGGGTAAATGCGGCTGCAACCCGAAGCACTTCGAGTGGGTCAGGGTCCGAACTTTCCCGGATCTGCTCCCATGCGGTCCAAAATGATTCTGATGGCTCCATCATCGCAACACTGAATGAACCGTACCGGTCTGTCAACATCTGTTTACAATCCATCCTCTGTGACTCCGCCCGCTGGAGCAGGCGGTGATAGGGCCGATCCGGCGCTGGGCGTCGCCGATCAGCGGGCGAACCCGACATCGTCCAGGACGACCAGCTCGACGTTCGGCGCGCCTGCGGGTGGGGTCGGGACTGGAGGCCACCACGGCTCCGAGTCGCGCCAGTCGTTGCCGATCTTTCCGCTGAACACGGTCCCTGCCATGGCGTACCCCCGGAGCTCTTGGTCGAGTCGAGAGCATGGCACCGATGGGCGCCGTCGGTCTGCGATCGCCCAATGGCGAGTGGCACGGCTCCGACAGGCCTCACGCTTTCCCTTGGGCACTCTTGGAGGTGGCGGGAATCGAGCCGACTTGGGGATTTGCAGTCCGCCGCCCAGAGCCAATCTACGCAGCTGACCTGGGAAAATGTCGTTCCATTGGTCTCCGTCGATGACCGTCCGAAACCGCAATTCCGTGTCTTTTCGGCGGTCGGTTTTTTCGTGTCTCACAGCGGGCCTTCGCAGCTGCCCACTCAAAAACACCGTCCTCGTACGGCACGCGTGGGCAGTCTCGATTCCGATGGGCGCCGCTCAGAACCCGCAACTGCTCGCTATCTATAGCTGGGTCCCCAACTCGGCGCACCCCGAGCGAGGTTCAAGTTGCCGGGCCCGTGAGTATGTCGTGCCATCCCGCTGGCGTCAGGGCGTAGCTGGTGACCGCACCCGAGGAGAACGCCGACCAGAGGGCCGGACGCCCGAGGGTGGCCAGTGTCGCTGCGACGACTGGAATCGCGGTGCGCAGGTCGTGGCGAAGAGGTGTGAGCTCCTCGGCGCTGTTCTCGTAGCTTCCCCGATGACGCCATGCGGTGTTGATCTCCGTGAGCACCGCACGACGCGTGCGATCGTGTTGGGCAGCCCCGAGAACAGCCAAGAGCAGCTGGTGTGTCGCTACACCCGCAAGCGCCGGTGCCTGGACCGTTGACGGTCTGTCGCAGGCGATGTCGAGCAGTGCACCCACCAGATCAACTCCGGCCCGCCAGGCATTGCCTGGCTCCACCAGCCGAGGGTTGATGTCGATGTACTGGGGACCGCCATCGGTGAGGATCGCGTCTGCAGACAGTGCCCCGTGCCAGCCGAGTCGACCGCCAAGCACCTCTAGGTGCTCTCGAATTACCGGCAGATCGATGCTCAGTTTGTGACTTGCACCTCCACTGACCCCCTCGCGGACGCGAAGGTTGGCATGAGCAGCGACCAACGTGCCGTCATCGAAGACGGCCTGGATCATGGCCAACTGACCGTCAACGGGCGATTGGACCAAGACTCCTCCGTCCGCAAATACACCCTCCGCCTCCAAAGTTGATGCAAGTGTCTTGATACTGGCCGACTCGCTGACATACCGCACTCCCATCGTGGCGGTACCGATCGGAGTCTTGACGAACACCGGCAGGTCATTCCATGCGGCTAGGTCCGATGCAGCGCTAACGACGGTGCTCCTTGGCTGAGGCAGGCCGAGGTCCAGAAGCGTCGATCGGGCGGCGATCTTGTCCTGCACCTTCACCAACGCATCGAACGCGGGCACGACGGTTGTGACACCAGCAGAGTGCAGGGCACTCATTGATCGCGACAGAACAACAACCTGCTCCTGAGTGGGAAATAGCACGTCAAAGTGCCCCGCCCTGTAGACAGCGAGGGCGGCGTCCAACCAGGCGAACGGTTGAGTTCCATACGGAGGCACGGAGTGGAGTCGTCGGACGTGCCGTGTGAATCGGGTCAAAGCCAGCGGGTCCGGCGTGAGCACTTCGACGACGTGACCGGCTGCCGCAAGCTGCGTAGCGACTTGGCGAGCCGTCAACCCTGATCCGTCGCTCAGGAGCACACGCATCTTCTACATGGTGACACAGGAAAGGGTGCCGTCTCGTTCCGATTACGGAGGACCAGGGTATCCCCATGCGCCGGGCGTCCCGGTCGGACCAATTTCGTGGCAGCCGATTCCCTCGCCTCAGCGGGCTGAAATCTTCCACTGGGTCAGTCAGATGGTGGTGACAGGAGCGGCCCGAGGACCTGCATCATGTCTGGGACCGACATCACGTCGTTCACCGCGATTTTGCCGTTGGCGATGCGGTAGTACGCGATCGTGCGGGATGAAGTCGTGCTCCCGTCGGGGAGGGTTAGGACATGCTTGAACCTGGCGAAGACGGCATCCCCTTCGGCCACCAGCTCCTCGTCTTCGAACCGCTGTCCCTTTAACGCAGCGTGGGCCGCGGCGACCATCCCCTTGACGCCGTCGCGATCGGCTCCTCCCATTGCGACGTTCACGTAGTCCGGTGCGAGTACCTCGTCGGCCGCATCGAGATTGCCACCGGCCAAGAGTTCGGGCATGAACCGCCGAACAACGGCCTTGTTCTCTTCTGTTCCCATGTCTGCCTTCCCTTCTCTTCGGAACGTCGCGGTAACGCTGGTGGCCTTTACGCAACATCTCTGATGAGAGTTGGGTGACGACACGGATGGTCAGGTGGGGGCCGGGGTGTCCCATACGGCCCGGAGTGGGTGGGGCCGCTGGAGACACATGCCGATGATCACATCGCCGCTTACGATCAGTGGTTGGTCGCCGACGTACGTGCACAGGAGCAGATCATGAAGTTTCGAGCTGACGTGGAGCCAACGGAACCGATGAGGGGGTTGGAAGTACCCGAAGAAGTGGTTGAGGCTCTTGGTGGGGGCAAACGACCGCCAGTGACTATCACGATCAACGGGCATTCCTGGAAGAGCAGAATTGCCATCCTGCGTGGCCGCTACCTGATCGGCCTAAGCAACGCGAACCGGCAAGCTGCCGGTGTTGCAACCGGCGACGAGGTCGAAGTTGAGCTGGCGATAGACGTCGAGCCCCGCGTAGTGGTTGAGCCGACGGACTTCGCTCATGCCATGGACGCCGATCCACTTGCCCGCGCCGCTTATGACCGACTGTCTTACAGCCGCAAGCGGGAGCACGTGCGTGCCATCGAGAGCGCGAAGAAGCCCGAGACGCGCTAACGACGCATCGAGGCAGCAATGGCGAAGTTGCGAGATCCCGAGTCAAAGAAAGCCTGAGCGCCCGCTCCACGACAAGAAGGACAAAGCCATCAAGTGCTTACGCAGATTGTCTTCCGTGAGATCCGCTCCTATCTCCCTTCGCCGGGAGGGGCTACTGCGCCGTGAGCCACCTCAATCCGTGGGGAACGGCGCGGTCAGATTGAGATGCCAACCGCTCAGACTGAAGGCCGAGCGCGTCCCGGGGCCACAGTTCGCGCGAGGATGCCGAGCGTGGCACGGAGCGCGCTCTCTGGAATGACCGGGAAGATAGCGGCGTCCTTCCAGGACTGGTCGACAGCGGACCAGTCGTAGTATGAGGTGACAAGCGTACCCTCGCCTATCGGCTCCAGCTTGTAGCCGTAAACATGGCCGAGGTTGAGCTGACCTTCGATCGTCCACGCGATCTCCCGACTCGGCTCGAACGTGACGATCTTCACGGTGACGTCGTACAGACCGAGAGGGAGATCGTTGAGTGCCTCACGGTCCATATGCACCACGAAGTTGTCACCGACAGATGTAACCGGTTCACCGGTGGCATCCATCAGCATGCCCGAGCTGTCGATCGCGACATGCCCTTGTGGACTGGTCAGCACCTCAAAGATCGCCGCTGAATCTGCCGCAATGGCCCGTTGGACCTCAAGCCGTTCAGACATAGCTGCATCATTGCACGCCTCGGTATGGCGCCGTCGAGGTAGGGGAGTCCCCAACCCTCCGGAAGAAGCGGTTGACGCCGAGAGAGCGGCAAACCCTGCAGGCCACGTGGAGGCACTTGCCACCTCAAACCCGTTGGTGGGCAGCTCGGTCTGGGAGCTACAGGAGCAATACTCGGGGCATGACGGGTTCATCCGGCGAATCACCACTCAGAGCCAGACTTCGGCAAACGCTCACTACAGCCATGAAAGAGAGAGTGTCGGAGTAAAGGAACATGGTGGCGTGTCGCGGATCTATGAGATCAGCTTCTCGGAGGGACTCTGGCGGCTGTGGCGCAACAACACCGGGTTTTCGCAGCGCTTCGAAGGCCGAGTTAGTCCGGACCGGAAGACGATTGGGTCGCATTGGGAGAAGTCATTTGACGGCGCCATTTGGGAGCACGACTTCGACATCACGTATACGCGGCTCTAGTACCGGCGAGCAGCGCGTCCGTCCGATCCCGTAGGACTCAGCCCCCGTCGGGAGGGTTCCGCCGGCCCGGGGCCTCGGGTCAATCGGCCCCCAAGAAGGAAACCTTCGCCAGCGGACTGCCCTCCACCCACTCTTCGAGGACAGCTTTGGGCCACCCACTTTCGGGTCCATTGCGCTGATTGAATTGGTCGACGAAGTCGGCGAGCACGCGACGACGCTCTGCGGGATCGGTGATGACCGTGGCCACCGCCGGCAGATCGGCGACGACGCCGTGCTTGAGGTGGAATGTGAAATGGGGCTCGGCGGTGAGGTTGGCCAGCCAGTCCCTGGTGCGCGGGCCGGGGATCCCGCTTAGATAGATCGAGTCTTCGAACCAATAGAAGACGATTTCGATCCGACGCGGCTCCCCGGAGCGTCGGCCTACGGTGGTGATGTCGATCGTGCGCGCCTCGAGGTTCAAAGACCGACTGTTGGCCAATGCTTGGCGTACGTCGTCACGCATCAGATGTCCAGTTGAGCGTGGAGCGCATGTCCTTATCCTCCTTGGCCATGAGATGTGCGGTCAGTCTCATGGGTGGTCCATCCATCGCATGAACTGATGCCACTAGGGTCACTTTCAGCGATCATCGAGAGGCGTGCCCCTGCTTCGGGACTTCGCTCGATCACGGCGGACTCCAAGTGCAACCCTTCATTCGTTCAATCTATAGAGCGCTCTCTCGAGTGGGTGACACCGTTCCGCCGGGCCGAGGTGGCGAAGCGACTCAACTTAGATCCAGTACAGGCGAATCATCGTTCCAATCTCATTTGTCGCCAAACTCTCGAAGACGCCGCCGCATCGCTCGATGACAGTCGCGGAACCAAGATTGTCCTCGTCGCACACGATCAGCAGCGGATCAACACCCTCATGATGCGCAAGATCGACGGCCCGACGAAGCATCTCTGTGGCATAGCCCTTGCGTCGAAAACGGGACAGCACGCCATAGCCGATATGCCCGCCCTCGCGGGCAAGCCAATCGTTCAACGCGAAGCGTACCGACACGCGGCCGACGAGTTCGCCGTCCACCTCGCCGGCGAGGAATTCGGCACGGACTCTATTCGGTGGGAGATCCGATCCCGCACGGTAACGCTCAATGTGGGCAAGCCAATCCAGCCAGGACATGTCCGACTGATAGCCCAAGAGAAAAATCAAGCCCTCCGCCGCGAATTCCATATGTGCGGCCAATGCCACCTCTTCATCTCTTGAATTGAAGGGCCTCAAGACGAGCGGCATGTTCGAATCGTAGGCGTTCTCCTTTCGTTCGGGGTTGGGCGCAAGGCGCGCGTCGTGATGGTTTCGAAGGGTGCCCCTACCGCCTCACACCGTCTCACGTATGCCGATCTCGGAATTTCTCGGCGTGCGGACGCACCAACCCACGAGCGGCCAGGAGCCCGTGTCTTCGAGCAGATTCTCTTGGCGGAGCAATTGCTCGGTGTGATAGTGGTTACTCGGGAGATATCTGGTCGATGGCGAAACGGCTCATCACTCGGCTCCACTGGCCAAGAACACCCCACCGATGAAGTCGTGCTGCCACAGCTCCATCGACACGTCACGCTCCCAGCGGATGGAGCTGTCCCGCCGACGCTTGCGGGCGATCTGTCTTGACCAGGGGAAGCGACTCACCCGTCCGAGGCATTTCCCACGCTATTGGTCTCGATTTCCCACATGGTTGTGTGCGCAACGAAAGATGGATACTCCCTGACCAACCGCTGCGGATGAGGTTTTCGGCACCCACACCTCCAGAAGGGTGAGCGAGTCTCCCCCGCCGTGGCGGGGGTCCACGTCGAGCACCACCAGCCCGGAGACCGCTCCGGTGACGACGCCCACCCTGCCGTTGGGCCACCGTCGCCACCATCGCTGGACCTACTCGATGCCGACGACGTCCAGCACGCGCTCCTTGCAGGGGCCGTGCGTGTGCTTGCCTGGTGCCGGGCACGTGGGATCGCCGCACCGGCAGCGTCCCGCCGGGACGGTGTGCATCGGGACGACCGACCACCCACGGCCCACCGGGTCGAGTGCGGCTCGGGCCGGCGGTGTCCGTGCCTGGCTCGTTCCGAGTCGCATGGCTATGGCATCGTGCCGGCACGACGGACGTCCTCCACCAGGGCGGTGAGCCGGTCGTAGTGAGAGCCCTTCCAGTAGATCCGGTCGCAATGCGGGCATCTGCGGAAGTCGTCGTAGTCCCGCTGCGTGCGGGGCGGCAGGCGGTGTTCCACCTCCTCCTTCGCCACCGGTTCGAGCACGCCGTTGCACTCAAGGCATCGGCCGAAGGGGGAGATTGACCTGAAGAGGTCGAACCGTCGCAGGACCTCGGTGATCTGGCGACGACGGTCGGTCTCCCGCACGAGATAGCCGTGAGCGACCCTGGCACGCTTCAAGAGCCCCCGATCCCTGGTCAGGAGAGTCCGCTGCTCGGCCACCGAGATCGCCGCCAGCTCGTCGTCCGTGATGTCGTTTCGCCAGACGCAGTCGAAGCCGAGGAGCCGTAGGGTTCGGGCCAGCCGGCCGAGATGGACGTCCAGGACGAACCGAGGCTCTCGAAGTGGTGGCGGATCCAACCGCACGAGCGGCGACACAGCGACCGCCTCGAACGCCGGGTACACGCTCATTCGGTCGCCGTCACGCACCTGGTGCGCGAAGTCCACCGACTCGCCGTTCACCACGATCACGGCGATCTCGGTGTGCGGCACTCCGAGCGACTCTGCCAGGTCCTTGACCGTGGTCCCGGCGGCCATCTCGACCGTGATGGGTCGACCACGTCTGCCCGGTGGCAGGAGGTCGTTCAAACCAGCCATGAAGCGGACTTCGACGCGGTGGGGCATCCGGGCCGAGCCTACGGTCATCGGATACCGGTCGAATCCCAGCTCGTAGTGTCCGAATACGCGCACATTACCTCCACCAGGAACTCTGTGAAGAGCTTTGGTCGTCGCGGCTACCGTCGATCCGATGCGACGGCACCGGGCACGTGGCCAGCTGTGGGCCTCCGTCTATTTCGGCCTCCGCCAGCTACTCGCCTTGGTCCTCCTGTTCTTCCGAAGCGAACAATCCAATGCAGTCGACTCCTCGCACTGCGCCACGAGGTGGAAGTACTTCGCCGCCAGGTGGGCGTCCCGCCTACCAGCCCGCCGATCGTGCCCTGCTGGCCGGCCTGAGTCGACTGCTCCCCCTTGCGTCTTGGCCAACCTTCGGCGTTACTCCTGGCACGTTGCTGGCCTGGCACCGCCGGCTGGTGGCCAAACGCTGGTCGGCTCTGTTGCATTGATTGATCATGTGGCGCGAACTCACTCGCTCCAGCGAGGTTCGCCGGTCAGATCACCCGCTCGAGT
>OBLU010001812.1_pt1 | contig 19705 bp, 14 predicted proteins | sample 1518681 | NCBI WGS metagenome assembly OBLU01 (sample SAMEA3539304, study PRJEB22396) | soil metagenome | biome: tundra; feature: field; material: soil | place: USA | collected 2010-05 | depth 0.15 m
GCATCCAGGTTGGGACGATCACATCCTGGGGATTGGCGTGGAGACCGAAACGTTGGCGCAGGTCAAGCAGGCACTGTACGTCGGCGGCATCGGCGGGCAGATTGATTCCGGCGCGTGGGAAAAGCTCGAGCCGGAGAAACGTCTCGTTGGTTATCAACATACTTTTCTTTGGCTCCGGCCCGGCCATGTAATCCTCGGCGAGCTGTGGTCTTCGACCGACGGCAAGGGCCGCGCAAAGTATCCGATGGTGCTGTGCATTGACGGAGAAGCGGTCGCGCCCGGTTTCATGCTGGCGCACCTTCTGCCCGGATTGGAACGTTTGCGCGAGGCCTGCAAAGCAACCACTTCAGCCGAACAGATGACCAAAGACTGCCGCGCCGCTCAGGAGCAACTTCGGGCGATCCTCAGCAGTGCCGGTTCCAAGTTGGCCGAAACACCTTTGTCGTCCGAGGCGCGGCGGCGCTTTCTGGAACGGCCCGAACTGGGGCCGGATCGGTTGGGTCTTCTGCGCGCAATGCACGAACTCGGCACGGCGTTTTCCCCTTCCGTGAACGAACGTGGGGTGGGAGCTGGCACGTTGGACTTGCGCTCCCGTCACCTCCGCTTACCCTTGGCCAGTGATTCGCGAACCGAGGCGCTTTTGCTTTGGGGCACGTTCTTCCACTGCGCAGTGTCAGACGCTACGCCGCTGCTTTTGATCAGCCGCGCCGGTGTGAATTGGATGGATGTTATCATTGGCGAGCCGGCGAGTGACGATTTCTTCTGCCTCCAGGCCTCGAACAAGGCCATGCCGCTCGCGACCGAAATTCCTTATGAATTGCCGCCCGAGTTGAGACCGCGCTTCCAGGCCCTGGAAGCGGAGTTCCTGGGGGTTGCCGCCCCTGTGGCTGCGGTGGTGCCAGCCTCCGATACGAAGGCCGAAGCACCTGTCGCACCGGGTGCGCCTAAAAGTCGTGAGCCGGCCAGAGCGCGAAGCAAGTGGACCTCGTCACTCTTCGTCATCAGCGGTGTGCTTTTGCTGGTTGCAGTGGGGGCTCTATGGCTCTCGGGCGGGCGCGGCGATGCTGCCAAAGTCCAGGCGCGGGTTGCGAACGCATCCAACAAGACGGTTGCGCAGTCCCCGCCAGCCAAGGTGGAGCAGGACTATCGGAATGCCTTAGCTGAGGCGCAGCGGGCGTGGAGCGCGACTAACCTTGACCAGGCGATTGGCCAGGCGCAGTTGGCGTTGAAGGCAAAGCCAGGCGATGCGGTGGCTGGTGACTTGTTGCAACAGGCTCAGCAACGGAAGTTGGAGTTGGCGAAGATTGAGGAGTACAAGTCAACCATGGATGCGGCGCGCGTTGCCTTCGAACACAAGGACTTTGTCACTGCCGTGGCGCGGGCCGGTGCAGCTCTCGTCATCAATACCAATGACCCCGCGGCGACGAAGCTGAAGTCAGATGCACAGGATCAGATCAATTTGGACCTTGCTGCGAAGGCGGCGCAGCAAAAGTATGAGACGGCGATGAAGGAAGGGCAGGCGGCGTTCGATCGCAAGGACTTCCCCACCGCGATGGCGAGGGCGGACGTGGCTTTGGGAATTCAAAAGAGCGACCCGACGGCGACGAGGTTGAAGTCGGATGCGCAGGCACAGATTCAGTCGGCACTTGCTGCGCAGGCGCAGCAGCAGAAGTACGAGACGACGATGAAGGAAGGTCAGGCGGCGTTTGCCCGGAAGGACTACCCCACCGCGGTGGCGAAGGCGGACACGGCGTCGGGAATTAAGAAAGGCGACCCGGCGGCGACGAAGTTGAAGGCGGAAGCTGGTCAGGGGATCGATCTCGCCAGCACCCGAACCTTTTTTGACCAGGGCGAATACTCGAGGGCGTTGGAGTTGTGCAAGAAGCACGCTGGCAGTCCCGCTTTCGATGAGTTGGCAAAGGGCGTCGCTATCGAACAAAAGGCCTTTAATGACGCGACGAACAAGTTCCTCCAGGGCGATTACTTATTTATTGAACAATTGAAGAGCCAGAGTTACAGCGGTAAGAAGCCATTCGCTGAACTGCTCACTAAAGCATTCCAGGAAAGGAAGATCTTGGATGACCTGGAAATGCTTAAGCAGGCGAACAATTGGGAAGCTGTAAACCAGAAGCTGACTGATCTTGCGACCGCCGGCTTTACGATCAAGCCGCCTTTCACGGCGCTGCGCAAATGGATGGTGGAGGCGCAATTGGACACGGAGTTCGAAAAATACTTGGTGTGGTTCAGAGTATTGAGCCCAACAGACCCAAGAATTCAGACTTCGGAGGCCCGGAAAGAGAAGCCGGTTGATGGCGACATCAGCCCTCAAGATAAGCAGCGGTATCTTGAGCGGATCGACTACCTGAACACCCAATACGAAAAAGATGGAAAGCTGAGCCAGAATGATCGTCAGAAGAACCTTTCAGCCTTGAAGAAGGCGGTCAATTTGCGCTAGCGCGTCGCTTGTGCCTGCAATTGCACCGGGTGCTCATGACGATGAAAACAATGACCTGAATACGGTGGGAAGGCCGCCTCCATTAAGAAGAACGAGATATGAACGAACTCATCCAAAAACTGTTGCAACCTCTGTCCGGCGACAAACCCTGTGGTCCGGACCTTTCCAACGAACCGGAAATGGAGGAACTCAAGACGGTTCTCAAGGGCAGGCCCGAAATCGAGATGGGGAGTGTCAAGAAGCCAGCCGAGCCTCCTGTTTGGGGCGACCTACAGGCAAAGAGCATCGAGTTTCTCGCCAAGTCGAAGGACCTCCGGGTCGCCGTGATGCTCTGCTGCGCGATGCTTAAGACTGATGGCTTGGCGGGATTCCGCGACGGTCTCCAATTGATTCGCGGGTTGTTGGAGAAGTCTTGGGACTCATTCCATCCCTTGCTTGATCCGGAAGATAAGAATGATCCCGCGCAGCGGCTCAACATCTTGCGCGATCTCACTGCCGAGCGGGGTTCTTGGGCGGCCGGTTGGCTTTCCATAGCCGATTACCTGTATGCCGCGCCGCTCTGCCAGCCCAAGGGAGCGCCTCCGATCACTTTCGATGAGCTTCAGGCCGCCAAACTCAAGCAAGCGGGTGGAGCCGCCCCCGCGGGCGCTCCTTCCCTGGCCAGTCTCGCCTCAGCCTTGCGTGACGGGGTGGATCAGGTCGCCGCGAGTCACCAGGCCCTGCAAGAGGCGCTCGAAGCTGTCCATGGCATTGATCAGTTTCTGACGAACACGCTCTCGGCTCGCAAAACGATCAGTTTCGAGAACCTACAGAAAGTGCTCCGGGAAATGCTGGGCGGACTTCAACCCTACGCGCCCGGGGGAGGAGGCGAAGCGGCCGCCGCTCCGGGTTTAGTTGGCGCCACGCATGAGGTTCCGGGAGCAGTCGTAGCCGTGGCTTCAATCAGTGGCGTCGTGCGTTCGCGCGACGACGTGGTTCGGGCTTTGGACAGCATTTGCAAATACTACGAGCAGGTCGAGCCCAGCAGCCCGGTGCCTTATCTGCTCCGCCGCGCGCAAAAACTTGCAACCATGGACTTTGTTGAGGCGGTGCAGGAACTCAATCTCGCCACCCTCGAAGCCTTGCGTCCAAGCATGGGCTCGGCGGTGCCGATACCGAAGAGTTGAGACCGGCGTTCGAGTCAGCAACAATGCCCGTTCCCACCAACCTCCCCTTGCGCCTCGGCACCTCTGAGGAATTCGGGCATGTCCGCGGCTTCTTTCGGAGCGCCGCCTTCGGTGACGCCGCCCTTTGCCGCAGGCTCGGCATCGAGGACATGAGTGACCTGGACCGCGTCCAGTGGGAGAAGCGGGAGCGGGAGAACCTGTCCGCGCCGTTGCGCTGGTGTCTGCGTGTATTCGCGCGCGGGCTTTTGGTTTCCGAAGAGGAGTCGCGCGCGCTTTGCGGCGACGAGGTTTTCGCGGCCTTTGTCTCGCTGGGCCTATTGCGGCGGGCGAAACTGGACCCATCGGCAATGCTCTGCCCGGTCTGGGTCTATCCGGTTGATGGTTTGGTGGTGGCCTCGGACCGGCGCGATGATCCGGAGAACACGTCTTTTACGCCCCCGGAAGATATCGTTTTCCCCGCTATTTATGGCGGGACGCTGAGATTCCTCGAATTGCTCCCCGAGGCGCGCGGCGGCGATGCATTGGACCTTTGCGGGGGGTCGGGTATCGGGGCCTTGCGCCTGTCCCGCACCGCGCGCTCCGCCGCTACGGCGGACCTGACGCAGCGCGCGGCGATTTTTGCCGAATTCAATGCGCGCCTGAACGGTGTGCGGATGGATAGCTTTTGCGGCGACCTCTACGCTCCAGTGCCGGGCCGGCAGTTCGACTTGATTACCGCCCATCCTCCGTTCGTGCCCGCGACGGGCGAGAACATGGCCTATCGCGACGGCGGCCGTACTGGCGAGGAAGTGACCCGCCGCGTAATCGAGGGTCTCCCGGCGCACCTGCGCCCTGGTGGCGCTTGCGTCATCCTGTGTGTCGCGCGCGACACTACAGAGCAGACTTTTGAGCAGCGGGTACGCGATTGGCTGGGCTCGAACAAGGATGAATTTGACATCGTCTTCGGCTTGGAGAAAGTCTTGACCGTCGAAGAGGTGGTTGAGTCGATGCGCAAGCGAGGCCAGCACATCGGGGACGATGGGGCGCGGCAATTGCTGGAGCGCCTGCGCTCGCTGGACACCCGCCAGTTTGTTTATGGAGCTCTGTTTATTAACCGGTGTCCGGCTTCGGTGAGCCAGCAACCGCTGCGGCTCCACCTCACTGTAGCCGGGCGCGCGGCTGACTTCGAATCCGTGCTGGCCTGGCGCCGCCACTGCCGTCAATCCGGGTTCGAGCAGTGGCTGGCGGAGGCTCGCCCCAGGCTGGCGCCTCAACTTGAGTTGACCGCTCGTCATCTCGTCCGCGATGGCGAATTGGCGCCGGCTGAATTTATTTTCTCGATCAGCGGCGGCTTTGATGCCCGCCTGCGTCCGGATGCCTGGGTCGTCCCTTTGCTGGCGCGGCTCAACGGCAGTCGCTCGGTCGCCGAAGTCTTCCAACAGGCTGCGGCTGCCGATGAATTGCCCAAAGGTTTTACGCTGGAGGCCTTCGCCGGACTCGTTCGAAGCATGGTCGAGCGGGGATTCTTTCAAGTGGAATACCCAAAGTGATTTCCGGTTGGCGTGGCTGCCTGAATCCTTAAGAAAATTGCTTTTCGGATTCGGTCCAGGCGCTGCGGTGTTTGGCGGCGAGTTGCGGCGTCAGTCTTTGCTGCCTTTCACCCTGCCAGTAATCCCAGCCGCGCCAGCTTCTCCAGGTTTTTCTCGAGGTTGGCTTCCAGTTCGCGCCGCGCGGCCTGCTCGTCGCCATCGGGCAGAACCAGCGCGTCCTTCGACTTGAGAAAGAGCCAGAGCTTTTCCAGCAACGCCGCCCGGTCTCGCGTGCCGTCGAGCCATGTGAGCAGTGAGCGTGCGACTTCGTCTTCCAGTTTCACGGCGATGTGAAACAGAGAGGCCGCGATGTCGCCGTGTTGCGCCTGCCAGCGCGCCACGGGATGGGCAACGGGCCTTTCGCCGGAACGCAGGGCAATTGGGGGCATGGACGTGCGGAACTCGACCGCGCCCCCGTCATAGAGGCGGAGCAGGAAAGCGCGCAGGTTCGAGTCGGAGACATCAGCGGATTCGGGTAGCATTCCCTCCTGCGCCAGGCGCTGGTTGATTTGCTGGAGCAGCTCCCCAAACGGCATCGGCAGCGGCCAGACCGACCCCAGGAGTGCCAGCGCGGCCTTACCCAGCGGCAGGTCGGTCTGACATTTGACGCCTTTCGGGGTCGCGAAGACGCAGTTGATGCCGGGGCGAAGGTCAAGGGTCCCTGGCGGGCAAACGGCGGCCGAAGAGACCAGAAATCGGTCTATGGGCTCGGCCTGGAGTTCGGTCTGGAGATTAGCTTCCCGCTGGCAGAGCAAGGTTTGGCGGAACCGGCGGCATTTGAGAAAGTCGAGATATTGCTCGCGCAGCAAACGGTTCTTCGCCAACTGTTGCAGCGTTTGGCGCACCGAGTCATGGAACGGCTGATCAGACATTTCGAAACAGTCGGCTTCTCCCAGGTATTGGAGGCCATGGCGAGATGCCTGCTGCATGAACTGCGTGAAATAGAGTGGTTCGTTAATATCGGCAAGTTCGTCATGGTAAAGGTGTCCCGGGGAATGTTCCAAAACCCGCTCCAGTTCGGCTTTCATCCAGAGCCGATATTCATCCCGGGTATCCTGGCCCTGGGCGAGGAATTGGACCAGCGCTCTGGCTTGCTGGACGCGTTCGTCGGCTGCCTCGCAACCGGCAACATGAAAGAGCATCATCTCGCGAACCATCGCGCGCAAATGACAACCGGGCAGAGCGTTGTAACTGACGAAAGCGATGCCGTGCGGCGCCAGGCGCTGGCGGCAGACCTCCAGCAGCCGCGTTCGCACTTCGACCGGAACCCAGGAATAAACCCCGTGAGCAAGGATATAGTCGAACTGGCCCCATTCGGCGTCAATAGCGGCGAGATCGCCATGCACCAGGCGGAGGTTGGCCAGCCCTAAATCGCAGACCATTTGCTTGCCCTGGAGGATGGGAAGGCCAGCAAGGTCGATGCCAACGAATTCGCTGTTTGGCAAGGCCCAGGCCATGGGTGCCAGGTTGGTGCCGTTGCCGCAGCCCAACTCCAGCACCCGGCAACGGGTGATCGGGGCGGGGGCCAGGCCAAAGAGCGAGCCGATGACCGCCAGGCGATCGGGGTGAGTCTGGGGGTGGGTGTAGCCGGGATACGCCACCAGGTCGTATTTGGTTAGTTCGCTTGGCATAAAGCAACGGGCGCTGGCACGGGAGAATTGCACACCCCAGTTGTATTGTCCAGATGCGCTTGAAAACACCGTAAAAAAATCAGAAACTAATCCGAGAAACCTGTTGACAAACAGGGCGCATTCTTTATCTTGCCAGTAGAGAGTCCAAAAAAGCATCCGAAAACTGTTATGGCCAAAACAAGCAGCCAGAAATTCATTGCCAGGAATCGAGCTCCCCGCGTTCAAATCGAATACGACCTCGAGTTGTACGGCGCAGAGAAAAAAGTCGAATTGCCCTTTGTCATGGGGGTGATGGGCGACTTGACGGGCAAACCGGCGGAAGCCCCGCCTCCAGTGGGCGACCGCAAATTTCTCGAGATTGATGTGGATAACTTCGACGACCGGCTCAAAGCCTGCAAACCGCGCGTCGCTTTCCAGGTGCCCAACACCCTCACTGGCGAAGGCAACCTGAGTGTGGAGATGACTTTCGACAGCATGGATGACTTCTCGCCGGCGGCCGTTGCGCGCAAAGTGGACGCGCTGAACAAACTCCTGCAGGCTCGAACCGAGTTGGCCAACTTGCTGACCTATATGGACGGCAAGGACAAGGCGGAGGAGTTGGTCGGCAAGCTCTTGAACAATCCGGAGTTGATGAAGTCGCTCACCGCGACGCCCAACCCCGAAGCCCAGCAACCCAAGTAGGTTCTAACAGAAAGGAAAAACCATGTTGCCACCAGAAACCGCAGCACAAGCCGCCGGGGCAGCCCCCGCAGCAGCGGAAGTCAGCGAGTTCGAGGCGCTCCTCAACAAGGAATTCAAGGCCCGCGACACCCAGAAGCAGACGGCGGTGCAAACCGCCATTCGCACTCTCGCCCAGCAGGCGCTGGCCTCCACTCAGTTGGTCTCCGCCGACGTCCTCAAGACGATCTCGGCGATGATCGCCGAGATCGACCGCAAGCTCTCGGAGCAGATCAATCTTATCATGCATCACGAGGATTTTAAGGCCCTCGAAGGCACCTGGCGAGGGCTGCATCACCTGGTCAATAACACCGAGACCGACGAGATGCTCAAAATCCGCGTCCTTAACGTCTCTAAGAACGACTTGAAGAAGACCCTCAAGAAATATGAGGGGACCGCTTGGGACCAGAGCCCGATCTTCAAGAAGCTGTACGAGGACGAATTTGGCTCCCCTGGCGGGCAGCCTTATGGCTGCCTCGTTGGCGACTACTACTTCGACCATTCGCCCGAGGATGTCAAGATGCTAAGCAACATCGCGCAGGTTTCCTCCGCGATGCACGCGCCGTTCATCGCGGCGGCGGCCCCCACCGTGTTGGGCATGGATTCCTGGCAGGAGCTAAGCAACCCGCGGGATTTGACCAAGATATTCCAGACGGCTGAATACGCTTCCTGGCGGTCGTTGCGCGACTCAGAGGATTCCCGGTATGTTGGTCTGGCGATGCCGCGTTTCCTATCGCGTCTGCCCTATGGGGCCAAGACCGTCCCGGTCGAAGAGTTTGGCTTCGAGGAAGACACCGAGGGGGCCGACCACAACAAGTATGTCTGGTCGAACGCTGCGTTCGCCATGGGCGTGAATATCACCCGCGCTTTCAAGCTTTACGGTTGGTGCGCCCGCATTCGTGGCGCGGAGTCTGGCGGTACCGTCGAGGGCCTCCCCGTGCATACCTTCCCGACCGACGATGGTGGGGTGGATATGAAGTGTCCCACCGAGATTGCCATCACCGACCGGCGCGAGGCGGAGATGGCCAAGAATGGCTTCATGCCGCTGTCCCATTACAAGAATACCGACTATGCGGTGTTCATGGGCGCGCAATCGCTGCAAAAGCCCGCGGTCTATGATGACCCGGACGCAACTTCAAACGCCAACCTGGCGGCTCGGCTGCCCTATTTGTTTGCCACCTGCCGCTTCGCTCACTATCTCAAGTGCATGGTGCGCGACAAAATTGGCTCCTTCAAGGAGCGCGCAGACATGGAAGAATGGCTGAACAAATGGATCAGCCAGTTTTGTTGTGATTCCAAGTCCGCGGAAGAGGTCAAGGCGCGCTACCCCTTGGCTGAGGCCAAAGTGGAGGTTCTGGAAGTCAAGGGCAACCCTGGCTACTACACCTCGAAATTCTGGCTCCGGCCCCACTACCAGTTGGAGGGGTTGACCGTGTCCTTGCGGTTGGTGTCGAAACTGCCGTCCGTCAAAGCAGCCGGCGGTTGAGGACCAATAGTGGGAAACCAGAAGGTCCGCGACCTGTGCCCCTCGCGGGCCTAAAGATCAAATAACCAAACCGGGTTTCGGGCACAGGGGCCCGGTAATAACAGGAACTAGAAATATATGGCTGGAGCAGCAGTAGATTACTTCTTGAAAATAACCGACATTCCCGGCGAAAGCCAGGATGACAAACACAAAAACGAAATTGATCTGGAGAGCTGGAGCTGGGGCGAGACCAATAGCGGCAGCCATGCCGCGGGCGGTGGCGGTGGCGCTGGCAAGGTCAGCATGAATGACTTTTCCTTTTCCATGCGGATCAACAAAGCCAGCCCCAAGCTCTTCCTCGCCTGCGCGCAAGGAACCCATATCAAAGAGGCCAATTTGACGTGCCGCAAGGCCGGCAAGGGGGCGCAGGAGTACCTCAAGATCAAGTTCAGTGACTTGCTCGTTTCCAACTACCAGACCGGCGGCTCCGGCGGAGACGTGGTGCCGGTCGAACAGATCACGTTCAACTTCTCGAAGATCGAGGTCTCCTACGCTCCGCAGAAGCCCGACGGCTCGCTCGATTCTCCGGTGGTCCACAATTACGACCTCAAGTTGAACAAGGGCGCTTGAGTTGCCTTGAGGGGTCAACTCTGTCTTGAGCCTGTGCCAGGCCGGCTCCTGCCAGCCAGGCACGGGTTCATCTGCCCATGAATTCTGCCGAACTGGTTCAAGCCGGACGACTCGAAGAGGGGTTGTCCGCCTTGCAGGCTGAGATCCGCAGCCAGCCGGAAGACCTGCGGCTGCGTATCTTCCTATTCCAACTCGACTGCCTCCTGGGCCAGTTGGACAAGGCACTCACCCAACTCCAGGTTATCGCCAGCCTGAACGCGGAAACCATGCTGCTGGCGCAGATTTTCCGGCCGGTCATCGCCTGTGAATTGCTCCGCCGCGAAGTCTTCGCGGGCAAACGCACGCCGCTTATTTTTGGGGAACCGATGGAATGGATGGGCTCGCTGATTCAGGCCAGCGCCCTCGCAGCCAGGGGCGAGTTCGCCGCCGCCGACGAGTCCCGCGCCAGGGCTTTCGAAGCGGCCCCCGCTTCCTCCGGCACCATCAACGGCGAGCCATTCGAATGGATCGCCGACGCGGATTCGCGCCTCGGTCCCATGCTCGAGGCCATTATCGAAGGCAAGTACTACTGGGTTCCGTTTTCTCGCCTCAAGAGGCTTGAGATGGAGAAACCGAGTGACTTGCGTGACTTGGTCTGGATGCCGGCCCAGTTCACCTGGACCAATGGCGGGTCCGCTCTGGGGCACCTCCCTGTGCGCTATCCCGGCACCGAGGAAGCCAGCGATGGTACGCTGCGGCTCGCCCGCAAGACCGAGTGGCGCCAACCATCAGGTAGCACAAGCCTCGGCTTGGGCCAGCGCGTCCTGGCCACCGATGCCAACGAGTATCCGCTGCTGGGCTGCCGCAGCATCGAGGTGACTCCCGTCACCTGACGCAAGAACGACTGGCGGGCTCCCATGGCTGAACTGATTCCCATCGAAAAGCTGCAGCCCTGCCTGCTCGACCGGTTGACCGATGATGAGCCGGGAAAGCAGCAGGAGAGCCGCTCTCAGCGAGTCGTCTCCAACCAGAGATACCGGCAGGGCGTTCTGCGCGATCTCGATTGGCTCTTCAATTCCCAGGGATACCTCCGCTTGGAGGGGATGGAATCCTTCCAATTGAAAGATTACCCTGAGGCCTACTGCTCCGTTATTAACTACGGGGCCCGACAGCTTTGCGGGCTTACGGCTCCCGACATGGATCGGCTGCAAGAAGAACTGGAGGAAGCTCTCCAAGTCTTTGAACCTCGCATCATTGCGCGAAATCTCAAGATTCACACCAATATCGAGCGTAATATCGTGACGTTTGAGGTCGAAGGCGAGTTGTGGGCCAATCCGCTCCCCGAACATCTCCACCTCAAGACCACCGTGGACCTCGAAACCGGCCAGTGCCTTCTCGGAGACTCGCCGCATGGATGAACGGCTCCTCGAACTCTACAACCTGGAGCTGCGCCATCTCCGCGAGACGGCAGCGGAATTTGGCCGGGATTTCCCCAAAATTGCCGGACGGCTCTCGCTCGACTTGGATGCAAAAGAGGTCTGCCCGGATCCTTATGTCGAGCGGTTGCTCGAGGGATTCGCGTTTCTGGCCGCGCGCGTGCATCTCAAGCTGGACGCCGAATTCCCTCGCTTCACTCAGGGCCTTTTGGAAACCGTTTATCCTGACTACCTCTGCCCGGTTCCTTCGATGGCTATCGTGAAATTCCAGCCGGAGGAAAAGGAGGGTGCTTTGGCCCCGGGGTTTGTTATCAAACGCGGATCGCTTCTGCGCAGTCAGTTGGGCAAGGGCGAACGGACCGCCTGCACCTTCAGCACTGCACAGGATGTCCGCCTCCTCCCGCTGGCGGTGACCGAGGCGCGCTATTTTGTTCGCGATATCGCGGAACTGAATCTCCCTCGCGAGTTGGCCGCCAAGGCCGCCTTCCGCATCCGCTTGCGCAAAACGATTCCGGAGCCTTTTCAGCAGATTCGCGCGGACCCCCTGGTCTTCCACCTCCGCGGCGCGGATGAATTGCCCGGCCAAATCTACGAACAAATCTTCGCGCACAAGTGTAACCTGGTGGTCCAATCGCCGTCGGATCGCAAGCAATGTGGCAAAGCGTTGCCGGCCCAGTGGGTCCGGCGCGTTGGTTTTGCTCCCGAGCAGGCGCTGCTGCCGCCCACTCCGCACGGCTTCGAGGGCTATCGTTTGCTGCGGGAGTATTTTGCGTTCCCCCAGCGGTTCCTGTTTTTTGAACTGGCTGGATTTCAGGACGCCCTCGCCCAGGCAACGGGTGATGAATTGGACCTTGTCATCGCCCTGGATGAGCCGGACACTCGGCTGGAAGGCCAGGTGAACAAGACTTGCTTTGACCTCTTCTGCGCGCCCGTCATCAACCTTTTTGAGAAGCCGCTCGACCGTATTGCGCTTTCCGATCGCTTTTCCGAGTTCCACATCATGCCGGACCGGAATCGTCCGCTCGATTTCGAAATCTACCAGCTTGCCTCGGTCACTGGCCACGGTGAAACGCCCGACCAGGAGCGCCGTTTCCTTCCGTTCTATCAGGCGCGAGACACCGACCTTGAGACGAGCGCCTTCTTCACCGTGCATCGTGTCCCTCGCCTGTTCAGCGACCGCGAGCGGCAGACGGGCCGGCGATCTTCCTACGCAGGCACCGATGCCTTCATTTCCATCGTGGATGGGGACATGGCGCCCTGCCGTCCCGATTTGCGCCAGCTTGGCATCCGCGCTTTATGCACCAACCGGCACCTGCCTATTCAAATGGCCAAGGGCATGGGCCAGACTGACTTCACGATGGACATTAGTGCGCCGGTGAACGGGATTCGCGTCATCCAGGGGCCGACTTTGCCCCGGCCCAGCCTCGTCATGGCCGGTCAGAACCCGGAGAAACCGCAGATGGCGTCCGGACGATTTGCGTGGCGGCTTATCAGCCACCTTTCGCTAAATTATCTGTCGCTGCTGGACACCGACGCCGACATGGGTGCCCAGGGGCTCCGGGATATCCTCAAGCTTTACGCCGATCCTGATGATCGGCAGACACTCAAGCAGATTGACGGCCTCCGGGGAGTCCATTATGAGCCGATCATCCGCCGAGTGGAGATGCCGGGTCCGATCACATTCGCGCGCGGATTGGAAATCACGGTGCTTTTCGACGAGCTGGCATTTGCGGGACAGGGTGTGTTCGTGCTCGGCGCCGTTCTCGAACAATTCTTCGCCAAGTACGTCTCGTTGAACTCGTTTACCGAAACGGTGATTACGACCCAGCAACGGAAGGAGATCATGCGATGGCCGATCCAGATGGGCAGACGACAGATGCTTTAATTGCCAGGCTCGCTGAGAAAGCGTTCGAGTTCGATTTCTACGCGCTCGTTCGGCTGCTGCAAAGCCGCTTTCCTGACCGGCCGCGGATCGGCCATTCCAGGTCTCCCGCCCAAGACCCGGTGCGCTTTGCGCAAAACCCCGCGATGGACTTCGCCCCCGCCACCCTGGAAGCCGTGCGCCGCAAAGACCCTTCCCGCCCCCCTGTCGTCTATTCCCGGCACTTCGGCCTGTTCGGTCCCAATGGCCCGTTGCCGCTCTGCCTCACCGAATATGCCCACGATCGCATCCTGCACCACGGCGATGCCACTTTCGCCGCCTTCTGCAACGTCTTCCATCATCGTCTCCTGTCTTTCTTCTTCCGTGCCTGGGCCGATGCCCAAAAGACAGTGGATTTCGACCGGCCCAACGACCAGCAGTGGTCCCAGTTCGTCGCCAGTTTGATCGGCCTGGGCATGGAAAGTTTGCAGGGGCGTGATAGCGTCCCCGATCGGGCGAAGCTTTACTTCGCCGGACGGCTGGTCCAGCACAACCGGAATGCGGAAGGCCTGGAGGCGATCCTGCAGGACTTTTATGGCATCCCAACCCAGGTATGGACCTTCGTCGGCCGCTGGCTCAAGCTGCCTTCTGCTTCGATCTGCAAGCTCGGAAACTCGCGGGAGACGGGAATTATGGGAGCAAACATCATCGTCGGTTCGCGCGTCTGGACCTGCCAACTCCATTTCCGATTGCGTATGGGGCCGATGAACTTTGCCGAGTACCAGCGCCTATTGCCCAGGAAAGAGAAAGAGGGCGGTTCGTTCCGCCGGCTCTGCGACTGGGTACACCAGTACGCGGGCGAGGAATCATCCTGGGACGTTTGCCTCGTCCTGGCAAGAGACGAGGTCCCGGTCATTCAAATCGGCCACGCCGGCTTGCTCGGCTGGACCACCTGGCTCAAAACCAAACCTTTCGACCACGACGCCGAAGACCTCGTCCTCCAAGGCTCTCCCTAAACCCTCAACTCTCAACCATCAACTACCAACTGTTCCAATGGCTGAAATCAAACGCTCCACACTCTTCGGGAAACTCAATCCGCTGGGTTACAAATCCATCGAGGCGGCGACGATCTTCTGCAAGATGCGCGGCAACCCCTATGTCGAGGCCGTCCACTGGCTGCACCAGCTTTTGCAGCAGCAGGACTCCGATGTGCTCCGCATCATCAAGCACTTCGGCCTCGACGGCTCCCGCCTTGCCACCGACCTCGTCGCCGCCCTGGACCGCCTGCCGCGCGGCGCTACGGCCATTAGCGACTTCTCGCCTCACATCGAAACGGCCCTCCAACAAGCCTATCTCTACGCCACGCTGCTGTATGGCGAGTCGCAAGTTCGCACCGGGTACCTGATCATCGCCTTCCTCAAAACGGAGTCTCTCAAGAACGTCTTCCTCGGCCTTTCGCGCGAATTCACGAAGATCAAGGCCGAGCAGCTCACCGACGAGTTCTCCAAAATCGTCGCCGGGTCGCCCGAGGACGCCATGCGCACCAGTGACGGCTCCGGTTTGAGCGCCGGCGCTGCTCCCGGCGAAACCAGCGGCGCCATCCCGCCCGCCGAGATGGGCAAACAGGAGGCGCTCAAGCGGTTTACGACCGACCTGACCGAAAAGGCACGGAAGGGCGAAATTGATCCCATCGTTGGCCGGGACGAGGAAATCCGCCAGTGTGTGGATATCCTCATGCGCCGCCGTCAGAACAACCCCATTCTCACCGGCGAAGCCGGAGTCGGCAAAACCGCCGTGGTCGAAGGTTTCGTCCACCGCATCCTGGCCGGGGACGTGCCTCCGGCTCTCAAAGACGTCACTATCCGCGCCCTCGATGTGGGCCTCCTCCAGGCCGGCGCGAGCATGAAGGGCGAATTCGAGCAGCGCCTGCGCGGTGTCATTGACGAAATCCAGGCTTCGCCCAAACCAATCATCTTGTTCATTGACGAAGCCCATACGCTCATGGGCGCGGGCGGCAGCGGCGCCAGCGACGCCGCCAACCTGCTCAAGCCCGCCCTGGCCCGCGGCACGCTCCGCACCATCGCCGCCACTACCTGGGATGAATACAAGCGGCACATCGAGAAAGACCCCGCTCTGACCCGGCGCTTCCAGGTCGTGAAGGTGGAGGAGCCTGACGAAGCCAAGTGCATTCGCATGATGCGCGCCGTCATGGTCCCCTTCGAGAAACATCACAAGGTGCAGGTGCTCGACGAAGCCATCGAGAATGCGGTCAAACTGTCCCACCGTTACATCGCCGGACGGCAGTTGCCCGACAAAGCGGTCAGTTTGATTGACACCGCCGCCGCCCGCGTCGCCGTCAGCCAGCACGCCGTCCCGCCCGAAGTGGATGATGTTCGCCGCCGCATCCAGGCCCTGCAAACCGAGCTGGAAATCCTCGGCCGCGAAACCGCCACCGGCCTCGACCACCACGCCCGCGTCGCTGAGATCAACGACAAGCAGGCGAAGGAGAAAGAATCGCTTGCTGCCCTGGAGAAGCATTGGAACGAGGAAAAGGGAATCGTCACCAAAATCCTCGACCTGCGCTCCAAGCTCCGCGCCGCCGGCATCGGCCCCGACGACGCTTTGAAGACTACCACCGCTGGCACTCCTCCCTCTCCTCCTTTGGAGGAGAGGGCCGGGGAGAGGAGGCCGGTACAAAGCGGCGGCAGCCCAAGCGCACCCCAGCCATCCACTCCTGGCGCAATCGCGTCGAAGCTGAGCGAAGACGGACAACCCTCAACCTCCTCCGGCAACGGCCAACTCACGCCCGAAGAACACGACAAATTGCTGGCCGAACTGAAGCAGTCCCAGGAAAAGCTCAAGCAGTTTCAGGGCGAATCCCCGCTGGTTTTTCCCAGCGTGGATGCCAACGCCATCGCCAGCGTGGTCGCCGATTGGACCGGCATCCCCGTCGGCCGAATGGTCAAGAACGAGATCGAGCAGGTCCTCGGCCTTGCCGATATCCTCGAGCGCCGCGTCATCGGCCAGCGCCACGCTCTGGAAATGATCTCCCGCCGGGTTCACACCAGCCGCGCCCGGCTCGACAATCCCAACCGCCCGATTGGTGTGTTCATGCTCGTTGGCCCCAGTGGCACCGGTAAGACCGAAACCGCCCTCACGCTCACCGAGGCGCTTTATGGCGGCGAGCAGAATCTGATTTCGATCAACATGAGCGAGTATCAGGAAGCCCACACCGTAAGTACGCTGAAAGGCTCACCGCCCGGTTACGTCGGTTACGGCGAAGGCGGCGTGCTCACCGAAGCCGTCCGCCGCCATCCTTACAGCGTCGTGCTGCTGGACGAAGTCGAGAAGGCGCACCACGACGTGCATGAAATCTTCTTCCAGGTCTTCGACAAGGGCTGGATGGAGGACGCCGAGGGAAAATACATTGATTTCAAGAACACGATCATCATCCTGACCAGTAACGCCGCTCAAGACGTGATCATCAACCTGTGCAAAGACCCCGAACTGATGCCCAACGCCGAGGGCCTCGAAAAAGCGATGCGCGCGCCGCTCACGAAGGTCTTCCCCGACGCCTTGCTCAACCGCCTGGTGGTGGTGCCCTTCTACCCGATCAGCAAGGAAGTGTTGCAGCGGATCATCAAACTGAACCTCTCCCGGGTGCAGAAACGCGTGATGGAAAACCACAAGGTGCCATTCACCTTCGACGCCAGCGTGCCCGAACTCATCGGCCAGCGCTGTAGCGAACTGGAACGCGGCGCCCGCATGGTGGACGCCCTCATCACCAACACCATGCTCCCGGAGATCGGCCGCGAATTCCTCTCCCGCCTCGCCGCCGGCAGCGAAATCAAGCGCGTCCACGTCACCGCAAAGGATGGCAACTTCGCCTTTGCGTTTGATTAAACTCCCAATGTCTCCACCCTGCCCGACACGTTCTTTGATTCATGTGAGTGCGCATTCGCCGTCTTTGGTGGTGCCCATTCGCTCGGCCAGGGTGCAGCCGTTCGCACCTCAGAACGCCTATCATCTCACGAACCATCGTACGCCCATTCTTCACCATTAACCTATGAGCTCGCCACTGACACCCTCTGCCCAAGCCGCCCTGCAACCTCGGGATCTCATCCATCCAGCAAGGCACAAGTTTAGCCCTTTGGGGACCTTGTTTCCCGCTCGGTTGAAAGCCTTCCTGGACGACGCAGACCAGCACTTCCGTATCCGTGTCAGGAAAACAGGTGCGGAACGCGACCCATTCAAAGCTCAGTTGTGGCATGTCGCCCACATGTTCTACTGGAACAGCTTCAAGCACCGACACCCACGCCCATTTGAATGGTGGGAAGGCGATCGGGTGATCAAATTCGAACACGCGCAGAACCCGAACCTTGTGTTCGGTTCGGGTTGGGCGCATGGAGTCCGGTGGCAGGACTTTCTCCGCGACAAGCAAGGGCAGGTGCCCTTGCAAAAGCGAGATGGATCGAGAGCTTGGGAGCCCGGGCGTGAGCCGGATCAGGACCAATCGCGGGAACAGGCATACAAAATCCTGGAAAGAGTTCCGATCGCTACCGCGCACCACACACGCAGCCACGGCGCCATGGTCGCCCCCGGATTCGACCACTGTGGCCAGCCCTGCAATTGCGGAGGCATGGCTTCCAAGCACACAGCCAACAAAGCTGTAGATCTTGATATGCAAGATCTCCAACGCCTGGAGACGCTCCTCCGCCGCCAGGAGGAGGACACATTGGATAAATACCTCCTCAGTTTCGGTCTGCACCGCCCGATGCTTCATGGGCCGCCAAGTTGGGCCGAGCCATGGCACATTGAAGCTACCCCTGCCTAGCCGGCATTTTTATGCGGCACCAATGTGAAGCTTTTGTTTCTGGATTGGGTGATCAACGATGGGGTTCCGAGGAGTAGTTTATGTTTCGACTTCCAGGGACAGTATGCACAGTAAGCCGCGATTGGTTTGAGATCGAGGATGGCACGCTTGCTCGCCATTTCTCCCCGCTTCCGGGTGTGGTTGGAGGGCAAGCATCTTCTGTCGAAGATGATGTCAGCGTGCCTAAGATCCTGACTGCCGTGGATGTTTTGAAGATTGCACCCAGCGTTGGCGAGAAAACTGCGGCAACCATCGCGTCAGCTTTGAACAAAGCAACCAAAGACGCGGGTATCTCAACCCGTATAGGTCAAGCAATGCTCATCCCCCAATGCGCCCACGAGAGCGGTGGGTTTGTCGGGGAGACATTTGTCGAGTCGGGGGTCGAGTCGCGGGTCGTTTTTAACGCCGGCGCTGACATTGATGCCAAGTTCAAAGTCAAAGCGGTCCAAACCAACAAAATGGAGCGCTATTTGCAGGGGCACAATGTTGTGGTTTGGCGGCTTTCGCGGGACAAATTCATTAAGGCTAAGGCCGAATATGAGAAAGGCAACCCAGGTAAGAACTATGAAGGGTTGACAGGAGACAAAGCATGGAAACCGGTAATCTTGACAGATTACTTGCCAGGAGACCAGGAATTGCCTTATTGGAAACTCTGGTACGACCCATTCAGCCCACATTCGGGGCGCAGTCAAATGGCGAAGGCCAACGGAAATGTGGATGAGGGTGATGGTTTGAAGTATATCGGACGTGGACTCATTCAGTCGACTTGGCGCGCCAATTACCGTGCTGCTGGAACAGCGCTCAAGCTGGATTTGGAGAAAGATCCCGATTCCGCCGCCGAATTGGATGTTGCGATCCGTGTCGCTGCGTGGTATTGGCAAACTAGGTCACTGAACAATTACACCAAGGAGGACACGGACGATAATTTCAAGAGCGTAACGAAAAAGATCAATCCGGGACTCGCGGGCTTGCCAGATCGTCAAAACTACTACAAAAAGGCTAAGTCCGCACTGGGACTGGAGGTAATCTGAAACTCAACGTATGAACAAAAAACCAATCCCCGACAGTCAGGGGTTCCGAGTCTCCTCGGAAACACGGCAATCGTTTTCCGCGCCTCCGACCTTTTGTGATCTTTCCGGCCCCGGCACCCTGATTCGGTTGGTTCAGTTAGCCAAGCGAACCTATGACGGCTTGGACTTGCACGAAAGCTCAATCAGTGGGCGGCCGAACACACCATCTTACTGGTTCGAAGAGGAATTGCTTTTGAATTTGTTGCGCGAGGCCAGGCGCGAATTGACGCAACAGCAGGCGGCAGCCAAGCAACCCTTCTCGACACCGCTCCCGATTCTCATTGGAGATTATGTGCGGCATTGTTTGCGGATGGATCTGGCGATTTGCAAAGACTGGACAAATGATTTCGACTCCTTTGTGCGTCTGCGCTTGATGTCGGCTGATCATCTGGTCGCACTGGTTGGTCCGGTCGCTCGGCAACCGGCTTACAGTGACAAACATCCGCAGCATGAGGCCGTGGTTGCCAACAATGTTTTCCTGGAGGGGCGGGCAACGCAATATGTGATTGATTTCAATTTCCCGGCCAATCGCCCGTTCGTCGGCTGTATTTTGGGGCCGTTTCGGTTCTAGCGCGAATTGGAGTTCAAGAATTATGCATTGCGCCGTTCAGTTTTTGCGGCTAAATTCAGGCACTGAATCACACCCATGGCACTAAAACAAGATTCCAGGATAGTCGCCATCAAGACCGCCCTCGGCCCGGATGTGCTGGCAGTCCGCTCAGTCTCAGTTCACGAGCAAATCAGTCGTTTGTTCCAAATCGAGGCCGAACTGAGCAGCGAGGACGGGGAGATCGACCTTGATAAAGTGATCGGGCACGATGCCACCATTCGGCTCAATGTCGGCGAGAAGGATA
>OBLU010001813.1_pt1 | contig 19700 bp, 15 predicted proteins | sample 1518681 | NCBI WGS metagenome assembly OBLU01 (sample SAMEA3539304, study PRJEB22396) | soil metagenome | biome: tundra; feature: field; material: soil | place: USA | collected 2010-05 | depth 0.15 m
ATGGCCGTTCAGCCTGTCGATTTTGCGAAGCCATTTGTTCGTGTTCACTTCCTCACTGCACGTCCTTGACCAGAACCAATAGTCGGAGTGTTCTTCGCTGCGGAGGGGAAGCTCGTTCAATGCCTTGATGACGTGGTCGGGCAGAACGCGTTCGATGACACTTGCCTTGGGCGTACGATTGCGTTTCTTGCGAATGACAGCGGTCAGTCGATTCCCGTTCAGAGCCGCCTTGGGCAGAATAAGCACGTCGCCGACTCTCAGACCCGTCCAGCGTTGAACGAGAAAGATAGAGCGAAGCTGCCGACCAGCGCGAGCACGTTCCATGTGCTGAGCAGAATCGAACTTGTATGTCGCCTTGAGCAGTTCATCGAACTGCCTGGGCGTGAGCGGCCAAGTCTGAGACTCTTCCGGGGTGATGGGCTTCAGGATGAGAGTGGGGTTGCGTTCAATGAAGTTCATGCCGGTCGCCCATTTGAAGAACGCCTTAATGCGAGTGAGCAGGGCGGCTTGGGTCGTCAGAGCAATGTGATTGTTCTCATCAGCGGCGTCGGGTGCCCACGACGCACGCCATTTGTCGAGTGCGGCGGGTGTCACGTCACTGACGTGGACAAGACCCTCACGCTCAGCCCATCGCAAGATTCGCCGGGTAGTCGAGCGATACGCATTGATTGACGTGTCACCGGGTTTCTTCATCCCGTCTAGCCACTGCTCAAAAGCAACCTTGAGAGACACTAGCTTCGCCGCACTGGCTTCAGCTTTCGCCATCTCTTGTTCTGCAATCTTCTGCAATTGCACTTTTAGAGGGTCTCGCTTGTCACGCTCACTCTGAGCGAAGCGTTCTGCTTGCTCCCATGAGCGAGTTTTGGCACTGACGTAGGCCGTCTTTCCGTTCTCGCGAATGTACAGTGACTTGCGACAATTGCAGCGTTTCCACTGGGGTTCGTCGCGTCTCTGGCAGTCAGCAGAATGGCGGGTGAAGACTGTTATAGTTGATGAGGAAACGGGTTCGACGGTCATCCTTGTAGGTGTGCTCCGATGTTCTGCAAATCTTCAGCAAAACGAGTTCAGCAAAAACGATACGCTTTACTTTCAATAGCTTAGAACGCATACAACGAATCGATTGAATCCACTCCTTTTTGGATTCCGCAGGAGTAGGCAATGCAGGCAATTCTGGCGCTTGAGGACGGGCGCATCTTTCGCGGCAAGGGCTTTGGCGCGCCCGTCGAGGCTACCGGCGAGGTGGTCTTCAATACATCGCTGACCGGCTACCAGGAGATCTTCACCGATCCCTCGTACGCGGGGCAGATTGTGGTTTTGACGAATCCGCATATTGGGAACTATGGGACGACGCCGAGCGATGCGGAGTCGGCGCGACCTTTCATCGAGGGTCTGGTGACGCGCGAGTTTTCCGCGATGAGCTCGAACTGGCGTTCGACGGAAGTGGCGGATGAATATCTCGAACGCAGCGGTATTCCGGTGATCGCCGAAGTGGATACGCGAGCGGTGGTGCGGCATTTGCGGACGCATGGCGTGATGCGCGGCGTGCTTGCTTCGGGCGAGAACCTGGATGCGGATGCGCTGGTGGCGAAGGCGCGATCGATTCGCAAGATGGAAGGCACGGATCTGGCCAGCGTTGTGACGACGAAGGCCGCGTACCAGTGGGATGCGAACGAGCCGAAGAATCAGACGGGCGATAGGCTGTTGCCGGGCAATGATGATGCGACGGATGGCGAGCCGCTGCACGTGGTGGCGTACGACTTCGGGATCAAGCAGAACATTCTGCGCATGCTGACGCGCGAGGGCTGTCGCGTGACGGTGGTTCCGGCGAAGACGACGGCGGAAGAGACGCTGGCGCTGAATCCGGATGGAGTGTTCTTCTCGAACGGGCCAGGCGATCCGGAGCCGCTGGACTACGCGGTGGAGACGGTGCAGAAGCTGCAGGGGAAGAAGCCGATCTTCGGGATTTGCCTGGGGCACCAGATCTTCGGGCTGGCGCTGGGCGGGAAGACGTACAAGTTGAAGTTTGGGCATCACGGCGGGAATCACCCGATCCTGAACCACCGGACGGGCAAGGTGGAGATTACTGCGCAGAATCACAACTTCAATGTGGACCCTGAGAGCCTGCCGGCGGATGTGGAGCGGACCCATACGAATTTGAACGATCAGACGCTGGCGGGATTGCGGCACAAGACGGACCCGATGTTCAGCGTGCAGTATCACCCGGAGGCTAGCCCGGGGCCGCATGATTCGCATTATCTATTCCGCGATTTCCGCAAGATGATGGAGGACTGGAAGAAGTGAGCTTGCTGCGCCATCGGACGGCAGAAGAGCGGACGAGCCTGTGGTGCGGCGTCGTTGCCCTTCCGGCGGTCGTTTCGATTGGTGTGGCGGTGTGGCACGGGTTGAGACGCGGGCACGACTTTCAATGGTCGGGGGCTCACATGTTGGCAAGGCACATCGATCCTTACCAGCAATCTTTGCAGCATGATCCCGGTAACCTGATATTGATGAACCAGGTTCCGAATTATCTGCACGAATTGTATGTGCTGCTGCTGCCGCTTGGGTTGCTGCCATTCGGTATTGCGAAGGATATCTGGGTGGCGATCAACCTGGGTTTTGTTGGGGCTTGCGTCTGGCTGCTGGGCCGGAGCTATGGCTTGAAGCGCTCACAGATCTGGCTGCTGGGTCTGTTGCTCGGAGCGAGCACGCCCTTTCGCGTTACAGTAAGCTCCGGACAAACTGCGTTGCTGGAGACGTTTCTTCTAATCCTGGTTGCGACGTCGTTTGCGGGAGGCGGAGTGGCGTTGGGAGCGAGCTACTTCAAGTACAGCTTCTCGCCCGTAATTGTCTGCTACCAGGCGATGCGGGGAAGATGGAGTTGTCTGGCGAAATTCGCGGTGGCGCCCCTGTTGGGTCTGGCGATCTTCTGGGTGCTGGTCCATGGGAATGTATTTCGGGAGGCGATGGAGCCGTTCGCGGTGAGCCGGAACCATGGTGTCGCCCTCGGTGAGGGCGACCTGATGTCCTGCGATTATTCTTTCAGGCTGCACTATGGGTTTAACCCCGTGAGCACTTCCGGTGCGCTGCCAGCTGCCTTGGGAAGCGTGGTCCTCGGTGCGATCGTAGCTGCCCGACGGGCGAAGGACTGCGATTCATTTCCCGCGCTGATCTGTGCGAGCCTGATGCTGTTCACCCACCTCTCCTACGACTACGTGGCTTTGGTGATTCCGCTGGCGGCGTTGCTGAGATCGACGACCGGCGAAGGGCTGGCGATGCACAGGAGTCAACAGATTTTGGCCGGTATAAGCATCGGCTTGCTGTGGTACGTGATGCCGAGCATGAATCGAATCGCGCCGGCAGTCTTGCCGGATTCTGTCATCGATGCGTCGATGGGACATCTATTGCTGTGCTTTGGGTGTATGTTGCCGAAAGCGACGCCGGCTCTGGTCGCCAAGGGGGCGCGATGAGAGAGAGGCCAAAGGTCACCGCATCTGCGTGTTTTCGACTTGGGGCGGACGGCGCCTCGCAGGAGTATGCGAATTGAGTCGAGGCTTGCAATGTGCGGGGTTGCTAGTGCTCGCGGCGGCGAATGCGGTGCTGGCAAAGGACCCCAATGCGAAGGCGGTTTACTGCACGCAGAGCGCGAATGGCGAATGGAGTTTGCATCGCTTCAAGCCGTTGATCGCGGTCCAGGGCGGAACGGTGTTTGCCGAGATGACGTTTGAGGGTAGTGTGCTGGAAGAGGTACGGTTGCGGCGATTTTATGCAGACTCGGAGTTGGCGTTCGACTACATGTTCGATGCGTCGGGGCGGCTGACGGGGCTTCACGGCAGCGTGCAGGTGAAGTCAGTTCCGCCGCCGGGAGCGGATCCCGCGTTCGCGGTGGAGTTGGCGGACTGGCTGGGCGAGGCCGAATTGACGCCGGGCAGCGATGGAAAGATTCCACCACACCATGTGTTTTACAGCCGGGAGAAGGACAAAATCGACAAGCCGGAGAATGCGGATGTGTATGTTGGGCGGTTCAACGCTGCGCCGGTGTTTCTGACGATCCAGAGTGTGCCGTGTGCGGCGATGTTGAAGGAAGCGGAGAAGATGAATGCCACGGAGGAGTGACATCGCGAAGATTGTGGCGATTGGCTGCGCCGCTTTGGCTGCTCCGCTTGCGCGGGCGGAAAAGCCGGCGCAGGTGAAGGTGGTGTACTGCGTGCCGGGGCCGCGGGGCTGGAGCGTGCAGCGATTCAAGCCGTTGATCGATCCACGGGCGAAGACGGAGTTTGCTGAGATGTCGATGGCAGGGCCGCTGCTGCTGGAGTTTCGGCTGCGGCGGTTTACGGAGAAAGCGGAGACGACGTTCGACTACAAGTTCGACGGCGGCGGCCGCTTGAACGCGTTGCAGGGAAGCGTGACCGTGTTCGGCGCGTGGATTGCGGAAGCGAATCTTATTCCCGATGCGGACGGTACTGTTCCTGCGCATCGGGTGACGTATCGAATTGACGAGCAGCCGATCCGGAAGCCGGAGGATGCGGCGGACTATATCGGATTGCTGGATGCAGTTCCGATCTATCGTACGGTGCAAGCGTTGCCCTGTGCGGCCATGTTGAAGGAAGCGGAGAAGATGAATGCCACGCAGGAATGACATTGCGAAGATTTTGGTGATTGGCTCGGGGCCGATCGTGATTGGGCAGTCGGCGGAGTTCGACTACTCGGGCACACAGGCGTGCAAGGCGCTGAAGGCCGAGGGGTACGAGGTGGTGCTGGTGAACTCGAACCCGGCGTCGATCATGACCGATCCCGAAGTTGCCGACCGCACGTATATTGAGCCGCTTACGACTGCGTATGTTGAGGAGATCATCCGCGTTGAGTCGGAGATGATGGAGGCCGGCTGGAGTAGTGGCAGAGAAGCGGATTCCTCCGCTGCGCTGCGGAATGACAACAAGAAGGGGATTTTTGCGGTGCTGCCGACGGTGGGCGGGCAGACGGCGCTGAATCTTGCCGTCGACCTGGCGGATTCTGGCGTGCTGGAAAAGCATGGGGTGGAGTTGATCGGCGCGAAGCTAGAGGCGATCAAGAAGGCTGAGGACCGGCTGCTGTTCAAGGACGCGATGGCGAAGATCGGGCTGGATATGCCGAAGTCGCAGTTGGTGCGCAACGTGAGCGATGGGTTGGCGTTTGCGGGCAAGATTGGATTTCCGGTGGTGATCCGGCCGAGCTTTACGCTGGGCGGTTCGGGCGGCGGCATTGCGTACAACCGCGAGGAGATGACGGATATCCTGGCGCGTGGGCTGGACCTTTCGCCGGTGCATGAGTGTCTGATCGAAGAGAGCGTGCTGGGCTGGAAGGAATATGAGCTCGAGGTGGTGCGCGATCTGAAGGACAACGTCATTATCATCTGCTCGATTGAAAACTTCGATCCGATGGGCGTCCATACGGGCGACTCAATTACGGTGGCGCCGGCGCAGACGCTGACCGACCGCGAGTACCAGGTGATGCGGGATGCGGCGATTGCGTGTATCCGCGAGATTGGTGTGGAGACGGGCGGGAGCAATGTGCAATTCGCGGTCGATCCGCGCAATGGGCGCATGACGGTGATCGAGATGAACCCTCGCGTGTCGCGATCGTCGGCGCTGGCGTCGAAGGCGACGGGCTTTCCGATTGCGAAGATTGCGGCGCGGCTGGCGGTGGGCTACACGCTGGACGAAATTCAGAACGACATTACCAAGGCGACTCCCGCATGCTTTGAGCCGACGATTGACTACGTGGTGGTGAAGATTCCGAAGTGGCAATTTGAGAAGTTTCCCGGGGCCGACGAAGGGCTGGGGCCGCAGATGAAGTCCGTGGGCGAGGTGATGGCCATCGGCAGGACCTTCAAGGAGGGACTGATGAAGGCGCTGCGGTCGCTGGAGACGGGCAAGAAGGCGACGGCGGCGGACATTGAGCCACGGCGGCTGACGCAGCGGTTGGTGACGCCGCATCCGGAGCGGCTGGCTTACGTGCGCTACGCGTTCGAGAAGGGCATGAGCGTGCGCGAGGTGGCGCGCATGACCTCGATGGATCCGTGGTTCCTGAACCAGATGAAGCAGATCACGGACGAGATCAAGGCGATCGCTGCGGTGGGCAAGAACGCTGCGACGGCGGACGATCTGCGCCTCGCGAAGCGGATGGGCGTGTCCGACGAGCGGCTGGCCGCGGAGTGGGGGCTGGAGGGCGCGAGCGGCGTGGCCGAGGTACGCGAACTGCGTAAGAAGCTGGGCGTAAAACCGGTGTTCAAGCTGGTGGATACCTGCGCGGCGGAGTTCGAGAGTTACACGCCGTATCTGTATAGCTGCTACGACGAGGAGGATGAGGCTGCGCCGACGCCGCGCAAGAAGATCATCATCCTGGGCAGCGGGCCGAACCGGATCGGGCAGGGGATCGAGTTCGATTACTGCTGCTGCCACGCGGCGTTCGCGCTGCGCGAGGACGGCTACGAGACGATCATGGTGAACTGCAATCCGGAGACCGTCTCGACCGACTACGACACGAGCGATCGGCTGTACTTCGAGCCGCTGACACTGGAGGACGTGCTCGCGGTCTATGAGCACGAGGCTTCAGGCGGTGCCGAGATTGGGATGATTGTGCAGTTCGGCGGGCAGACGCCGCTGAATCTGTCGCTGCCGCTCAAGCGTGCCGGCGTGCCGATCATTGGGACTTCGCCGGAGTCGATTGATTTGGCGGAAGACCGCAAGCGGTTTGGCAAGCTGATTACAGAGCTGGGGATTCCGCAGCCCGAGGGCGCGATGGCGACCAGCGTGGAAGAAGCGGTTGCGGGCGCGAATCGCGTGGGCTATCCCGTGTTGGTGCGGCCGAGCTATGTGCTGGGCGGACGCGCGATGGTGATTGCGTACGACGACGATGCGATTATCAAGTACATGAGCACGGCGATTGAGTACTCGCAGGAGCGGCCGGTGCTGATCGACCACTTCCTGGAGGATGCGATTGAGTGTGACGTGGATGCGCTGTGTGATGGCGACGATGTGGTGATTGCGGGTATCATGCAGCACATCGAAGAGGCGGGGATTCACTCGGGCGATTCGTCCTGCGTGCTGCCTGCGGTGGACCTGAGCGAGGATGTGCTGCGGACGATTCGGAAGCACACGCGCGAACTGGCGATGGCGCTGAACGTGATCGGGTTGGTGAATATTCAGTTTGCTATTCAACGCGGCAAGGTGTTTGTGATCGAGGTGAATCCGCGGGCTTCGCGTACGGTTCCGTACGTGTCGAAAGCGGTCGGCGTCCCGCTGGCGAAGATTGCGTCGCGGTTGATGGTGGGCCGCAAGTTGAAGGAGTTGCTGCCGGAGGCGGTCGAGAGCGGTGCGGATCTGGAGACGGGCGCGCACTACTATGTGAAGTCGCCAGTGTTTCCGTGGGGCAAGTTCCCGGGCGTGGACACCGTGCTGGGGCCGGAGATGAAGTCGACCGGCGAGGTGATGGGCGTTGCGGACACGTTCGGCGAGGCGTTTGCCAAGGCGCAGATTGCGGCGGGACAGATGTTGCCGGTGAAAGGCACAATCTTCATGAGCGTGAACGACCACGACAAGGAAGCACTGGTGTCGCTGGCGAAGACATTTGTGGAGATGGGCTTTCACCTGGTTGCGACGCATGGGACGGCTGAAGTTCTCGAGTCGGCGGGATTGCAGCCGGAGCGCGTGTACAAGGTGAAGGAAGGGCGGCCGAATGTGGTTGATTTGATCAAGGGCGATCGGATTCAGTTGATTGTGAACACGCCGCGCGGGCAGGACACGTTCTTCGATGAGAAGGCGATCCGGCGGGCGGCGGTGCTGGCGCGGATTCCGACGATTACGACGCTGGCAGCGGCACGGGCTGCGGCGGAGGGCATTGCGGCGCTGCAGGACGGGACGCTGAGCGTGTATGCGCTGCAGGAGTTGCACGCGGCGCGGGTCACGGCGCTGGCTTAGGAAGAAAAGCCGGGGCTAAAGCCCAACTCTTCTTGGGAATCCGGTACCGCGCGCTAAAGCGCGCTGCTACTCCGAAGGACGGCAACGCGAGTTGTTCAGCAGCGTCTCAAGCCCGCTGCTACTCCGTGCTTTCGTTTCGAGTTGTCAAAGAACTGCTAGCTGCGGAGCGGCTTCATGAGTTGCTCGAGGGTGGCGCGCTCGGCGCCGTTGGGTGGAAGGTGTGGCAGTCGGGGCAGGCCGCCGAAGTAGCCGTTGAGGTCGCAGCCGAATTTCACGCCGCCGGGGCCCAGGATTTCTTCGGCGAAGTGGGAGGGCGCGCCCAGACGTGATTGCTTCTCTTCGGCGAGCGGTTGGTCGCTGTCCTTCCAGGCGGCGAAGACCTCGAAGCAGGCCTGGGGGGCGCAGGCGGCGAAGGCTGGAGCGATGCCGACAGCTCCTGCGCGGAGGCCGTGGAGCATGCCTTCGGTATCGCCGGCGATGATCTGAAAGCCGACCGATTTTGTGCGGGTGCGGACGCTGCTCGCGAGCGGCGCGACAACCGTGGCTGCGGGTGCGGTGAGGCTTGCTGCGGAGACCAGCGCGCCCGTGGCGGCCATCTTTTCCATCCGAGTTGTGACGGCAGCAAATGTGGGAGTGACGGTGACGGCGTGCTGGATTGCCGCGGTGCGTGCCCGGAGTTGCTCGAATGCGCCGGACCGGACGTTGTGAGGCTGGACGTCGAGTAGCGCGATGATGTTCGGGTGTGCGGCGAGTTCGACGATGGGGTCGACGGCAAGGGCACGGTCGCGAGCGCTGAGCAGGATGATGGGAATCGGGGAGCGGTCGGCGACGGCTCGAAAGTAGGTGAGGACTTCGTGCATGCGTGTGGCGGGTTGGGGACGATCGATGCCGGAGGAGGCCAGGACGCCTGGTTTGCCGATGAGAACTGCGTCGTATTCGAGTTCGGCGGCGAAGCTGGCGAGGTCGAGGGTGGCAGAGACGCTGTCGCGGCGGATGCCGGCGACGAGGACTTTTTCGGGTGCGGCGGCCTGGGCGGCGGTGCGGAGGACTTCGTGGGTTTCGTCGTCGGAGAGGAGCGTGGGTTCGCCGGAGGGGCCGAGGACGATGAGGCCGGCGGCGGGGGTTCTGGAGTAGCGGGCGATGTTGGCGGCGAGCTTGTGCGGATTGAGTCGGCCATCCGGATAGAACGGCGTGGTGAGCGGGATGTGGAGGCCTTCGAGGAGCATAGTTGTCAGTTGCTGGTTGCTGGTTGTCAGTTGCTGGTTGAAAAAGGCAAATACGGAGATTCTGACTCTGCGAGTCAGAATGACGACGGTTATGAGTGGGCGACGGAGGCGGGGTAGTAGACGGGCCAGTTTTCGGTTGCGGCGCGTTGGAGAAGACCTGGCGATGGATTGACGGGGAAGGCGCCGACGACTCCCCTCTGTTTGCCAGTGCTTCCTTTTTGGGCTCGCGCGATGGCCAGCATGTGCGCGTCGTGGACGGAGTTGCCGAAGACGGCGTCGGGCGCGGTGAGGCCGACGCGGGCGAGGGCTGTGACTTTGCCCTCGTCGGTGGGGACGTCGATGAGGGTGTCGGTGACGAGGCCGGCGTCGGAATCGGAATCGGAATCGGAATCGATGGCGACGCGGGCGGCGAGGACGCGGTTGGCGGGGATCGAGAAGCGGCGGACGCCTTCTTCGATGACCCAGTCGCAGGTGGAGCTGACGGCCCAGATCTCGGTGCCGGCGGATTGGAGGTCGCGGATCAGGTCGCGCATCTCGGGGAAGATGTTGCGCTCGATCTGCGTGGAGAAAAATGTGGCGGCGGCGGCGCGCATGTCGGACTCGCGGAGGCCGCGATAGACCTGGACCATCTCGCCGCAGATAGCGAGTTCGGAAACCTGGCCGGCGAGGTAGCCTTTGTAGCGCTCATCGAGCCAGGCGAGGGCTTCGGGGGAGAGCAGGCCCTGCTCGATGGTCCAGCGCATGAAGCCGGAGCCGGCGTCGCCGGACCAAAGAGTCCCGTCGCAATCGAAGACGGCGACCTGGGGGGAGACGGCGTGGACGGCCGCGTGAAATTCTTTGGTGGTGAGAATCTGGGCAGCTTGCGCGGGTGTGTCGGTTGAGGTCAATCCAATCCCTTCGAGTCGGGTTTGGGGGTACCCCCCTCCCCCCTATCCGTCTTGCAAAATCTAGTAGATAAAGCATTTAGGTCCGGACCGGCGGTCTATACCAAAATGCAAAATCTTCAAAACAGGGGGCTTACGCTTTGGCCTTCGCGCAAAATATTCAAAAGAAGCGACTTAGCGGACGATCGACGTGGAAGAATACGGCTCGATGAACGTACACGCCTGCTCTTTTAAATCTTTGCCCCTTAGTTCTATTTTATCAGCCGTGTCAAGCAAAAACGACCGTCGTTTGTGTAGTCGGGGAGGAAAGGGTCTACGGGCGGCGAGGAATACGGAGATTCTGGACTCGATAAAACCGAGTCCAGAATGACGCCTTTTGGAGGAAGTGGGCGTTGGGAGGGTCTCAAGGACGCGGAACGTCGTAGACGCGGCCTCCGCTGGCCGAAGTTGGCACCAGGAGGTTGGAACCCACGCGGAGGAGGTGAGCACCGTGCCGCTGGGATGAGTTCGGTTTAGATCGGCGATTGGCCGTCGACGATGGAGATGCCGGGCGGTGGGGTGAAGACGAAGTCGGAGGGCTTCACCGGGGCGTCCTCGTCGATTTGTGTGAAGGCGAAGTCGGTGGTCGAGCCGTCGGTCTCTTCGATCTTCATGGTCTGGATGATGCCGGTTTGGGTGACTACGAGACTGAGTTGGCGGACGCGTTGCGCCATGCCTTTCGGGACTCCGGTGATCCTGACGTTCGCGCCTTCAGGGGCGGTGGTGATGTGGTCCAGCTCTTTGGCGATTTGGGTGTGGCCGAGGAGGAAGCGGAGTGGAGAGCGGAGGTCGTCGAGCTGCTTGGCGGGCGTGCGGGAGACCTGGGCATCGCCGGGGGTGTAGAACCAGGCGAAGTGGCCGTCGAGGACGAAGACCTTGCCGGCGGGCGCGTCGTAGCTCCAGCGCATGAGGCCGGGCTTTTTGAGGGTAAGCGTGCCGGACTCGGTGCGGTCGAGGCCCATGCCGGCGTAGTGCTCGGTGTAGTGGGCGCGCAGGGTGTGGAGATGGTTGTAGTGGTCGTCGACGCGGCGGATGAGGTCGGGTTGCGGTGGTTGCGTAGAGACTTGCGCGTGCACTTGGCAGAGGGAGACGAGCAAGCCGAGGCTGAGGCAGAAAGCAGTGAGACGCGGTACTGATGCGAGCTTCATCGGGGTCCTTCGGCTCCGTTCAGCGCGAGCGCGCCGAACTCCGCTCAGGATGACAACAAAAAAAGGGAAAGCAGATTCCCTTCGAGAAGTAAGAAGCCAAAGACCAGACAACGACAAGAGCAAATACGGAGATTCTGACTCTTCGAGTCAGAATGACGCTTCGTTAGATAGCGGTGCTACTGGATGGATTGCGTGCAGTTGGTGCCGCCGGCGGGGTCGAACTTGATGATGTTGTTCTCGTCGGAGCAGTAGCCGCGGTCGCCGGTTTTGCCGACGGTCTGGGGCACGCCGGTGAGCTCGTAGGAGGTGTACATGTCCTGATTGCTGACGGTGACCTTGCTGCCGCAGGTGACGGTGAAGGTGTATCCGGACTTCTGGCCGCTGGTGGCGAGGGCGGGGTCGATGAGCTGAGCGGCCTGGGCGGAGGGCGCGCCGGACTTGGGATCGCCGCCGAGCGCGGTGAGCGGGCAGGCATAGCCGGTTCCGGGGTAGGCGGAGTTGTAACTGGCCTCGGCGGACCCGATGGTGCGCATGGTCTGAATGGCGGAGTCCTCGTCGGCCGTCTTCTTCACCTTCAGCATCTGGGGGACTGCGAACGCCATGATGATGAGCATGATGGACATGACGATGAGGAGCTCGATGAGGGTGAAACCGGATTCAGGTTCCAGGCGCCAGGCGCCAGTTGCAGGGGACTTCGAAGTGCGCGATGTGGTGTTCATGAGTTGCAGATACCTCAGCAGGTTGACAGCTATAGAGTATAGACGTTTTGCGAGGGCGGAGGACACCGTGTGGAATCGCGATGCGGTGTTTCGTCTTCGGTCAATCTTCGGGAAGGAGGGAAAGTTCTTCAACGTCGGCAAGGTCGCGCAGGCGTCCGATCTGAAGCTTGTTTTCGATGAGGTCGGGTTTGGCGATGAATGGGACCGATAATCCAGCTACGGTCGTCTCGACGCGGTTGCGCCATACCTGTTCGAAGGGCATCTCGCCGATGGAGGAGAGGATATCGATGTGGTCCTCCTCGGGGCCGAAGCGGAGATTCTCTTCGTCGTTGAGGAGGTCAGCGGGAGTGAGGCCTTCGAGTGGAACTCCCAGGGCGAGCAGAGCGTTGAACGCGGCGCGGGCATTGTCTTCGGTTGGGCGGATGAAGATGTCGAGGTCGTTGGTGGCGCGGACATAGCCGTGCGCGTTGACGGCAACTCCGCCGACAACCGCGTATTCAACCTTGGCGGCGGCGAACGCGGCGAGGAGTGAGATCTGCTTTTCGTTCATCTGGTTTTGGTTCAGCGAGGTCGATCCCGAGCATGCTGTAGCTGCGTTTTGTCAGTGCTGCTGCTGCGGCCAGCCGGTCGGCAGGGCTCTTACGGCTCCAGTAGAGGCGCTGCTCGGCGCGCGCCTGGAGGTGGGTGAGCTTCCTTGGGGTTGTCTCGGATGATGCGGGAGTCATCCGGTCGTCGGTCATATGGTCTCCATGCAGATCAAGCTAACAGCTTAGGGCGGCGCGGTCGATTTTGAGGTTGCCTAGATTGCCGAGGATGGTGAGGGCGATGACTTCGGGGCGGAAGAGATTCTGCGCGAGGGTTTGGACGTCGGCTGGGGTGATGACCTCGACTTCGGCGATGATCTCGTCGACGGAGAAGAAGCGGCCGAAGTACATCTCCTGACGGGCGAGATTGGCCATGCGGCTGGAGGACGATTCGAGGCCGAGGACGATGTTGGACTTGAGCTGATCCTTGGCGCGCTTGAGCTCGGCGTCTGGGACGGCTTCTTCTTTGAGGCGGCGCAGTTCGGCGAGGGTGAGCGCGAGGACTTCGGTGATCTTGGCCGCGGAGGTTCCGGCGTAGATGGCGAGGCATCCGGTGTCGCGGAAGGGGTTGGTTTCGGAGTAGATGGAGTAGGCGAGGCCCTTGTCCTCGCGGACTGACTGGAAGAGGCGCGAGCTCATGCCGCCGCCGAGCATGGCGTTGAGCAGGTAGACGGCGTAGCGGGTGGGCGAGTCGACCGGCGGTGCAGGCACGCCGAGGCAGATCTGGACCTGTTCCAGCGACTTCTTGCGCTTGAGGGTGATGTGCGGGTAGGTGTCGGGGGCGGGGACGTGCGCGAGCGGGCTGTCGCTGCTGGCGGCCAGACCGCTGAAGTGGTCGGCGACCTGGGCGACGAAGGCGTCGTGGTTGAGGTGGCCGGCGGCGGAGAAGACCATGTTGCGGGGGGTGAAGCGGCCGGCGTAGTAATCGAAGACGATTTGCTGGTCGAAGCTGGCGACGGTTTTGACGGTGCCGAGGATGGGTCGGCCGAGGGAGTGGCCCTTCCAGAAGTTCTGGGTGAAGGTCTCGTGGACGAGGTAGTCGGGATTGTCTTCGTCCATCTTGATTTCTTCGAGGATGACGCCCTGCTCGCGGGCGATGTCGTCGGGGGTGAAGGTGGGGTGGAGGACGAGGTCGGTCAAAAGGTCAAGTGCTGGTGCAATATGTTCGTCCAATACCTTGATATTGAAGCAGATAGATTCTTTTCCAGTGAAGGCGTCGAGATTGCCTCCGATGGCGTCGGCCTCGCGCGCGAACTGCTGGGCGGAGCGGGAGGTGGTGCCCTTGAAGACCATGTGCTCGACGAAGTGGGAGATGCCGTTGAGGTCGAGCGACTCATCGCGGGAGCCGGAGTCGATCCAGACGCCCATGGAGACGGAGCGGACGTGGGGGATGCTCTCGGTGAGCACGAGCAGGCCGTTGGGCAGACGGGTGCGGCGGATGTTGCGAGTGGGGGACGCGGCGGCGCTGGGGGTGAGACTTGCGGACATGCGGCTCCTGGTCTCCGGGAGGGGAGACTTTTATTGTGTCACAGCGAATGGGGTTCGAGGAGGCGCAAGGGGGCCGGAGGGTGAGGGGAGGCAAGCGGCGATTAAGCACAGGAATCCACCCATGACGCGATGCAGCTTGCGTCACGAATGGCCACCTGGTGCTGAAGGTGATTTACTGGCCTGGCTGCGGCGCGGGTTCGACCTGCAGGCTGACGTCGTTCAGGTAGATCGTTTCGAGTTTGGTGACCCCGGAGACTGTATTGATGCCTATTCCGGTGTTGTTGTTCTTCGAGTCAGTGGCCTTTGCTGCGAAGGTGACGACTGGCTTGCCCTTCTGGGTTGTCAGAGTGGCTTGAACTTCCTGCCCGGCCCCGGTCCATGCGAGCTTGTATGTGCCAGCGGGAACGTTGGTGGTTCCAACCTGGACGGCCTGTCGGATGTCGATGGTCTGGGGCTTCTTGCTGCTGCCGAACATGGGGGACGCGAGCAGTACGAGCACGGATGCGATACCAGTGAAGCGCTTCATTGTGTTTCTCCTCAATTGGGCCCGCGGATTCTTCTGGAACAGGGGCCTGTTGATTAATTAGACACCGATGGAGAAGGATAAGACGCATCAGTTTGATCGAGTATCGATCAAAATGCGCGATATTCGTGATAGGTGCGATTATCGACTAGAAAGGGCGATATCTGCGAACTCCTTGAGGGAAGGAGAAGCAGTGATCGGGTAGGTAAACTGGAAGAGCGACCACGGATTCGCACAGATGAACAAGGATAGGAACAGTCTGGAAGGTGGGGCAGTCCAGACAGGGGCGGGTCTTCCGCGCGACGCGAAGCCTCTGTTCGGAATGGGGCCGGAGGAGCTGCGCGCGGTGGTGGAAGGGTTGGGGTTGCCGAAGTATCGCGCGGTGCAGTTGGGGGATGCTCTATACAAGCAGCGGGTGGAGTCGCTGGAGGCGGTGACGACTCTGCCGCTGGAGGTGAGGCAGGGGCTGGCGGCTGAGGGTTTCGTTGTGGGGCTGCCGGAGATTGTGCAGGCGGCGAAGTCGGTGGATGGGACGGAGCGGTATTTGGTGCGGCTGGCCGACGGGGAGACAGTGGAGACGGTGTGGATGCCCGGCGGGGACGGCGGCGAGCGCGGGGACGGGAGCGAGGCTGCGGTGGAGGAAGAGGGTGAGGCTGGGGATCCGCAGGATGCGGTGGAGGCCGCAGTCGAAAAGCAGATTCCCTTCGGGAATGACCAACAAAGGGATGCGGTGGAGACAACGCAGCCAAAGCAGATTCCTTCGCTGCGCTACGGAATGACAAACAAAGGGGACATCGGCATTCAGGATGGGTACAAGCGGGCGACGATTTGTATTTCGAGCCAGGTGGGGTGCGCGGTGAACTGCCAGTTCTGCCTGACGGCGAAGCTGGGGATCAAGCGGAACCTGACGGCGGGAGAGATCGCGGGGCAGGTGTCGGCGGTGCTGAATCGGCAGAGGGTGCGGATCGGCAGCGGCAAGGGTGTGGAGACTCCGTCGCGCATCAACCTGGTGTTTATGGGGATGGGCGAGCCGTTTCTGAATTACGACGCGTTTATGCAGAGTGTGCATGTGCTGCGGGGGATGGGGATTCCGGAGTCGCGCATGACGGTGTCGACGAGCGGGATTGAGCCGTCGATCCGGCGGTTTGCGGAGGAGCCGGTGCGGCCGAAGCTGGCGCTGAGTTTGAATGCGTCGAACGATGCGGTGCGGCGCGAGATTATGCCGATTACGAAGAAGTGGGATATCGCGGCGCTGCTCGCGGCAGTGGGATCGATTCCGCTGGGCAAGCGCGAGTATGTGACGTTTGAGTATGTGCTGCTGGGCGGGGTGAACGATCAGCCGGAACATGCGCGCGAGGTGTTGGCGCTGCTGAAGGGGATGAAGGCGAAGGTGAATCTGATTGTGTGGAATCCGGGACCGGGGATCGATTACCACCAGCCGAAGCCGGAGGATGTGGCGGTGTTTCACCGGATGCTGATCGATGGGGGGATTCCGACGTTCACTCGCAGGCCGCGGGGGAGGGACATTTATGCGGCGTGCGGGCAGTTGAAGCGGACGGTGGACGCAGCGCCGGCGCTGGTGGAGATATCGACGCGATAGGGTCTCGCCGCGAGCCGCGAACAGAAACGAATCAGAGGTGGCCAGGCATGCAGATGCGGAAGACGGTGCCTGTCTTTAGATTTGGGGCTGTCCAACTACGCAGCCGGATATGGCCGCCATACTTCCGGATGATGCTCTGACTGATCCAGAGGCCGAGGCCGGTTCCCTTGGAACGCTTGGTGGTGAAGAAGGGCTCGAAAATCTTTTCGCACAGGTTGGATGGGATGCCGGAGCCATTGTCGGCGATGGTGATGCACGCGCCTTCTCCGTTGAGTCCGCTGTTGACGCTGACGCGGATGCGGCCGCCTTGCGGCAGTGCGTCGATGGCATTGCCGACGAGGTTGGTGAAGACCTGGCGCAACTCCCCGGGACGTCCACACACCAAGGCGGGGCGAATGAATCTTGCGTCGAGGCGGATCGACCTCTGCTCCATCAGGGGCTGATGAAGTTTGAGGGCCGCGTCGACCAGCGACGTGATGTCGATCTCGAGGGGGGCCGAGGTGTCGCGATAGAAGGACAAAGTCCGCCGGGTGATCTCGCCGACACGCATCACTTCGTTGAGCAGGAGTTCGGTGTATCCCCGAGCCTCGGGATCCAGCGATGGATGCCGGGCGAGCAGGTAGGTGAGGTTGAGGATGGCCTCCAGGGGATTGTTGACCTCGTGGGCGATGCTGGCAGCGAGGCGGCCGATGGCGGCCATGCGCTCGGCTTCGAAGAGGGCCGTCTCCGCAAGCTTGCGTTCGGTAATGTCCCGGGCGATCTTGGATATTCCGATGATTCGTCCCGCGCCGTCGCGGATGGGAGAGATGGTGAGTGAGATATCGATCAACTCGCCGTTCTTGCGACGGCGTCGCGTCTCGAAGTGGTCGATTCGCTCCCCGGACTTGACCTTTCGCAGGATCTCCGGCTCCTCCGAGTGAAGCTCGTCGGGGATAAGAGTGAGGACCGACCTGCCGATGATCTCGTCGGGCAAATAACCGAACAGCCGCGTGGCGGCCAGGTTCCAAGTGGTGATGATTCCTTGAAGATCTTTGCTGATGATGGCGTCGTCGGACGAGTCGATGATAGCGGCGAGTTGCAGGCGCGCTTCAATCAGATCGGGCCGCGGTACTGCGTGTATCAGTGGTGAAGCGGTCATGGCCATCGATGAAGGTCTCCGAGGAACGGCGAAATCGCACGCAATATAACAGGGTACGGAAGACCTCGGGTCTAAAGCCCGCCTGCACGCCGTCAAGATCAAGACTCACTTGTTTCGATGCTATGGAAAGTTAGCCGGTTGCCAACGTTATCCATTCGCTGGAACCAGCAGCGCCACGTCGATGGCGTCCGGCGGGAGTTCGGGTGCGCATAGTTGCAGGGCTCTTAGGGGTACGGCTCAGGTGGCGGCACGTTCCTGCTCGAGCAGTTTGGAGATGCTCCGGCATATCCGGTCGATATCTTCCGGGGATGTTTGCCAGTTACAGACGCTGACCCGCATGGCGCGTCGCCCACGCCAGACGGTGCCGGTGAATAGGGCCTCCCCCGAGGCGAGTATCTTCTGGATGATGCGATCGGTAAAGCGATCGTGGGCTTCGTCGGTGGCTCCCGGGGTTGGGTCGAGAAAACGGACGAGGCCCTGATTGATGCGCGGCTCCCAGACGACTTCCGCATTGGGGAGTGAGCCGATGCGGGTGACCAACGCATGAGCATGGGCGCACGTGCGTTCGACCAGATCGGCGATTCCAGACTTGCCGAGCTGCCGCAGCGCTGCGTAGGTGGCGAATCCTCGACCACGGCGCGAGTATTCGGGGTTCCAGTCGATCTGGTCGCGGGCGTCTTCGGCGTGGGTAAGGTAGACAGCCCGATGCGACATGGCTGCGCGGTGCGCCGCGGGATCTGCGACGAAGGCATAGCCGCAGTCGTAGGGGACGTTGAGCCATTTGTGGCCGTCCGTGGTCCAGGAATCCGCTTGGTCTGCGCCTTCGAGGAGGTGGCGGAACTTTGGGCTGGCGGCAGCCCAGAGCCCGAACGCGCCGTCGATGTGGACCCAGGCACCGTGCTTCTTCGCCAGCGGAATCAAGGTGGCGAAGTCGTCGTAAGCGCCGATGTTGAGGTCGCCTGCCTGAAGCACGACGATGGTCGGAGCTGCGGGGTCTGACTGCAGTGCTTCCCGAAGCGCACTCTCGGAGAGGCGTCCATCCTGGTCTGCGGGCAGATCGAGGATGTGCTTCTCGCCCAACCCGAGCAGACGGACGGCGCGGACGGTCGAGCCGTGCTTCTCCGAACTGGTGAGGATGCGGATTGCGGTGGATGCGGCAAGACCTTCCTGCTCGACGTTCCAGCCGCGTTTTGCCAACAGGGCGTGGCGAGCGGCGGCGAGGCAGGTTACATGGGCCATCTGGCAGCCGGTGACCAATGCGAAGCTGGCCGCGGCGGGCAGGTGCAGAACTTCCTTGAGCCAGCGGCCGGCGGTTTCTTCGACGACTGCTGCCGCCGGCCCGCAGGCATATAGGCCGGCGTTCTGATCCCAGGCAGAGGTAAGCCAGTCGGCCGCGAGGGCCGCGGGCAGGGAGCCGCCGATGACCCAGCCGAAGAATCTTCCTCCTGCCGAGCCGAGAATGCCGCCGTCTACTCCGCGGACCAGATCGCTGACGACAGCGGTGGCGTCCATGCCCTCGTTATTCAAAGGCAGGTCGAGTCTTTGGCGGAGGGTGGAAAGGCTCACGGTTGCGGCGACGGAGGACGTGTCGGCCGAAGAGAGGTGACTCAAGGCGTGGTTCAACGCCGCCGACAGAGGAGGTTCAAAGGAAGACCTGGTATTCATAGAAGGACCCTATCCATCTTCGCAGCTAAGAACACTCCGCATTGCACTGTCAAACGGAGACGCAGCGATCAGCTTGCCGTTTTGGCGAGGGCGAGTTTGAGGAGTGCCTGGGTGACGCGGTTGGGGTCGTGGCGGAGGACGCTGCCTTCGTGGACGAAGTTGCCGGGGATGGGCTCGACGCCCAGGTCGCGGATGCGGTCGAGGTCGGGTTCGATGGGTGTCTGGCCTTCTCGGGCGTACTGCTCCAACAGCGTGGGTGAGATGGGCGCGGTGTTGATGAGCGCGTAGTCGAAGATGGGGCCGCTGGCTAATCCGCAATGCTGGAGAATCTTCTCGATGTGCTGCGACGCGGTGAGGCCGAGCGACTCGTTGGCCTGGGTCATCAGGTTGCCGACGTAGACGCGGGTGGCGCTGGAGGCGGCGATGGCCTGGGGGATGCCGCGGACGAGCAGGTTGGTGATGAGGGAGGTGTAGAGCGAGCCGGGACCGAGGGTGATGAGATCCGCGCCGGCGATGGCGTCGAGTGTGCCGGGAAGGGGATCGGCGTCGGCGGGCTCGAGCATCAGTTCGAGGATGCGGTGCGGGCTGGCGGTGATGCTGGTCTCGCCGTGGACCAGCGAGCCATCGTCCATGCGCGCGGCCAGGGTGACGTCGGTGTTGGTGGCGGGATAGATGCGGCCGCGGGTGGCGAGGATCTGCGAGGACATCTGCACGGCCTGGGCGAAGTCGCC
>OBLU010001817.1_pt1 | contig 19695 bp, 21 predicted proteins | sample 1518681 | NCBI WGS metagenome assembly OBLU01 (sample SAMEA3539304, study PRJEB22396) | soil metagenome | biome: tundra; feature: field; material: soil | place: USA | collected 2010-05 | depth 0.15 m
TGCGTTCAGTGCTCGGCCTGGAAAGCGATCGCAAAGTGTTCGAGCGCTATCGCGCGATGCGCGGCCGGGAGCGGGTGTATCTGTAAGGTTGCAATCGTGCGCGGTTCTGCTCAGAGCTGTCCTCGGGGCCTGGTGATCGCCTCACGGATCTCGGCCTTCGGCGCGATGGGATTGAGTTGGATCGATCCATCTTTCTGCCGCTGTATTCCCAGTTGTTTCCATAGGGCCGCAAGTTCGACGGGATCAGGCTTGTCTCGCATCTCGTTGTAGAGATCGGTCAGCACAGTGGTTCCCGTCGCTTTGTCGCCCACCGCAAAAGCGCGCTCGATGTCCCAGTCCTGCGTGATGTTTCCTCCTGCGGCAAGTATTCCGCGCAGGGCGTCCTGAAGTCCTTTTCGATTGTGGGTCTGCTCACGGATGCGCACATCAGCGAGCAGGCAGAACATCGCTCCGCCCCAATAAGTTCTTCCCCAGGTCGGAGTGTGGTCGAGTCCTTCGTCGCCTGACTCGGGCTCACCCTGCGGCATATCGCGAACGACGTCGTGCCACATGCGCTCGGCCGAAAGCTGTCCTGCCTGCACCCGAGCCACCGGCTCGACATAGACCGAAATACCTTCTTCGATCCAGTGGTGCTTCTCCGTCATCGACGGGAACGCCAGGTGGATCATCTCGTGGGTGAGCATCCAATCGTCATTCAGTTGTGCAACTGTAGTTTCCGCACCCAGAGAGATATTGATATAGCCTCCACCCCTGGCGTACGTAACTCCACCGTGTACGCCTGCACCGCCCCGAACGCGCACGTCGAGGCTGAGGTGAGGAACAGGGAACTTGCCGTAGTAGGTGCAGACCGCATCCCCGGCGCGATGGACCCAACTCATCAGGTCATTACGGGTGGCAGACTTGGTTTCGCCGAAAAAATGAACCTCAATGGAGGAACCACAAAGGTTGAAGGAAGAGGCTGAATCCGGTGCCTGCTCGCGGGCCAATACCAGCCACACGAATGTCATGAGGGAGCCGACCGCAATGGTAACAATCAACAGTCTGCGGGGGAAAGGCGTACCAAACAGGACAAGACGGAACTGCATGTGCCTCGAATCTTAACGCGCGACGAAATCCCGTTCGCGACTGAACCAGTAACGCTCGATCAGGTAGTCCACGGAAAACCGTCCCGAGCCGAAGATCAAAACGATCAGCGACGCCATGAGAAACGTGAACGGAGCGGCGGCATAGAAGTTTTCCGGCTTGGAGAAGAACGACAGCAGGGCCGCGCGATCAGCAGTCACGGAAGCCACGATCATGTCGATGGTCAGCGGCAAAGCAATCAACCGGCCGCCCAGCCCGAGTATCAACATAATTCCGCCGACAAATTCCAGGCCGCTCACGAAGTATGCGTTCAGGGCCGGCGCAGGAATACCAAGGCTGGTGAAAAACTCGATCACATGCGGAAGGTTATGAAGTTTCCCCCAACCCGTCTGACAGAACTGCCATCCCCAGTACAAGCGTACGAACAGCAGAAACAACGACTGGAGGGAATTCGCGCTACCTTGAAAGAGCGAGTACGCCCTGTGCAATTTATAGGCATGAATTGTCATGATGCCCGTCCTCAGTCGTTTTGCAGAACCAGTCCAGGGATGACCAGAGTGCGAACCACGCCTGCAGGTTTTCCGCCGCAAGTTCGCCCGAACGGCTGTTCCAGTCCATGCACTCGACCGCTTCGGACAATCGTTTCCCGTCGCGCAGACCGCACAGAACGCCAAAGGCTTCGGCATCGAGCCGCTTGAAGTAAACGGAATTGTCGGCGCGATGCACTGCGAGAAAAGTCCTTTGTGGCTTCGGCAAGGAGCGCTTGCGGGCGCGGCGACGCTGCGAGTTACTCGCTACGGCATTGCTGACGATGTCGTTCTCCCGTTGATGGCTGCGAATGGCGAGCAGTATTTCGTCAACCGGATATTGCAAATTGAGCAAGCGGATATGAGGCTGCAACTCAAATTGCGGATCGGGGCCCAGTGCAGCCAAATCGGCCTCCGTCAATTTCGGCTTCGACGCTTCATCGAACGCTTCGATTTCAGCCCATTCGAGTTGCACCATGTCGAGGGCGATTTCTTCGACGCCTGCGATGAACACAGGGTGAGAGCGCAGCCACGGTTCCAGACGCGATCCCAGGTTTCGCAATGTGAATGATTGCGAGGGGCAATCCTGCAGGTAGGCGATCGAAAGTCTCTCGAAATTGCGATCGCCGATGATCAGGCGCAGTCCCTCGAAATCTTCGGCGAGCGCGGCCAATATCCGGAACCAGTATTGGCGGTTGTAAATTTCCAGCCGCTCGAAGGAAGTGAGGCGATCGTTGGGCCTGATGATCTCCTCAGCGATGCGGCGCAACGAGCGGCCATCGCGGGTGCGTTGCCGCATGCCTTCCGATGCGGTCAGCGGCTGACGTACTGCATTGAACATGCTGCGCTGGATGTGATCCAGGTCCACTACGCGACCACCTTCTCGCGCACGAAATGGTTCGCCTTCAGCGCTTCGCCGTGCACCTCATCGAACGAGGGGATGCGATCGTCCCACTCCAGCAGAGTCGCCGTGGGACCGACCAGCTCAATCGCCCGCGCGTAGAGTTGCCAGACGGGATCGATTACCGCATGGTCGTGGGTGTCGAGGATGTACTTCTCGAACTTCGAATGTCCGGCGATGTGAATCTGCGCGACCCGCTGGTGGGGAACGTTGTGAAGATACTCGTAGGGATCGAAACTATGATTGCGCGAGGAGACGTAGATGTTATTCACGTCCAGCAGAATTCCGCAGTCGGCATCTACCACGACCTCGGTGAGAAACTGCCACTCCGTCATCTCCGAGGCGTGGAATTCGGCGTAGCTGCTGACGTTTTCGACTACAACAGGGACTTCCAGAAAATCGCGTGTCTCGCGGATCTTCTGCGCCGTCTTCTTTGCTGCTTCGAAGGTGTAGGGCATGGGCAGCAGGTCGTGGGAGTACGTCCCATCGACGCTGCCCCAGCACAGATGGTCGGAGAGCCACGGGGTCCTGGTGCGGCGCACTAATGCTTTCAGCCTCCTAAGGTGCTCGCGATTCAGCGGTTCCACCGAACCGAAATACATGGAGACACCATGTTGGACCACGCGATATTGCTCGAGAATCTGATCGAGCACCGCGAGCGGACGTCCACCATCCACCATGAAATTTTCCGAGATGATTTCGAACCAGTCGACCACTGGCTTCTGCTCGAGTATGTGGTTGTAGTGCGGGATCCGCAACCCAATACCCACTCCGTATTCGGTGAAGCCGTTAAAGCGATTCGCTGGCATATCGTTCGAGTCCGAGAAGAGCTGTGAGAAGGAGATCGCGAGGCCGGGCGCATGAAGCTCCGGCCCTCGCGATCAAGGTGTGATCGAGGTTAGTCGGGCATCTTGGATCCGTCAGTTGCGCAGCCGCCCTTGCCCTTGCAGGAGTTCTTGCCTTTGCAACCGTTGTCGCCGGTTTTACAACCACCCTTGCCTTTACAAGAGTTCTGGCCCTTGCAGGCGTGCTTGTCCTTGGAGAAGGCGGTGGAGAGCTGGCCCAGGTTCGAGCCGCTGGAAAAAGCGTTGGAGGTGGACGAGGGTGCCTGAGCCATGGCCGTATGGCCGGCCATGAATCCCGCGAGTGCAGCTCCCATCATGAGTGACTTCATCGATTTCGTCATTGCAGATTTCTCCTCTACTGTTTTGGTTTGAAGACCTGGATCACAGGTCTGACTTTGGCCCTACCCAAAATACGTGCCAAGCATTTTGTCGGATTTCCCGCATTTTGGGAATTGTTATTTTCAGGAAGCCAACTCTCTATCGAGTAGAGGCACCCCACACAGAAACGGCAGACCTACTGCAGAGCCTTACGCCAAACGAAACTGCGGTCGGGCGTAGCGCTTGCAGTCCGGATCCACCCATTGCGACATAGGACTGCGGAAGGGAGAAAAGGTCACGGTTGCGGGGGATATTTGTGAGCCGCATCTGGCAAATTTGCTGTTAGGCCGTTCCTTTGTTTTCATCGAGTTAGGGTGAAATTTTAACGATTATTTACTTGACTTAGGTTGAGTGCGAGAGTATCTTGAGTACATGAAAGACCTAAACACAACGCTGCTGTTCAACGAAATAGTTAAACTGCCGCCGGATTTAACGCAAGAGGTAGCAAGTCTGGTTGATCCGCCGAAAGGTGCTCTTCCAACAGGCCGCCGCCCGCTCCCACCGAGCGTGCTCGCAATATCAGCGGAAAGATAGCCGCAGTTCGCGCAGCGCTTGCGCGAGTTCAATAGCCGACTGATCGTCGGAGTCGGGCATGAATCTCCTTCAAGTTGCAAAGACGTTCGCCCCCGAAGATATGGCGTTGGCATACTGGATAATGACGCGCTGGCCGAACGGCGTTCACTGCTTGGCTTGCGACAATGCCAAGGTTTACGCCATCACCACCAAGGGCAAGACTGGCAAGGTTGCCCGCCTATTCGAGTGCGCCGAGTGCGGCCTGCACTTCTCCGCTACGACTGGCACCCTGTTCCACGATTCCCACTTGCCATTAACCAAGTGGTTCGCGGCCATCGCTTTGATGTGCGAGGCCAAGAAAGGCGTGTCAGCCAATCAGGTCGCTCGGCACATCGGAGTCTCTTACAAGACCGCGTGGCACCTATGCCACCGCATCCGCAACGCTATGAGCGAAGCTGAATCTCCCCTGCTAGGCGGTCCCGGCAAGGTCGTAGAAGTTGACGAAACCTTTATCGGCGGCGTGTCGCGTGGCAAGGGCCACAAGGCCGGAAAACAAGCCAAGATTGCCGTTCTAGGCATTGCCGAGCGTGGCGGAAGCATCCCCTGAAAACCATTCCCAATACCACAGCGCTTGCCATTCACCCGATACTGGATGCCAAGATCGACCCGAACACCGAAAAGGTTGTGACTGACTCCGCGAACGTGTACGGAAAAGCCTTCCCGAAGGGCAAGCACGAAAAGGCCAACCATCACCGCGAATTACGCGACGAAGGTTTTATCCGGTCAACCCGAACCATCGAATCAGCGTTATCGCTGTTCCAGCGCGGAATCGTGGGTTCCTACCACAAATTATCCCGCGATCATATGGATATTTATCTATCCGAATTCTGCTGGCGATTCAAGCGCCACCACATGCAGCCCTACCTATTCGACATGGCGCTCCGCAACCTTGGCGACCACAAACCCCTGCCATTTAAGAAGCTCACTCGCGAGATTTTCTAGAGATTCTTGGCGCTTCGCTTGTTCCCTCCGCCCTTCTTAGGTTTGGGTGCGGCAACCGCTTCCTTGAACGTGACGGGCTTGCTGGTAATCATTTTCCGCAGTGCGGCGTCGAACTTCGCCTTGTCAACAGCTATGTCATTCGCTTCTAGCTCAACGGCAGAGGTGGCGTGCATCAAATCTCCAATCGAAGCGTAGAGAGACTTGCTTCTATCAACAATCGCGGGAACGTCCGCTTCGGAAACAAATCTGACCTCCGACTCTCCAGCGATAGCCATGTAAACCGGCCCCTCAACTCGCATATCGTGCTTGGCGGCTTCCGTGATACAGAAGTGCGCGAGTTGCATTCGCTGACCCCTAGACATTTCGGGGGAGTGTTATGCCGACATGAAATACATCGCTCCGTGACACGCAGAGCCAATGGCGAGATGGTTTCCTTGATGCTCTCCTGGTCCGTGCCATTTTTCGCCGTCAAAGGATAGGCGATAGAGAAATGGCCCCGTCGAATCAACTCCGGCGAAGAGAAACCACATCGGCTCGTCACATCCGGCCCTAGCAGCGACCTCACACAATTCTGGAACGTAGTATTGAGTAAGATCACCAAGCGCGGATTTCCCAGCTAGCGTTGCGCCAGAAATTGCCACCGTATCAACCAGTGTGATCGCTTGGTCAGACCCGGCCATTCCAACCACCCAATTGCGATTGCCGGCCACTATGGAACGGAGCTTGGCACACTTAAAGCCGTACGTTCCGCCCCCGTCGCTCGTGTGCCCCAACCGATCGGCAGCCACTACAACGTGATCCTTTCCCCGCAACCCAACGACGAGCGTCATCCGAAGCCTCCGAGGAAAACCGTAGGCGTTTAATGACGAGTCGTAAAGAGGAATCGGAATTCGGGGTTGATAGTTGGAATTGTGAGCGAACAAGACTTATCCTAAGTCATGCATACTATCGTTGAAATTTGTCGTATCTTATTCATTCTATTGGTAGTTATATCTATCCATCTCTGGAGATTGGACTTAGGCGCTCTTTTTGACCTCCGTTGGGGTGTTCGGGCGTGATGACAAGGTATGTAAGGGACCTGTACGGCGCACCCCTCGGTGAGCTCAGGGCTCTACGGGTTCGCCTTTTCTGCCGCCGCCAGGCCTTGGCGCACGACTTGGGCTATGGAGTCGCGCAGGTTCATTCCGGCCAGGTCGGATTCTGTGACCCACAGCACCTCGCTGACATCGCTGCCGGGGATGGCTTCTCCGGCGAGAGGGCGGCAGAGGAAGTCGATTAGCACATAGTGATACTGGGTGCGACCGTCGTCGTCGGGGAAGATGCTGTCGAAGACATCGAGCACCTCGCCAGCTTCGACGTGCAGTCCGGTCTCTTCGAGAACTTCGCGGGCTGCGCCGTCACGGAGTTTCTCGCCCAACTCGAGCATGCCGCCGGGGACCGACCATTCTCCCATGAGAGGTTCGGTGGCACGACGGACCAGGAGGGCGCGACCGTCCCTGACGATGACGGCGCCTACGCCAATGATGGGTCGATCCGGATAGTCGCGTTTCATGACGGGCGGTTGACCTGGAGTTCCACGTAATTATTGGTTGAAGAAGTCGGCGGGCCGCAGGGCTACGACCTTCCATCCCTTTGGGCCGCGCTGCATCTGGAAGCGCATCTGGGTGCTGCGGCGCTGGGGAGTGGGCAGGATGTCGCTGGGAGCGGCGTCCATATCGATGTCGGCGATGGCAAAGCTACCATCTTTGCCGGATGTCACCTGCAGGAGCTGATAGCGAAACTTGACGCTGTCATAGCGGCGAAAAAAAGCCACCATCTGGTCGTGAAACTGGGCGTAATCCTTCATGTTCTGCTGATCGAAGATGTCGAGGACGCGGTCGAGGTCGTGGGCCTCGATGCCACGTTGGAGATCGGTGAGCACATCGCGAACCACCTCGTCGGAGAAGTCGACGGGTTGGGTGGGGGGAGAAGGGGGTTGATCGGTGGACGGGGCGTCCGGCGTTTTGTCCTGGGTGGCTGCCAAAATATCCAGGAAAGCAGATCCCCCGTGGGCCAAAGCCCCCGAGGGGTGACAACAATGAAAGAGTTGTGCGGCACGGCTGAAGCCGTGCCCTTTCAAGGCGTCTTGAAACGCGCTTGATCCAGATTCTTGTGGAGTTGGCGCAACCGACACACCATGAAGCGGACTCGTTGAACACGCCCGTGATGCTGGCGCAACCCACAGTGCGATCAGACAGAGGAATGCCGCGACGAGGGGCGACACTTTCGCGCTATGGCGAGAGGTGAAGGCGGGTCGGGTTGGAATCGAATTGGGCAAAGTTGGCGCCGGCTCCAAACAAGGCGACGTGTGCATAATACTGTTTTACACTGGTGTGGCACAGCAGTTTGCCACAATGACATCAGGCGGCCGAAAACGCGATCCGGAAACCGAAATTCCACCCCTGGCGGGGCCCAAAGCGCAGTTGCGGAAACCAGTCCCAACGTGGACTGCTCCGGCACAACTTTCGGGGGCCGCGAGGGTTACAGGAAATGTGGGCAGCATAGCGTTAGATCGCGGCATGATTTTGGGCGGCTCGGCAGCGGGGACTGCGGAAACGCCAGACACAGCGCGGGCATCGATGAGTGAGATTCCGGTGCTGGAGATGCTCAGCGATGCCGAGGTCATGTTGCGGGTGGCCGCGGGAGACGACGTAGCTTTCGACTACCTGGTCGATAAGTTCCGGCGTCCGATGAACAGCTTCATGTACCGCATGACGCGAAACCAAGCGGTGGCAGAAGAGCTGGCGCAGGAAGTGTTCCTGCGGGTGTATCGCTCGCGTCAGACTTATGCGGCGAGCGCGAAGTTCACCACATGGTTGTATCGCATTGCAACCAACCTGGCGGTGAACCACGCGCGTGACACACGGCACGAGCGTCCGGAGAACACGGTCAACATCGACGAGCCCGACACAGAAACCGGAATGACGGTGGACGTTGCGGACCGCGGCCTGAACGCAGAACAGCTTATCCTTCGCCGGGAGAGACTGGCGGCGATCCGGCGCGAAGTCGAAGCGTTGCCCGAACGACAGCGCGCCGCCGTGCTCATGCATAAGTACCAGAACATGGACTACAAGCAGATTGCGGCAGTACTGAATTTGAGTGAATCCGCCACGAAATCGTTGTTGTTCCGGGCGTATGAGACGCTGCGGGAGACGTTGAAAAAGTTTATATAGGCAGTTGCAGGAAGCAGGGTGCGGTCATGAAGTGCGGGAACATTCGCGAACAGTTGATGGAGTCGGTGCTGAGCGGGCCGGAACTGGCCACTCCTGCGGTGCAGGAGCATCTGGCAACTTGCTCAGTCTGTGCCGCGGAAGTGGCGTCGCTGCGACAGACCATGTCACTACTGGACGAGTGGCAGGCGCCGGAACCCTCGCCATATTTCTCCGCCAGGGTGCGAGCGCACGTGCGTGAAGAACGTGCTCACCAGAGCCCAGGTTGGCTAGCATGGCTGCGGCGTCCGGCGGTAATGACGGCGGCGGCCGCGCTGCTGGCAGTGGGCGTCGGAATGCTCGAAGGTGCGCACTGGAAGACGGATCACCAGCAGAAACTGGCTGGGAACAACAATCCGGTTGTGGTGAACGCGAGTGCCGTCGGCGATCTGCAATTTCTCGACAACAACGCTGACTTGTTTTCGGACTTTGACGCTCTGGACGACAACCAGACTGAAACGAATTGACGACCATGCGCGCCCCGTACTTCATCCTGATCGCTTTGGCTGTAGCTGGAAGCACACCACTTGCATCCAGCACTCCGTTCTGGCAGAAGCATAACTCTCCCCCAGTGCCTACAAGCCGCATGCCGCAAGCTGGCGATCAGGTTCCCTTCGATATGTTGGCGCAGGCTCGTCCGGTGAATCCCTCTACCCCTCCACAGCCCTCGGCAGGCCAGCAGTTTCATTTCTATGGACCGGGCCCTCACAAGGGCGACTGGTTGCGCAAATACTTTGGGCTTCCGCCGGCCCAGCGGGAGCAGACGCTGGAGAAGGACCCGTCGTTCCAGGCGCTTCCTCCCGACAAGCAGCAACACCTGCTCGACCGGCTGCGGTCGTTTAATAGTCTCGCTCCAGACAAGCAACAGAAGATCCTCAACCGGATGGAAATCTACGAGCACCTTCCTCCGGAAAAGCAAGCGGAGGCCAAGAGCCTGTCGGAGAGCTACCATAGCCTGCCTTCCGACCAGAAGAGCCAGGTATCGCAGGCCTTTCGCAAGATGCGCGAGATGACGCCGGAGCAGCGCGCGCAGTACATGAACTCCGACGAGTTCCGCAACAGCTTCAACGATCAGCAGCGGGAACTGCTGCGCGGCATGAGCGAACTGGCGGTAACTCCAAGTCGCTAGCAAACGCCACATCGATCATGGGTGCAGTTAGCATCTCGTCTGCCGACCAGACCAGAGTCGCCAGAAACCCAAACTCCGCCCTGACTTCCCGGTAGAGGAACGGCCTTCCCGGAGGTCGGCAACCGCCGAACTTGGTGGGTTCGGCCGACTTGCACGCTGCGCGGGAGATTGCCCACAGTCTGGTCCTAACGAAGCCCTTCGCCGCTGCTTTTTTGCTTTTCGCTTCTCCGGAGGAACGAGGACAGATCCCCAGGTGATCGCGGGCATCGACAGCATTCGGCACGCAATAACGGAGCATGGGCGGTGCTCGCAGCCAGAAAGAACGGGTTGGCGAGCTAGCGGAAGCGGCAGCGGCACTCTCGCGATGCGCCAACGACCATCCCTGATCCCGAGGCGACGTGCGGTTGTGCATGCCATGGCGTGATCGGATTATTCTGTAAACTCTGGAAGCATCCTGGTGCAGACGAAATCTGCTCCTGATGTGAAGTTGCCCAGAATCGCTGACGCGTGGGATAAACTCAAAAAGGAGTTTTCGGATCATAGGGCCTCCGATGGGTTCCGAAGTGCCCGCTTCTCCCCCCGATGCATCGCAGACCCTCGCCGATAGAACCCCAACTCGGCGCGTGCCCTCAGTTGAAAGAGCCAGCCCCGTGAAGGAGGCTGAGCGTGAGTGGGACGATGCCTACTATGAGGCGCATGCGAATTGGGTTTACCCGGAAACGCGCGAAGACATCACGAAACTGTTCCAGCGAGTCGAACTCACGTCATTCTGTGACGGCGGATGGAGCTGGTGGGCCGATCCCGCGGACGGTACTGGAAGCGTGCGAAGTTATCTCCCGCGTCAGCTCGTACCGCTCGATAGATGAAGTCTGCCCCCAGTACCTCACGCGGCTGTCCGTTCACGGTGACGCTCCACCCCGGGGCCCAACGATCGGTGATGACCAGCCACCCGGCTTGGGGCGCAACTCTGTACCTGCAATACCGCAACCTGCCCGCCGATCAGCAGAACCAGGTGTCACAGGCGTACCGCCAGATGCGGCAGATGTCGCCCGAGCAGCGGGCGCAGTATTTCAACTGGGACGAGTTCCGCAACGGCCTGAATGAGGACCAGCGCAACTTATTGCGCGGGATGTCGGAGCTGTACCCGATCCCCGCCAAATAGACTTGGGAAGTGACACGCCCGTCAAGTTCCGCGACGTCATCAGGCGGTAGCGGGAGACGGGCTGGGAGTGACCAGGCTTCCGTAAAGAGCAGTCACCTCGGCCGGATCGCCGTCGGCAAGCATCGAACCTCTCTCCATGAGGATCACGCGATCGCAGTTTTCGATCACGTGGGGCATGGCGTGAGTAACGAACAGAATCGTTTTGCCAGCACGGCGAAAATTTCTGATGCGCTCGAAGCACTTCTGCTGAAAGCTCATGTCGCCGACCGCCAGCACCTCGTCGAGGATCAGGATGTCAGGGTCCACTTCGGTGGCCACCGCGAAGGCCAGACGAGTGTGCATTCCGGAAGAGTACTGCTTGATCGGGGCATCGATGAAGTCACCGATTTCAGCAAAATCAATGATGCGCTGCTCTTTTTCGATCATGTCCTTGCGGGAGTAACCCATCAGTAAGCCGTTGAGCACGATGTTCTCGCGTCCCGTCAGTTCATGATGGAAGCCCGCGCCGAGTTCGATCAGGGGCGCCATCTTGCCCTCAACGTGCACCTGACCGGCAGTCGGACGGTAAATGCCGGAAATGATTTTCAGCAAGGTGCTTTTTCCGGACCCATTGAGGCCAATGATGCCAAGCATCTGGCCGCGCGGGACTTCGAGCGAGACATCGTTGACGGCGTTGAAATCGTAATAGCGCGTGGAGTTTCGAAACAGGTTGGTGAACAGTTCACGCATGCTGTCCGGACGCTCGTGGATCACCCGGAAGCGCTGGGTGACGTGTTCCATCCGGATGGCTATGGGGCGGGAGACGGGCTGCAAGTTAGACATAGAAGACAAAATCGTCCTGATGCCTGCGAAACACCGAATACCCAATGAAGAGCGCGGCGAAAGCGCAAACAAAGGAGGCTACGATCGATTGCCACCGTGGCAGGATGCCGTAGTACACGGCCAGGCGGAAGCCATTGAGCACATAGATGATGGGATTCAGCTTGAAGAACCACCTCATGTTGGCGGGGATGAATTCCAGGGCGTAGATGATGGGGGTGAAGTAAAACCACGCTGACAACAGCACCTGGACGATATGGGCCACGTCGCGGTAATACACGTTGGCGGCTGCGAACAGAAACGTCAGACCCAGAGTAAAAATGATGAGAGCCAGGATGGGAACCGGTAAGTACAGCCAGGTGACAAAGAACGGATGACCCAATACCGCCACAATCAACGCCAGCGGAATGAGTGAGAGGAGCAGGTTGATCACATTCGAGACGACGGCCGCAACCGGGAAGACCAGCTTGGGGATCGCGACCTTCTTGATCAAATCGCCATTGCCAACGATGGATTCGACGGCGTAGCTGAGCGACTGGGAGAAAAACGTCCAGGGCAGCAGGACGCTGAGCAGAAAGATGGCATAGTGGGGGATGGCAAAGCGCATGATGGTGGAAAAGACCACGGTCAAGACCAGCATCATGAGGGCCGGGTTCAGCAGGGCCCACAGGAAGCCGAGGACCGAGCGCTTGTAACGGATCTTGAGCTCTTTCAGGGCCAATTCCCAGATCAGCTCGCGATAGCGGTATGTGGTGCCGAGGAATTCGAACATGAGTGCAGGTATCGCGAGCGCCGGGCGGAGTTCTGCCCGCGCGACAATCCCGCGAGGTATCTTCATAGTATCAAATGAATGGTCGTTCGCAGTTGGCAGAGTGCGTGATGGCCAGCGCAGCCTGCGCGCGGAACCGCTGCGCTCAGCGGGGCAGACAGCGAGAATCGCGGGAGCAAAGAACGGGGGGGTAAATGGGCGACACCGCAGGACCCACATTGTATGATTACAACTGACGAGCTATGTTGTCCCACCCTGCTGCATTAGGCGGCACGTTTGTACGATTCGACTATGACTTTTAGAACTTCATTCACAATAAAAGGTAAAGAAGTACAGGCGCCCGCCCGCGATCTTTCCAGCAGAACCGCCCTCGTGCTTGCGGTGCTGGCTTGCCTGGTCAGCTTGTGGATTAGAGCTGGAATCCCGCTGGTCGCCGTACCAGTGGGGTTCCATGACGACGCTTTCTTTGCACGCACGGCGCATCACTTGCTAGCTGGTCAATGGCTTGGTCCCTACGACAAGATGACGCTGAGCAAAGGGATGTTCTACCCGCTATTTGTCGCCGTGGTGTCCGTTCTGTCGGTTCCTCTGAAGATCGCCGAGCAGTTGGTGTACCTGGCTGCATCGGGCATTATGGCGCTTGCAGCGATGCGAGCTTTCGGTCGCCGTTGGTTCGGCCTGCTGACGTTTGTCGCGCTGGCATTTAATCCTGTGTTGTGGCACAACTGGCTGGCGCGGGTCTCCCGGGAAGGGCTTTATGTCGCCCTTTCGCTCGGCCTGTTTGCAGCGGTCGTCGTTATCAGTTTTCCCCAGCTTCGCCGGTCGCAGCGGCATGTTCCCCTGGGATTCGCGTTCGGGTTGGTGTGGGCGTCATTCTGGTTGACCAGAGAGGAAAGTGTTTGGATTCTTCCCGCCTGCCTGATTGTCATCGGGCTGGGAGTTATCAATACGTGGTTACGGGCGAGTCGGCGGGTTGACTCCCCAGCCGTCGATGGAAAGCGGCTTCAAAGTTTTCGGCCGATTGTGGTGCCGTTCGTTGTGGGATTTGTGGTTTTCACTCTTGGAGTCGGATTGGTTGCGGCCCTCAATTGGCACTACTACGGGGTATTCCGAACGAACGAATTTCGTTCCGGAGGATTCGTCAAGGCATACGGTGCGTTTTCGCGGATTCAAGGAAATACGTTTCAGCGATATGTACCCGTGCCGGTAGATGCGAGGCAGAAGGCATACGAAGTAAGTCCCAAAGCCAGAGAACTGTCCGGTTCGCTGGACGGGGAACACGGGCATGCATGGGCTATGATGGGATGTTCGAAGCATCCGATACAGCCCCCTTGTGATTTGCAGGGAGGCTGGTTCCAGTGGGCGCTACGCGATGCGGCGGAGGAAAGCGGGCATTACCAAACGGCGACCAACGCGGAGCACTTCTACGCGGAGGTTGCGGAGCAAATCAATGCTGCCTGTGATTCGGGGAAGATCCGTTGCCTGTCGCCGAGGGAGACGTTTACGCCGTCTTTCCGTTGGGAATACGTCGGGGAAACCCTGGAGAGTGCCAAGGGCATGACCGGTATCGTTCTGGGCCTGGGAGAAGGGGACGTGAGCACAGTTCCCAGTCCTGGATCTAAACAAGGGCTGGCGGCATTTGCCGACCTTACCAATGAATATCTTTCGCCGCCCGCAGAGGGTATTGTTCAAGATTTCCCCCTGGGGAGAGCGGATGGCTGGGTGGCTGGCCGCGAGAAGACACCGACCCTGGAGGTCTTGACTTATACAAAACGCGAAGTGAAAAGCTCGATCACGACGTGGAACGCTCCAGATGTTTTAGCCGTCCTCCCCAACCTGAAGTCGGTGCGGTTCACGCTGCTGTCGGACTGTCCTGTGCTGGAGTGTGACCTGGTGATTCATTCGAGTGCGGGGCAGGTCCTGATTCCATTCAGTAAACTGGTACGGGGCACCCCACTGAATACGCCGGATCTGACTCTGTTCATCGACCTCTCGACCGCCGACGAGGAAACCTCGCACATCGGTGCACACCGGCGTGCAATTCAGCAGAAGCTCGGACATGAGATCGGACTGGCGTATACCAAGACGTCGCGGGTGCTGGCCCTGCTGGCGGCATTGGGCCTGGCCGTTGGCATTGTGCGATTTCGCCCTAATCGGGGTTCTCTGGCCATGATCGCGATAGCTCTGGGGAGCCTTGTGGCTGCTGCCAGCCGGGTGATGGTGCTCGCCTACATTGATGCGACTACGTTCATAGCGGGTTTCGTACACTACCTTTCGCCGGCATCGCCCTTTCTGATCGTGTTTATCGTTTCAGGTGTGTATGTTGGTTACTCGTCGTTCGCAGCTCCCATAGCGAAACCATAGCGAGGGAAAGATCCGTTGCGCTCAAGCAAATGCTGTGACGATTGCGCAGCGGCGCAGTTACAAGGGCTTGTGGGCGAAGAGTACAGTCGCACTTGCGAGCTCGAGATTCTTTTCTCTTGACAGTTCAGCCACGAACGGCCTTCCAAGATACTGTTCCGGCGCGGCCACAAGCTCAGAAACTCGCATGTTCATGAATTCCTGCCTCGTCTGGTCTGACAGACCGGCGACCCAACTGTTCAGAATCCAGGCCAAGGACCAAATTGGGAGCGTGCTTGCAAAACACTCCACCTTGTCGACTTCGAGATAATTTACGAAGAGATTGATCAGGCCCTGATGCGACATATTGTAGTAATGGTGCGGGTAGCCATGCAGAGGCTGTAAGAAGGGAACACAGCACAGCAGATCGCCGCCTGGCTTGAGCACTCGTGCGATTTCCCGCGCGCACTGAAACGGATCCTTAACGTGCTCTAATACTGCGAGGGAAAAAACCGCATCGAACGACTGGTCGCGAAAGGGCAACACTTCGCCGACGCCGCGAACATCGGTTGTGTCGTAAGCTACGATCTCGAAATTGACTACATTGTCAAAGTAAACACTCCGCTTGCCGGAACCGCAGTCTAAGATCAGCCCATTGCAGTGTCTTTCGATCAGTTCCATTGCGAACCGGTCATAGCCGTTGCTGCTTACCAGGTCGGTGTCGATGATATTGAACTGGGCGCGCAACTCTTCTGTCAGAAAATCGATCATTCCCTGAGTCTCGACACAGGGCATCTCGGAGCGAAAGATAGGCCGGATACGCGAGAGTTTTCGGAGTTTTGCCTCACGTATCAGCGAGGAACGGCGCTGCACGCGCCGCTCGTCCCTTCCGTGCAGAAGGAAGTGCTGCCAGCCGGATTCAAAGCTCCCGCTTCGCACAGCTGTAGCTACATCCGGATTCGCCAAGAGGTAATCGCCTTCATCGAATCCCGCCTCAGTAGCCAGGATGTCAAGAGTGAAGAAGCCCGCTGGGTTTGAGCTCATTGGATTCAGTGCCTCTTCTCTTCTCCAGTAGTGTGACCTATACGAGCCGTATTGTCGCGCGCTGGAGCATGTCGGTGGAGTTTCTGCCGTGGCGCATACAGGCTCTACGCTTAGCTGCAAGAACCGCGCTGACGGTCCTGGCTGTTATCCGAGATTCATGAAGTCGCGTGTTTTTCTTGCCGCCACGGTTTCTCGACACGCGGCGGAAATGCCAGTCTGTAGTCCTCATATTCCAAGCTCAAATTACGGTTATATAAAGGATCATGCCGAAGAGCATCGCCCCAGCGTTTTTTCATGTATTCCCGTTCTTGAATGGCGCGTTGTATCTTTTCGGGCACTTCGTCCGAGCCGCGAGAAGCAGATTCAAGGTGATACAACTCTGCATAGGGTGTCCAGATAATCCTGTAACCTGCCTCGCGGATTTTCAGGCAGAGATCGACATCGTTAAAAGCCACGGTCAGATTTGTCTCGTCCAGACCGCCTACCTCTTCGAAGACCGCCTTAGGCATTAACATGCAGGCTGCCGTTACGCAGGAAACATCATGTACCAACTGCAAGCGGCCAAAATATCCTACATCTGAGCGCGGGAAGTAACGATGGCTGTGTCCGGCCACTCCGCCTAACCCGAGTATCACTCCGGCATGCTGAATGGTGTTGTCCGGATAGTAGAGCTTAGCGCCTACGGCTCCAACGCCGGGCTGTATAACCTGCGTCACCATCTCTTGCAACCATTCGGGATGGATCACCTCAATGTCATTGTTGATGAATCCGATCAGGTCGCCTTCCGCCTCTCCTACGGCGCGATTATTCAAGGCAGAGTAGTTGAACTCTCCTGCGCTACGCAGAATGCGCACCTTCGGTTCTTTCTGTAGGCTAGCCAGGTACTGCATCGTCCCGATCTCGCAACTATCGTTGTCAATGATGATAATTTCACAATTGTCATATGCAGTATGATGCAGGAGGCCATCGACACACCCTCGAAGCAACGACACGCGGTCACGCGTAGGTATGATCAGTGAGACGGAAGGCGCGGGATTAGGCAGACCCCTGATCACACGGTTGAATTGAGGCAATTTGCCGCCGGTCACTCGAACGTCTTCACCACGTTCAGCAAGATAGTCAGCGAGGGCGCGACGGGAAGCCTGCACGGCGGTCGGCAGATTGTCGATGGAGAATGTCTGCACCCCTGGTAGGGTACGCCAGTGGTAGAGCACGTGCGGTATGTGTCGAATTTTATCTGCGCTCGTAAGGTGAACAATACGTAGCGCCAAATCGTAATCTTGACTGCCCTCATACCCGAGGCGAAAGCCTTTCGCAATCCGGACCAACGAAGCTCGGTATACCGTTAAATGATTGAAATAATTCTGCGAGTAGAATAGCTCGATATTCCAATCCGGCTTGAAGTATGGTGTCTGGCGGACACCATTGGCATCTATCTTGTCCTCGTCGGTATAAATGATGTTTGCGTCAGGATATTCGTTCAGCTCGACGGCAACCATGTAAAGAGCATGGAGGGGTAGTTCGTCATCGTGGTCCATAAGCGCTACGAATTCGCCGGTAACTAGCTCCAGCGCTGAATTACTTGCAGCGGAGATGTGACCATTCTTGCTCCGGTAGACTACCTTGATTCGTTTATCGCGTCGAATGTACTCGTCAAGGATGGCGCGAATTTCTGGATGGGACGAAGCGTCGTCAGCGACGCAAAGCTCCCAATGCGGATACAGTTGCGCCAGTACCGAATCCAGGGCCTTGCGCCAAAAAAATGGGTTGGTGTTGTAAACGGGCATCACGATTGAGATTAACGGGTGATCCTTTAACTGCTTTATGTGGCGATTGATCGCGGCCCGATCATCATCTTTAATCGTGTCGTAGCGAGCTACCCAGGTCGAGTAGTCAAACGCAGGCTGCGCCCCCACCCCAGTGATGACTCGACCCTCTCTAGCCCCGTACTCGAGGTAGTGGATCAGAGGGTTCATTCCAGAGTTGGCAACGTCCTGATAGCGCTGGAGATAAGCCTCAGCGTCGAAGCGAGGCCCTGGATTGCGATGCTCCGTGGCGCCGTACAACGCGTAATGCAGCGCTGGGTCGCAACCGGCTTCGCCGATATCTGGATATTGAGAGAGATACCAAGCCCCATCGAACAAATCGGAATTGGCTATGATGTCGCGCGTCGTGAACAGACGACGGCGGGCACGGAGCCGGCTAAACAGTTGAAAAGTCACTGTCCACCAGATGAGGCGGGCGAGTCGACGAGCGTAGAGACGAAACTTAGGGTAGGGTTGAAACACGGAACTCACCCTGGACGCCAGTTTCCACGCGGTACTGCTCTCAATCAGTCCTAATCTCTTCTGGACGCCGGCCAGTTCCCTTTGCAGCAGGTCGAATCGCTCCGAGGCTGCGGATTCTTCCTTGTCGAGACAGTCCGCTGCGTTCGCAAGCCGAGTTTGCAGGGTTGCGGCAGAGTCGTCTAACTCGGCGATCTTCCTCTGGTTCGCGCTGATTATCTGGTCGTTCGAGACGATCGCTTGCTTGAGTTGCTGAATCTCCTCTTCTCGGTTCCCGAGAATCGCATCGCGGGCAACGAGGTCCCGCTCGAGATTGTTGATCAATGCAGCTTTGGTCTGAATCTCCTGCTCGCGGTCCGTCAGCATTACGTCACGGCTTGCAAGTCCGCGTTCTAGATTGGTGATCACATCGATCTTTGTCTGAATCTCCAGCGCGCGGTCCGCTAATACTGCGTCGCGGCCCACGAGTTGCTGTTCGAGGGTGCGAATCAATTCGGCTTTCGTCGCGTTATCACGCGAAGCTTCTCTAAATGTCGCATCTACCCTAGCAACTTCTCGTTCAAGCGCAGAAACATGATTTGCTCTCGCTTGGAGTTCGTTCGACAGCACAGCGTTGCGATCATTGAGATCAAGAACTTGCGACCGGCCACGAAACACTTCTCCACGTGCGGCGAAGGTGCGCCTCAGAATTGCGGCGGAATCGGGGTCCAACCCATAGAGACGGCGCAAGACTTCGGGCTGATTCTGGCCGACGCCGAGCACGCCTAACCCTTCGGAATGGTGGAACTCGAATGAAGGATAGATCTCGGCCAATTCCAGCCACAGTTTCCAAACTCCGAATCCCCGCTCACGGACATTGGTGTCGTGGAAAATTACGACGGCCTTTGACGAGAGCGCGCTCCTCCAAGTCTCGAAGTCATGCTTCACCGCCTCGTAGCTGTGAAGTCCGTCAATGTGCAAGAGATCGATGCTGCCGTCGTCGAAATATCCGCGCGCGTCGTCAAAAGTGGAACGGAGGAGTTTGGAGAATCCAGCAAAATGGGAGTCGTTGAAGGCGCTGAGTTCGCGGTAAACGGTCTCATCGTAAAACCCGGCGTGTTCATCACCTTGCCAGGTATCGACAGCAAACGCACGGGTTGGCAGTCCAAGGTTCGAGACTGCCTGACAGAATGCCGAGTACGAATTTCCGCTGTGGGTGCCGAGCTCGACCAAAATGCGCGGCTGCAAGACTTTGGTGAGCCAAAATGCTGTTACCAGGTGACCACTCCAGGCTCCGGGCTTGGCCAGCAGTATAGGTTCCCAGAAAAGTTCTTCGCCGATTTGGAGGTCTGAAATGAGCTGATCCAGGGTAAGCGTGGGTTTCATATGCGCAGAAAACCGTTGCCGCGGGATGATCACCGTCGAGACCTTCCAAGTAGTACCGCGGCGAGGTAGCTTTTCCGCCGAGAAAGCGTCGACAGCTAGATTCTATCATCCATTTGGCGGCAAGAGAGCGAGTCGGTGCAGGCGCGAATTGGCCCGACCGACATCCGATCGGTGGTTGAGTCGCTCGCTAATGCGCTAACGCGGACCAGAATTTCCCGGAGGCTCGACGCGTTGCTGGCAGGAGTTTTCAGTGGGGCGTGAGGGCCTCGAAGTTCTCCGGCAAAG
>OBLU010001818.1_pt1 | contig 19676 bp, 19 predicted proteins | sample 1518681 | NCBI WGS metagenome assembly OBLU01 (sample SAMEA3539304, study PRJEB22396) | soil metagenome | biome: tundra; feature: field; material: soil | place: USA | collected 2010-05 | depth 0.15 m
GCGATACAGCCTGAAATGGCCGCCGACAAGTATCTATGTTGATTACCTTTATATGAGGTCACGGTACTAGGACTCTCCGGGCAAGGTCTAAGCGAAGAAGACCTTTACGATCTGGGGCTCTCCTTCATTCGACCGCGTCTGGCCAATGTTGAAGGGGCGTCCATTCCTTTGCCTTATGGTGGCAAAGTTCGCCAGGTTCAGGTGGACATCGATCCAAACCTTCTTTATGCGAAACACCTCTCAGCGACGGATGTGTCGAATGCATTTAATGCGCAGAACCTGATCTTGCCGGCTGGAACAGCCCGCATTGGAGACCGCGAATTCATTGTCAAAATCAATTCATCCCCACTCCTGGTCTCCGCGCTGAACGACCTTCCCATTCGTGCGGCAAACGGCGCAGTCGTATTTGTGAAGGACGTCGCGCAGGTACGCCTCGGCTACGCTCCGCAGGAGAACATCGTCCGCGAGGACGGCAAGCGTTCGGCTCTGTTGACCGTGCTTAAGAACGGCGAAACGTCAACCTTGGATATCGTTAAGGGCGTGAAAGCAATGCTGCCCAAGGTGAAAGCGGGGCTACCCTGCGGACTGCAGATCACTCCTCTTTTCGACCAGTCGATCTTCGTCTCTGAATCGATCAATGAAGTTATCCGCGAAGCGTCGATCGCAGCCGCACTCACAGCCTTGATGATCCTTCTGTTCCTGGGCTCCTGGCGCTCGACATTGATCGTCTGCACTTCCATTCCCCTTTCCATCGCAACGTCCCTCGTGGTCCTTTATGCATGCGGACAGACCATCAACGTTATGACCTTGGGCGGCATGGCACTGGCAGTCGGAATCCTCGTCGACGATGCGACCGTGGAAATCGAGAATACGCACCGCAACATGGGTGAACGTAAGTCATTGGTGCGCGCCATCCTCGACAGCGCGCAACAGGTCGCCGCCACGGCATTTGTTTCCACGCTCTCGATCTGCATGGTATTCACGCCAGTGGTACTGCTTACGGGGCCGGCCAAGTATCTTTTCACGCCCCTCGCGATGGCGGTCGTATTCGCCATGATGGCGTCTTACTTTCTCTCGCGCACCCTCGTGCCGACAATGATGCACTTTCTTTTGAGCCCGAGTTAAAGCTCTACCAGGATTCCGAGGCCGCCAAAACCGAGGAAGAAGATCATTTCGTGTGGCGCTGGCACTCGAAATTTGACCGCTGGTTCGAGAGGCTGCGCGAGACTTATAAGCATGCGCTTGAATGGACCCTCGACAATCGCGGGTTGACCATTACCGCATTCGCAATCTTCGTAGGGTTATCTCTTCCATTAGTGTTCCTCATCGGCCGCGATTTCTTTCCGTACGTCGATTCCGGGCAGATGCGCCTGCACGTCTATCCTCCGCAAGGCATGAGGCCCGAAGATGCGGAGCAGTGCTTCGCTGCCGTCGAAAAGGAAATCAGAAAGGTCATTCCCCCAGACGAAGTGGCGCTGATTCTCGACAACATCGGTCTGCCGAACGGCGGATTCAATCTCGCATTTTCGAGCGACAATGCACAGTCCGATTCCGATGGCGATATTCTAATTTTTTTGAAGCCAGGCAAGCGCAAAACGCAGGAGTATATGCGCACCCTGCGTGCAGACTTGCACGATAAATTCCCTAGTGCGACTTTCTTCTTTACGCCTGCCAATATCACCAATCAGATTTTGGATTTCGGCTTGCCGGCACCCATCGATTTGCAGGTTGTCGGGCGCGGCCAGAATAACTATCAGCTCGCGTCTCAGTTACTGAAAGAAGTGCAGGCGATCCCGGGGGTGGCTGGCGCGCACATTCACCAGCAAATCGCACAGCCGACTTTGGATGTAAATGTCGATCGACTCAAGGCGCGTCAGATTGGTCTGACCCAGCAGGACGTGGCGCAGAGCATGCTCATCTCGCTTTCGGGCACGGCGCAGACGGCACCTAACGAATGGCTCAACTATCAGAACGGTGTGAACTACCAGGTCGTCGTGCAGACGCCAACCTACCGTGTCGACTCTCTGCAAAGCCTAGCGCGGACACCGATCACCAACCCGATCGGAAATGCCAGTCAGTTACTCGGGAACGTTGCCAATTTCCAGCGCGACATCACCCCCGTGATTATCGATCACTATGACATTCAGCCGACCTATGACATCTACGCAGACACGGATCGGCGCGATCTGGGCGGAGTTTCAAGCGCGATCCACAAAATCATGGATCGCGAAGAAAGCAAGTTGCCAACCGGCACGACACTCGCTCTCCGAGGCGAAGTGGAGACCATGACCGAATCGTTTACCAGGCTTGGCGTGGGCATCATTTTCGCGGTAGTGCTTGTCTACCTGCTGATGGCCATCAACTTTCAAAGCTGGGTTGACCCGCTCATCATTCTCACGGCGTTGCCTCTTGCATTCGCCGGTGTCCTCTGGATGCTGTTTCTTACTGGCACCACGTTCAGCGTTCCTTCCATGATGGGCTCCATCATGACCATTGGCGTTGCGACGGCCAATAGCATCCTGATGGTAGTATTCGCGAACGATGAGCGCGCCAACGATAAAGATAGTCGGGAAGCCGCGCTGAATGCCGGCTTCACGCGTTTGCGGCCAGTCTGCATGACGGCCTTAGCCATGATCATCGGCATGCTGCCAATGGCGCTCGCTTTGGGCGAAGGAGGCGAACAGAACGCTCCGCTCGGTCGCGCGGTCATCGGCGGGCTGCTATTTGCCACGGTCGGGACGCTCTTCATTGTTCCGATCATGTATGCATGGCTGCGAAAGAAGGCGCCGCGTAACTACGACGAAGAAATTGATAAGGCCTATCAAGAGGGCGCCGGTCAGGAAGGACAGCCGCAAGCGGCATAAAGTCGACCTATGGATGATAAGGAGCAACAACACACGAACGCCGGCACAGGGGACGCTCCCTCGCAAGACGATGCAGAGCGACGCATGACGCGCGCCGAATGGGAACGCGAAGAAGCGGAAAAGCGCGCGCGGGAAGCGGATCGCAAGCGTGCAGAAGATCGCGAGCGACATAGGAACCGAAAGCCTCGCAACTGGAAAAAATTCTGTTGTGGAGCGCTGCGGGGCTTTGCGTTGTCATTGTTCTCTTCCTCATCGGCTACATACCGCACCATGAGCAGCAGAAGAAGACCCAAGCTGAAGCCCGCAAGCGCGAGCAGGAACAGCCTGAAGTCGAAGTGGTTCAAGTGCGCCGTTCAAACAAGCCTGGGGAACTTACCGTTCCCGGAACAACGGCGCCTCTTGTTGAGGCGTTCATCTATGCCCGCGCGAATGGCTATCTTAAGAAGCGCTATGCGGACATAGGCGATCACGTTAAGCGGGGCCAGTTACTTGCCGTCCTTGACGCGCCCGATCTCGATCAGCAGGTAGAGCAGGCCCGCGAACAACTACACCACAGGCGGAGGCTCAACAGGAACAACAGGAAGCTCAGCTGAATCTCACGCGAGTTACATGGGATCGATGGCGCGTTCTCGTAGCCAAGGGAGTGTTTTCGCGCCAGGATGGCGATCAACATGAAGCGGATTTTCAGTCGCAACAAGCATTGGTCGCATCCGCGAAGAGGAATGTCGAGAGTTATCGCGCTAATTTGCACCGTGTCATCGCGCTCCAGGAGTACGAGCGCATTACTGCTCCCTTCGATGGTGCCGTAACCCAACGAAACACAGACGTTGGCGCTCTTGTCGGTGCGTCCGGCTCTGCGTCCCCCGCGCCCATGAATTCGCCGTCGACACCATCAGCCGGATCATCGTCGACGGGCAACTCCAACACCAGCGGTTCATCAGGAAACGTAAGCCAGGCCGCGACGCCGCAAACCGGACAGGCACAGGGCGGACCTATCTTCGCGATCGCACAGATCGACAAATTGCGCATCCTCGTTTCGGTGCCTGAAGGGTATGCAGCAGACGTGCACAACGGGATGGGCGCTCGCGTATATGTACAAGAGCGCGCCAATCGGCCCATCACGGGCAAGGTCACACGTTTGGCTAATTCGATCGACGAGAATACGCGCACCATGCTGACCGAGGTGGATATAGATAACCGCGATAGATTGCTCTATCCGGGCATGTACGCGGTCGTAAGTTTGGCACAACTGCGCGGCGTCGCCCCAATCATGATCCCAGGGGACGCCGTTGTGGTACGGCAGGATAAAACATCGGTGGCCGTGGTCAACAATCAAACAGTTCAAATGAGACCGGTGGAAATTGGCCGCGATCTCGGTCCATCGGTCGAAATACTCAGCGGCTTGCGAGAAGGAGACTGGGTTATCAGCACGGTGACTGATAGTGTGCAGCAAGGCGTGAAGGTACGTACTCGGCAGAGCCAGGAAGCCAGCCAGGAATCTTCCAGTCAGCAAGGCGATCAAACCTCACAGGCGCCTGACTCAGGGCCTGATCAATATGGCGATCAATCCATAACGAATTCCAAATCTGAAACCAAAAATCAAAAGGGGAAGCCTGGACAGCAGAAGGGTGGACAGCAACAGAACCAACAACAGAAGAAGGGCTCGGGACAATGAAGACATCGTACTTCATTCGTCCGGCAGTCATCTTGTGGTTGGGCATCGGGCTTCTAACTGCTGGAGCCCAGAACGGTCAGCAGCCGCCTCCCTACACTGCACCCGCGCCTCCCATGCCTTCGACGTCGCAAGCTCCCGGGCAGAAGAACGTGCCTGCGCAACAGCGCCCCAACGAATCACCGGATGCTCCGCTCCCTGAGCCCGATAAGACCAGCGTGAACCTGCGCAATCTTCCGCCGCTCGTAACTCAGCCTGGAAATCCCACTCAATTATCGCGACAGATTGAGAGTGCCGAATCAACTACAACGCGCCCTCAAGCAGAAGCGCCGTCGAAATTCAATGCGCGCTGGTAACAGCGTGGTGGGCCCGTACAGAGAGCCTCATACGCCCGGCCTGCCGGAAACAAATGGCGACTTGATTCCCAGCCTTGTTCGCGATGGGAGTCTGTATCTCTCATTGCGCGATGCCATCGAACTCGCAATTGAAGACAACCTAGATGTCGAGATCAGCCGCTACAACATCCTCGTCGCAGACACTGACCTGACGCGCTCGAAGGGCGGCGGCAATCTGCGAGGCATCGACTACTCCATCGAACAAGGTCCGACTGGCGTCGGTGCAACCACAAGTCCTCTGCTGATCACGCAGACAACCGGCAACAACTCATCAACGAACACTTCGGTCACGGACTTGTCGCAAGTTACGCAAATCGGTTCTCGAACGCAGCAGAATCTGTCCCAAGACAGCACCTCGCCCTATGCACCCGTCCTAATATTCCACTCTATGATCCGAATCTTGTCGGGCAGGCAGGCTACCTTCGCCGCTCCGACCAGGTATCGCTCGATACGGCTGCGACCACCGGATCCTCGGGCGCAAGCACAGCAACAGCGCCACTCGGCTTTCTCTATACGGGCGTCGATTATCAACAGGGCTTTTCGACCGGCACACAGCTCGACATCTATGCCGACAATGCATCGCAAGTCTTGTTCGCGGGTAATTCGCAGTACGATCCGGCCCACGCGCCGAGCACTTCATTGACGCTCATGCAGCCCCTTCTTCGTGGGCGCGGACGCGGAGTTAACCTTCGCTTCATTCACATTGCTCAGATCAATCAGAAGATCTCGCGGCTGCTTTTCGAACAACAGCTCCTTGAAACTGTTTATGACATTTCGCGGCTCTATTACGATTTGGTTTCGCTTGGCGAGAACATCGGCGTGAAGGAGGAAGCGCTCGCTGCGGCACAAAAACTTTATGACGACGACAAAAATCAAGTCGACCAGGGGACGCTCGCTCCAATCGAGCTAATTCGCGTGCAAGCATTGGTATCCTCAAGTCGGCTTGATCTCATCCAGGCACAGAGTGAATATCGGCAGCAAGAGTCAATCCTGCGCGAACAATTGCTACGCAAAATGGGTGATCCAGCCTCAAATTTTCTGCGCATCATTCCCACTGACCATATTGTGATTCCTGACAATCTTCCCTCACTCGACGTAAGAGCGCTAATCAACGATGCGCTCTCCAATCGTCCCGATCTCGCGCAAGCAGCCTTGCAGGTGAAAGCGAACGAGCAATCCGTTAACGGATCTCGTAACGGCGTGAAGCCTCTGGTGAACCTATACGCCAACGTTGAGACGCGAGGTTCCTCCCTGGTGCCATTTCAATTACCGGGCTCACCGGGGACCGATGTTACAACTGTGCCACCGGCATTGTCGCAAGGTGGATTTCGACTATCGACGATTTATCAAGGCGGGGTTCAAGTCGACTTGCCCTTGCGCAACAGGATCGCTCAGGCGGATGCCGCGCGCGACGAGATTCAACTTCGACAGGCGCAGAGTCGCACCGCCAAACTGGAAAACGATGTTCGCCAGCAGATCGAAAGTGCCGCTATCGCGCTCGAAAATGCGCACCAGGCGTATGCGGCCGCAGTGGAGAGCCGAAATTATCAGCAACAACTGCTGCAAGCCGAACGTGACAAATTTACTGTCGGCGAAAGCACAAACTACCTGATTGTTCAGGACCAGGCGTATCTTGCCCAGGCTCGCTCGACAGAGGTGGCAGCACGGTCTGATTGGATGAAAGCCCGAATGTCTCTCGATCGCGCGCTGGGCAACCTACTCGACACGAATGGGATTTCAGTTTCGGATGCCGTTGAAGGGACCCATGCTCATCCTTCTCTTTCAGTAACCCAACCGTGAATTAGCACGTTGGAAATCTTAAAGGGCGGCCGGGAGATTAGGATATTGGCAGTTCGAATAGGAGTTGGATGTGCTGCCTATTTCTTTTCACTCAACGCGACGTCGTTTTCTTAGCCGCATAGCCCGAATGAGCGCCGCATCGATCTTGCCCTCGGGGCGTTTCTTGTCGTCCGGCGCAAAAGTATTCGCTGCGAGTACTCCGGCTCTTGGACTCAAGCCCGTCGTCAAAAACCGCACTCCGCTGGCAAACAATGCCTTTTACGCATTACCTCTGGGGTCGATTCGTCCCAAAGGCTGGCTTCTCGATCAGCTCAAAATTCAAGCCGCAGGCCTGAGTGGGCACCTCGATGAAACGTGGGCGGACGTCGGCCCCAATAGCGGATGGCTCGGCGGCAAAGGTGAGTCATGGGAGCGCGGACCCTACTTTCTTGATGGCTTGATTCCGCTTGCGGGGCTGCTCGAAGATGCCCGACTCAAAGCCAAGGCGCAGAAGTACATCGACTGGACGCTCGAGAATCAGGCGGCCAATGGCATGATCGGGCCTTCGTCCAACAATGACTGGTGGCCACGCATTGTCATGCTCAAGGCTCTCACGCAATATCAGGAACTGACTAGCGACCCGCGCGTCGTTCCTTTGATGGAGAAGTATTTCCGCCATCAACTCGACGAATTGCCGACGCGCCCGTTGCGCGACTGGGGAAAGTTTCGCTGGCAGGATGAGTTGCTGAGCGTGGTCTGGCATTATAACCGGACCGGGTCGGCATGGTTGGTGGATCTCGCCCACATGTTGCGCACCCAGGGTCATGACTGGCAAGCGCAGTACGCAAATTTCCAGTACAAGAATCGCATCACGCGGGATTACCTCAAGCTCGAGGAAAACGACAACGGCCTCAAGGACCTGGCGCTTTCAACCCATGGCGTCAACAACGCACAAGCAATTAAAACCGGGGCTGCGTGGTCGATGGTCTCAGGCGCGGACGCTGACCGTGCTGCCGTGGTGCGCATGATTGCGGAGTTGGATCAGTATCATGGTCTGCCCAACGGCATGTTCTCATGCGACGAACATCTGGCAGGACCCGATCCCTCGCAAGGGTCTGAATTGTGCTCGGTTGTCGAGTACATGTTCTCACTGGAAACTGCGCTGGCGATTACAGGCGATGCTTCGTTGGGCGACCGCCTTGAGCGCCTGGCTTTTAATTCGCTCCCCGGCACCTTTACCGACGACATGTGGGCACATCAATATAACCAGGAACCGAATCAGGTCGAGTGCAGCCTGCACCAGAAGCCTTGGACCACCGACGGCCCGGAATCAAATCTCTATGGCCTTGAGCCAAACTTCGGTTGCTGCACAGCGAATTTTCATCAAGGTTGGCCCAAATTTGCGAATGGCCTCTTCATGCTTTCAGGTGTGCAGGATACAGACGCACACGACGGGATTGTCGCCGCGGCGTACGCCCCCTGCGAGGTTCACACGCTCATTCGCGGCACAGCCGTCCATGTGATCGAAGAAACCGAATATCCCTTCCGAGGTACAGTGCGGCTCACGGTGAATCCTGCCGCCGTCCTCAAGTTCCCGCTGCAGCTTCGCATCCCGGCATGGGCCGTAGGAACTGTCATTACGGTCAATGGCCAGACTCGACCGACGCCTGCCGCCGGATCGTTCGCCAGCATTGAACGCGAATGGCGTGCCGGCGATCGCGTCCAGATCGTGTTCCCAATGACGCCGCGCGTGTCACGCTGGTTTCGAGACTCAGTCGCCGTGGAGCGCGGCCCTCTTGTCTTCTCCTATGGCATCGGTGAGAGCTGGGTCAAGCTGCGCGACCGTGGCATGACGGCGGACTGGCAAGTGTTTCCATCTTCACAGTGGAATTATGCGTTGCACATCAACGCTGAGGCAGCAGCCGAGTCCATCGAGGTTCACGAGCATGACTTAGGAGGCTCGGTTTTCAGCGCCAGCCATAAGCCGGTTGAGCTTAGCGTGAAAGCCCGCAAGCTTAGCGACTGGCGCGCGGAAGATGGCGCGGCGAATGCGGTCCCACAGAGCCCAGTGGCCAGCGAACAACCGGACGAGACCATTCGCCTGATTCCCTATGCCGCCGCTAAGCTGCGTATCACCGCATTTCCGCAGTTGAAGACTTAACTGCAGGCTGGTGTCCGTTTGCAGCAAGTCTGCTGGACCACGCGTCCGCGTCGATTTAGAATCCTCGCGACAGTCAATCGTCTCAGAATCTGTTCGCAAAAACGCACCGCGAGCGCAGTCGTTTCGTCCTCGTGCGCACCATGTGTGCAGGAGGATGGACTAATCTCCGGTTCTACTGCCCAACTCTAATTTACCGAAGGCAATACTCATGACGGTTTTCAGCAAACGATTTCTCGCTCTCACGGCGACTTCACTTCTGGCCATCACCAGTGCGTCCGCACAGCAGGCCAGCAGCGCAAATCCGTCCTCGGCGGCGGCCGCTACCCTCGACTTTCCTACCGTTCTGTATGGAGTCGCCTACTACAACGAGTACATGCCACAGGACACGCCGGGAGCGCAGGCCGGACGCTTAGAGAAAGATGTTGCCTTGATGAAGGCTGCCGGTCTCAACGTGGTCCGCATGGGTGAGTCGACCTGGAGTCTGTGGGAGCCCGAAGACGGCCACTTCGATTACGCGTGGATGGATCACATCGTCGACGCCATGGGGAAGGCCGGCATCAAGGTAATCCTTGGCACACCTACCTACTCTCTACCCGCATGGATGGCGCATCAGCATCCGGAAATTCTCGCCGATCGAATTCCCCCTGGCCCCTTCGGCGGCAAGCCGGTGCCGAGTAGTTATGGCATCCGCCAGAACATGGATACGGATTCTCCTGCCTACCGCTTCTATGCCGAGCGGCTCATACGCCACATCGTGGCTCATTACAAAGACAATCCCACCGTGATCGGATGGCAGCTCGACAATGAAACCTCGAGCTATGAAGCCGCCAACCCCGATGTGTTCATCGGATTCCAGCATTACCTTGAAAAGAAATTCGTCACCCCCGAAGCGCTGAGCAAGGCATGGTTCCTCAATTACTGGGGCGAGAATCTGCATACCTGGGAGGATCTACCCAAGCGCGATGGCACCATCTCGACCGGCTACAAGCTGGAATGGACACGCTGGAGTCAGATGCGAGTTACCGACTTCCTTCACTGGCAGGCGGCCCTTGTCCGGGAGTGCGCGGCCCCACGGCAATTTGTCACGACGGACTACGGCGGCATGATGCGCCACGATGTGAATGAAGAGGCCATCGCCGGCAGCCTCGATATCGCGGCCGACAATATCTATCACCCAACTCAGGATCATTACGACGGCTCGATCCAATCGATTCAAGGAGACTTCACGCGCTCGTTGAAGCATTCAAATTTCCTCGTCACCGAGACGAACGCCCAGACCATCGATTGGACCTCGGCAGGACAGTTCCCTCCCTACGACGGCCAGATGCGCGAAGACGTCTACACCCATCTTTCCAACGGCTCCAATATGGTGGAGTACTGGCACTGGGCTTCCATCGCGGGTGGACAGGAGACCTATTGGAAAGGTGTCCTCTCGCACGATCTCGAGCCCAATCGTGCTTATGCAGAAGTGAGCCGGACCGCCCATGAGTTGGAAAAGATAGGACCACACCTGGTCGGCCTCAAGATTCACAACCAGGTGGCCATTCTATGGAGCCGCGACTCTGCGAATGCTATCGGCTTTATGCCTTACGGCGGCCCGGTCCCGAAGTTTAGCTGGACGCATCAGCCCGATGGCTACGATTCGCTCGTGCAGCAAATCCACAAGTCGCTCTACGACCTCAGTGTGGGCTCTGACTTTGTATTCCCAGCAACTCAGGATTTCTCTGCTTACAAGGTACTGATCATTCCCGCCCTCTACATCTCTGACGATGCCCTGCTCCAGCGCATTTCAGAGTACGTGAAGCATGGTGGCCACGTTGTCATGACGTTCAAGAGCGGCTTTGCCAATGAGAATTCAGCGGTCCGATTGGTACGCGCTCCCGGTCCATTGCGGGAAGCAGCCGGCTTCAGCTATCAGGAATTTTCAAATCTCGAACATCCGCTGGCGCTCAAAGACGATCCCTTCCATGCAGGGTCTGCAAACCAGGTCTCTTATTGGGCAGAATTTCTCTTGCCGGAACATGCCAGGCCGCTCGCCTTTTATGACCACCCGTTTTTCAGCAAGTGGCCCGCCATCACAGAAAATGAATTCGGTTCTGGAACTCTCCTCTATGAGGGCACCTATCTTTCCGATGACTTGCAGACTGCGGTCTTGCGCGCCGCTCTGAAGAAGGCCGGCATCCCCGGCCTCGATCTGGAGTTGCCTCCAGGCCTCCACATGCAACACGGCGTCAATCGCATGGGAAAGCGGATTCACTACTACTTCAATTACTCCGCGGCACCAATAACTGCTCCCTACAGCTTTGGTGGAGGAACAAATCTGCTGGATGGCACGCCAGTGACGCAGGGCGCGACGTTATCGCTGAAGTCGTGGGATCTTGCCATTATTGAAGAGGCTGCAACAGTTACACCCTGAGACCTATATCCAGCGCTATGCTCGAGACGTGCAGACTTATCACCATGTAAGCGATATCCTCGCCAATGCCATCACCCATGGTGTCGGCGCGGTTTTTGCCGTAGTCGGCGCAATCTACCTGATCGTGGCATCGACTCGGGGCAATTCCTGGCTCATCGTCAGTTGTTCCGTGTTTGCTGCGACTCTGGTATTGGTCTATGTCTGCTCCACTCTCTATCACTCGCTGGTGCGCACCCGGGCCAGGCATGTATTCCAGGTGCTCGATCACTCTGCCATTTATCTGTTGATCGCGGGCACGTATACGCCGTTCACGATGGTTTCGCTGCGCGGCCCTATCGGCTGGGTGCTGTTCGGAGTGGTCTGGGCATTGGCGATCGCGGGTGTCATCTTCAAAAGCGTGGCCATCGGCAAATTCCCTGTAGCGTCAGCCCTCGTGTATCTCTTTCAAGGCTGGTTCGTGGTCTTCGCGGCGCGTCCTCTGGTTCATGCCATAAGCTGGCAAGGCGCTTTGTGGCTAGCCGCGGGTGGCCTCGCATATACGCTGGGAGTGGTCTTCTTTGCCTTGGACCGCTTTCGGTATTTTCACGCTGCTTGGCACGTCTTCGTCCTCGCTGGAAGTGCCGCTCACTACTTCGCTATCCTCTTCTATGTAGTCCCACCGCGCGTTTGAAGACGCTGCGAAGGCCGACCTGGCCGAAAATACTCCCTTAGGCGCAAGGCGGAACCGCCGGCAAACATTGATTTTCCCCTGCAAAGCCGGTACACTACTCTAGTTTGGCGATTCCTGCCTGTCGTCGTGGAGCCAGACGCTCGCCTTGGGCTTAATTCAAAAGGCTTGAGCGTACCGCGACGCGGAAGTTTCCGCCCGAGCTATTTTGATCTTGAGGAGCGTACCCGCCGAGGCGCGTGCAGCTCTGGAGGGCTTATGTACGCGGTTATTCGCACCGGTGGAAAGCAGTATCGTGTCGCTCCCGGCGACGTATTGAAGATTGAGAGTGTTGTCTCTCCTGATGCAAACAAGACGGTGGAATTTGCCGACGTTCTTGCGTTTTCAGGCGATTCTGGAAGCCTGGCCAAGCCGGGCTCGGCCAAGGTCGCGGCAGAAATCGTCAGCGAAGGTCGTGGCGACAAAATCCTGGTCTTCCACCTCAAGCGCAAGAAGCAGTACAAGAAGATGCAGGGTCACCGGCAGAACTTTACTGAAGTGCGCATCAAGGCCATCGAGGCCGACGGTTTTACTTACACCGACGCCAAGTAGGCGCGGACATCAAATTTAGAAGGGGATTCGGCAATGGCACATAAGAAGGGTGGAGGCAGCTCCACAAACGGACGCGACTCTAATGCACAGCGGCTCGGCGTTAAAGCCTTTGCCGGCGAACTCATCACCGGCGGGTCGATCATCATCCGCCAGCGCGGCACCAAGATCAAGCCTGGCTTGAACGTCGGCATCGGCTCCGATGACACGCTGTTTGCCAAGGTCACCGGCCGCGTGAAGTTCGTGGATCGCGGCAACCGCGGGCGCTTCGCTTCGATCGATCCGGTAGCAGCCGAGTAACTCAATTCATTTTGCATGAAAAAGCCACGGCATCGCGCCGTGGCTTTTTCATGCGCGCAATTGAAGTTGCAATCACCGTGGATTTGCTGCCGTCCCAGAGAACACAAAACCCCGATAAGTCATTCGCTACAAAAGCGAGGGGCCGGAACCCTTACGGTCCCAGCCCCAGCGCTCCCTCTCCCCCGAGAAAGCTTTTAAGATTCCGATTCAGTTCCGCGCAGATTGCGAGTCAAGACCTTCTCAACTACCTTCTCCACATCGGTGAGGAAGAAGCTGTTGGTCGGCTGCTGCACTGCGACCTGCGTCACAGGGTGACCCAGGGCTGAGGCAATTTCGTTCCAGCGATAGATGGTCGAGTTAGCCGCCACCACGACCGGCTTGCGCACCGGCTCAGGCATCGCACAGTAGGTAACCCAGATCATCAGAGAAACCAGCACCAGCGATTGATTAATGAACTGGATTGAAGAGATAAGAGACGCGTTGTGCGGCAACAATGACCCGACAATGAAGTCGTTCGCGGACATGAGGCCAAAGCCGAGGGCGATTCCAAAAGCCCGATCACGCACCGAAAGACGCAGGGCATTCATGCACAGGCACAGGAACGCGAGCAAGCAAAGTTCGAGGATGCTCACGGAACGCATCAATCCATCCGCAACATCAGGGATGATGAGAATGCCCCGATGTGCATATGAAATCGAACCCAAACTCACGATCATCGAAACGACCGCCGCCCAGCGAAAGATCACCAGCCCAAACTTGACCAGCCCAGGAAAGGCCGAGAGCGCTGAACGAAAAATCTCGATGGTGACGAAGAAAAGAAGGATCGCACTGGCGATGTAAACCGCCCAGTAGGCGAAGAAGTAGATAGCGAAGCAATAGTTGTTAAACCAATGGAGCGACTGCCCATAGAGCAGAAACAACAGGACAGGCATGGACGCCACATGCAGCCCGAGATACGCGCTGACCGCGGGAAAGCGGCGCTGTAGGTTTCCCTTCCAGAAGAAGAAGCCCACCAAAGCCCAGAGGAGGAACTCCGCAGTGCTCATGAGCGACATGGCAAAGTTAAGAGGCATATGTGATCATCCACCATCCTGAGAACCTTTTCAGAATAGCGCCGATTGCCTCGCCTCTCAAATGAAAAAGCGCTTGATCTTCTGGCACTTTCGTGCCATTACCGGAATTTTACTTTCCGTCAGGCGGGCAGGTGGGCACGTGGGGTCCACATTGGGGCACGGGCAATGCCGAAGTCGCCGACTGATGGCTCGCGACAGCATGGGTCGTAGAAGATGAAACGGAAGCTGCTGCGGCACCGGCGATGACAACTGTAAAAGCAAAGATACGAATGGCGAGTTTCATTTTAGATACCCCTCGGAAAAATTGGTTGGCGGGAAAAACCTTTCCCGACTGCGTGAAAATCCGGGTTCAAAACACTCACTAAATCCAACGTTTTCATGGATGTTGTGCTCTTTTCCCACCAGATGGTAACCGAAGTAACCATAACTGAAGGTAATCAGGTAACCGGTAACCAATAGGTTATGCACTACTACCCACCGCGTCAAGCCTTATTTTTGAGTACCTGCGTGATAAAATAGGTCTAAGCAAATTGGTTGAAAGCCCTAGTTTTTTCAAGTGGTTAAACCCAAGAAAGCCACAGCCCCGGAGCAGACAATCGGGGCATTTGCGTGCGATTAGCACACGAAAGCCGAAATGGACCCCTATGGCGACTGAAAGCATCCCCTTCCCCGAAGCGGAGAACCCGAACGGCAGCTACACCGGCGAAAATATCAAAATTCTTGAGGGGCTTGAGGCAGTTCGCCTCCGTCCCGCCATGTACATCGGTTCGACAGGCGAAATGGGCCTCCATCACCTCGTGTACGAGGTCGTCGACAACTCCGTGGACGAGGCGCTCGCCGGCTATGCCAAGAAAATCGAAGTAATCATTCACGTCGACAATTCGATTACTGTCACCGACGATGGCCGCGGCATCCCCGTCGATTTGATGGCCTTGCCCAACGGGCAAATGATGTCGGCGGTGCAGGTGGTTTTGACCAAACTCCACGCAGGCGGTAAGTTCGACGCCTCGACGTATAAGGTGTCGGGCGGTCTGCACGGTGTGGGCGTAAGCTGCGTCAATGCACTCAGCCAGGAGTTCAACGTCGAAATCTGGCGCGACGGTCATACGTGGGAGATGGATTTCAGCTGCGGTCTCCCCACTAGCGAACTGCGCAAGGCCGGCACCAGTAAGAAGCGCGGGACAAAAGTTCATTTCCTGCCCGACAAGTCCATCTTCGCGGTGACCGAATACAACTACGACACGCTGGCTCAGCGCCTGCGCGAATTAGCCTTCCTGAACAAGGGCCTCGAGATCACCCTGACCGATGAGCGCACCGCCGATCCCAAGACCGGTGACTCCAAGCGGACAGAGTTCCGTTATGCGGGCGGCATTGCCGAGTTCGTCAAGCACCTCAATCGCGGCAAGCAGGTTCTGCACGAAAAGCCTGTCATGATGGAAGCCGCGCGGGACGGGGTGGAGATCGAAATTGCCTTGCAATACAACGACAGCTATTCGGAGACGGTCTTTAGTTTCGCCAACAACATTAATACAGTCGATGGTGGCTCGCATCTCTCCGGCTTTCGCACTTCCCTCACCCGTACTATCAATGCCATCGGTCAGTCCCTCGGCCTGTTCAAAGACCTGAAGGAAAACCTGAGCGGGGACGACGTGCGCGAGGGCCTGGTAGCCGTGGTCAGCGTCAAATTGCCGCAGCCGCAGTTCGAGGGCCAGACCAAGGGTAAGCTCAATTCAGATATCGCAGGAACGGTACAAGCGTTCGTGAACGAGCGCCTGGGGATGTTCCTGGAGCAAAATCCACCCATTGCCCGCAAAATCATCAACAAGGCCATTGAGGCTGCACGCGCCCGTGAGGCGGCACGCAAGGCTCGCGATCTGACGCGGCGCAAGGGCGCGCTCGACGGCGGCGGGCTACCCGGCAAGCTGGCCGACTGTTCTGAACGCAATCCTGACCGCTGCGAACTTTACCTCGTCGAGGGTGAGAGCGCAGGCGGTACTGCCAAGCAGGGACGAGACCGGCGTTTTCAGGCGATCCTCCCTCTCAAGGGTAAGATCCTCAACGTCGAGAAGGCCCGCTACGACAAGATGCTGGGGCACGAAGAAATTCGCGCCATGATCACGGCGCTGGGTTGCGGCATCGGCAAGGACGATTTCGATTCTTCCAAGTTGCGCTACGGCAAGATCATCCTCATGACGGATGCCGACGTCGACGGATCGCACATCCGCACGCTGCTGCTCACATTCTTCTTCCGACACATGACGGAGTTGATCAAGCGCGACAACATCTACATCGCGCAGCCCCCCTTGTTCAAGATCAAGAAGGGCCGCTTCGAGCAGTACATCAAGGATGAGCGCGAGTTTGTGAAGGTGATGGTCAAGCGCGCCTCCGAGGGTTTGATCGTTCGCCATGGTGAGAGTGCCAGCCGCATCGAGGGACCGGAACTCACGCGCTTCATGGGTTACCTCAACGAATATCTCGGCTTCGTCGAAAAGGTCGATAAGCGCATTCGTAACGAAAAGCTAACGGAGCTGTTGGCGCGCGCCGAGTTGGTCCATCGTTCTGACTTTGCTTCCAAATCCGAAAGCGAGATTCCTGACAAGCTCAGTGCTTTGCACGCGCAGCTGAACGAGGTCGCCGACGAGTTCCAGATCAAGGTTAACGCGCCGGTTCAGGATGAGGAGCATCACACTTGGTCCCTCTGCTTCACTGACTCTCAAGGAGCCACGCGCTGCGTCGACTGGGTTCTGGCTTCCAGTCCCGAGTACCGCCAGATGATGGTGAAGTACTCCCAGATCAAGGAATTTCTCGAGCCTCCGTTCCTGATCGAGTTCGCACCCAAGACTGCCGCGGTTGAAGCGGCTGCGGAAGCCGAAGAAGAGCCAGATGCTGAGGGTGCTCCATCACCCGGAAGCGCCGAGGTTCGTGCAGAAGCTAAGGCGACAGCCCGCGGAGCCCGTGCCTTGCGCGAGCCAGTCGAGAAGCAGACCGCACGCGAGCTGTTTGCCTACATCGTCGAACAGGGCAAGAAGGATTATCAGGTTCAGCGCTACAAGGGGCTGGGCGAAATGACCTCGACCCAGTTGTGGGAAACCACCATGGACCCCGAGCGTCGTACGCTGCTCTCCGTCAAGCTTGCAGATATCGCGGAAACAGAAGCCATCTTCACCACCCTCATGGGTGAGGATGTAGAAGCCCGCCGTAAGTTCATTGAGGACAACGCACTCGACGTTAAAAACCTCGATATCTAATCCACGTTAGGGATGCTCCGCCAGTGAGCATCCCGTTTCTTTTTTAATTGCCTGGTTCCATTACTCCCCTCAAAGAAAGTAGGAGCTGGCGAATATGAAAGACCATTGCAAGCTAATTTCCATCATGGCGATTGCCACCGTGCTCTCGCTCAGCGCATGTCACTCCGGCACCACCCCACCTCCTAACCAGGCAGCGACCAGCCAACCGGCCACTCCGCCGACTGCTCAGCCGGCACCGAGTCAACCACCGGCAGCGGCTTCGCCCGGAGACATGCCGGGAGCTCAGCCCGGGGCTCCGGCGGGTGCGTCTTCAACACCTGCACCGACTGCGGCCGCACCTTCGACCCCACCGCCACCCGAGGTAGTTGAACTCCCGGCGAACACTCATCTGCGCGTCCGCCTCGATCAGGATTTAGGTTCGAAGATCAGTCAGCCAGGGCAGACTTTCGCAGCAACCGTCGCCAGTGACGTCGTGGTGAATGGCGAGACCATTGTCCCGCGCGGAGCACGGGCCGAGGGCACCGTGGTTGATGCCAAGCCTCTGGGCCGTTTCCAAGGCGGTGCCCTGCTTCAAGTCCGTTTGGAGCGCGTACACACCCGCTGGGGCAGTTACCCGGTTTCCACCGGCGTCGTGGAACAGGTTGAGAAGGGTAAGGGCAAGCGTTCCGCGGGATTCATCGGCGGCGGCGCTGGATTGGGTGCTCTTATCGGCGGGATTGCCGGCGGCGGCAAAGGTGCAGCCATCGGCGCTCTTGCGGGCGGCGGTGCCGGTACCGCGGGAGGAGCCTTCACAGGCAATCAGCAGATCATGCTGCCTGCGGAGACTTTGTTGACCTTCCGGCTGCAGCGTCCCGTCCACATCACCAAAGAGCAGTAAATGGAGGACTCAGGGCCCACGCCCGGAGTCCTCCCTAGGCCCTGTCCCCGTGTACGAACGGTAGCGGATAGCGAATGACCTTAGCCGAGGACCTCAACTCAACATCCGCTCAACCACCTCGGCAGGGCCTTCGTTGGCTTGGTCTGATTATCGTTTTTGGACTTGCTGCCGCTGGATTCTACTTCTGGCATGACCATGTTCTCGAAGAGCGACCGCTCGGTCCGCAGCACCAAGCGTTGAAGCTTGCCTCGCAGCGCGCCGGGGCCACCGATCTCAAGGTCAACCCTCTCTCCGACGGCGGTCTCCTCATCGATGGACGTCTTGCGGGAAGGCAATTTGCGTTGCGCATACCTTCCTCCTGGAATCATCAAGGAGTCGTATTTGCCCATGGCTATTCGACCCCCGGAACCTCTATCGCCATCCCTAAGGATCCATTCACTGCCGATGGCATAGGGATGTTCGCGTATCTATATGGGCGAGGCTTCGCGGTAGGCGAAAGCGCGTTCGACAAGAGCGGCATCGGCGTGGAGTCAGGTGTCTACAACACGCTCCGTCTGAAGGAATTCATCGACCGACTGGGCGCTACTCGTGTCTATCTCACCGGCGGGTCGATGGGCGGCAACATCACTATGGCACTCATCGAGCAGCACCCGCATGTGTTCGCCGGAGCCCTCTCGGCGTGTGGCGTTGTCGATGGGTGGCCCTCGGAAATTGGCTATTTGGTCGACCTCCGGGCGAGTTACAACTACTTCACAGAGGACACACCCTACGCGCTGCCCGGTAACCATGATCTAGCCACCAGCGCCCTCTCGGCTCTTCCGCCGCGCCACCTGCCATTTCTCACGCCCATCTATCAACTGGTTCAGATCAAGCGCATCTCAAGTCCGATCCTGGCCCTGTTTGCCGCTGCCAAGGCTCACCCGGATGGACTCGAAGCGCACCTCATCGACAAGATTGCAGCTTCCTCCGGATCACCCGCGGAAGTGGCCTCTTTCCTGTTTCCGCTGCTGACCATCGGGCTCGGCATGGACGACATCAATGAGACCTATGGCGGCCTGGTGTACGGCAACGACAAGCGCGTCTATCGCATCCCCTCGTTCAGTGACCAGGAAAATGCTGCTCTCAATCGGTCCGTACAGCGTATTCACGCCGATCCCCAGGCCGTCGCGAACGCTGCGGTCTGGCATCAATCGACTGGGACGTTTGTCACGCCGCTCGTCACGCTGCACAACCAGGTAGATTCCCTTGTGCCCAATGCTCAGGAAGAAGCCTTACGGGCATCGGTAGATCGCAGCGCAAACATGGCTCACCTCCTGCAGCGAACCGTCCCACCCCTCACGATGACGATTCCCACCACCAGCGTGAAAGGCATCGCGCATTGCGGATTTACTCCGCAGCAAGTTTCTTCCGCATGGCAAGACTTGCAGAACTGGGTCGAATCAGGTCAAAAGCCGCAGTAGAAACTGCGTCGCAGGAACTTGGAAATCTACTGTTCCGCTCCCGCAGGTTGTTGGTTTTCTGCGCGGATACTGAACGGGCTCGAATGAAATTAGTCATTGAACTTTTCGGATCACAATGACTTAGTACTACAGTTGTAGATAGAATGCGGGCAGAGGCGATCCGCGCTTTCGATAGT
>OBLU010001819.1_pt1 | contig 19671 bp, 17 predicted proteins | sample 1518681 | NCBI WGS metagenome assembly OBLU01 (sample SAMEA3539304, study PRJEB22396) | soil metagenome | biome: tundra; feature: field; material: soil | place: USA | collected 2010-05 | depth 0.15 m
GCAATCACTGACCTGGCGCGCGCGAATCGCGAGGCGGGACGGTTACAGTTACTTGGAGGATTAACTCGCGGTACGTTACGCGTCGTGAGGCCCTTTTGAAGGAGGACGCGGCGTGGAGCGTACAAACGACAAGGACCCGAGTTACTACCACAAGGTCGTCGATTGCCAGTGGGCCTGCCCCGCCCACACCAACGTCCCCGGGTACCTACGTATGATTGCCCAAGGTGAATTCACCGACGCGTACATGCTAAATCGCGAGTCCAACGTCTTTCCGGGAATCCTCGGAAGAACCTGTGACCGACCGTGCGAGCCGGCCTGTCGACGCGACCGCGTGGACGGAAGCCCCGTGGCCATCTGTCGACTGAAGCGCGTCGCCGCCGACCTCAAAGACGACATCAGTAACCGCCTGCCCTTGATACCGGAAGAAAAGAATGGCAAGCGGATCGCCTGCATTGGTGCGGGGCCATCAGCTCTCACCGTCGCCAATGACCTCATGCCACTGGGTTACGAGGTCGTAATCTTCGAACAATACGGGGTGCCCGGCGGACTTATGCGAACGAATATTCCGGAATTTCGACTGCCGGGCCGGGTGCTCGACGAAGAGACCCAGGTCATTTTGGACATGGGCGTCGAAATTCGCTACAACTCTCCCGTCACCAGCATGCGCTCGTTACTAGAAGATGATTTTGACGCGGTCTTCGTGGGGGTCGGCGCACCACGCGGCAAGGAGCTCGATGTACCCGGCCGTCACGACGAGGGCAATGCCAACATTCACATTGGCATCGACTGGCTAGAGTCAGTGGCCTTCGGACACGTCAGCACGGTCGGCGAGCGCGTGCTCATCATCGGCGTCGGCAACACCGCCATGGACTGCTGTCGTTCATCGCTGCGCCTGGGCGGAACCGACATCAAGGTAATGGCCCGGCGTCCCCGCGAGTTCTTCAAGGCCTCGCCGTGGGAACTCGAAGACGCCGAAGAAGAAAACGTCGAAATCGTGGTCAATCACTCTCCCAAGCGATTCGTGATTGAAAACGGAAAACTGGTGGGCATGGAGTTCGACGTGCTCGAATGGGACGAGGGCGCCAAACACTCCACCACCATCGACACGGTGGTGATTGCCTGTGACGACGTCATTTTGGCCATTGGCCAGGAGAACGCCTTTTCGTGGATCGAACGCGACCTCGGAATGGAGTTCGGCGAGTGGGACATGCCGGTGGTCGACGGCGTCACCATGCAGTCAACGATCCCCAAGGTCTTTTTCGGCGGCGACGCGGCGTGGGGTCCTAAGAACATCATCTGGGCGGTGGCCCACGGCCACGCGGCCGCCATTTCCATTCATCTCCTTTGCACCGATGCCTCGCTCACCGTTCGTCCGCCGCAAGGCATGAATCTGCTCAGTCAAAAAATGGGAATGACCGAGTGGAGTTATCACAACGATTACAACCCGTCGCCGCGTCAGAAGATGACCCACGTGGAACTCACCAAGCGATTCGAGTCCCTCGATCTCGAGGTCGAACTGGGCTTTTCCGCCGAACAGACGGCCCACGAAGTGCAACGCTGCCTCAACTGTGACATCCAGACCGCCTTTCGGGAGCCGCTCTGCATCGAGTGTGACGCCTGCATCGACATCTGCCCGGTCCAGTGCCTGACCATTACCAGTAACGGCGATGAGGCCGACCTGCGCACGCGCCTGTCGGCACCTTCGCCTAACCTGGAGCAGTCGTTATTCGTCTCCGCGGCGCTGCCCCAGACCGGACGAGTCATGGTGAAGGATGAAAATGTCTGCGTGCACTGCGGCCTCTGCGCCGAGCGTTGTCCGACCGCGGCCTGGGACATGGAGAAGTTCGATCTGCAGATCCCTTACGCCTCCAGTGGACACTTTTTGCACATACCGGTGAAGTCAATGAGCGGTGCCTCGTCACAAGCAAGGAATTAGAAAATGGCCATAGATACCACTCACGGCGTCAGCACCCAGGTGAACGACTTTTCCGTCAAACTCGCCAACGTCAACGGCACCGGCTCGGCCAGCGCCAACAGTTTGCTGATGCAGGCCATTTTCAAGATGGGAATTCCGGTCTCGGGCAAGAATCTCTTTCCTTCCAATATTCAAGGCCTGCCCACCTGGTACGAAATCCGCGTGAACCGGACCGGCTATACGGCGCGTGCGCTGGACTACGACCTCATGGTCGCCATGAACTCGCAGACCTACGAGCAGGACATTACCGATGTCCGCCAGGGTGGCTTCGTACTCTACGACTCCTCGTGGCCCCTCGACGCCGAACTGCTGCGCGAGGACGTGACCTTCCTCGGTGTGCCACTGGCCCAGATGTGCTTGGAGAACTTCAACGCTCCGCGCGAGCGCATCTTGATGAAGAACGTCGCTTACGCGGGGGCCGTGGTGGCCCTGGTCGGCATCGACGTCGACCTCGTGGCTGAACTTCTGTCGGAGACCTTTGCTCGCAACGAAATGCTGCGCGAGTCCAATCAAAAGGCCCTTCGCCTGGGCTACGACTACGCGGTCGAGAACTTCGCCTGTCCGCTCGCCTTTCACGTGGAGTCAATGCAGGCCACCAGCGACTCAATTCTGATCGACGGCAACACGGCCACCGCGCTGGGTTGTCTCTACGCCGGCGCCACGGTCGCGGCGTGGTACCCGATCACTCCCGCCACGGCGGTGATGGACAACTTCATTCGACTATGCGCCAAGTACCGTCGCGAAGTCGTCGAGGGCGCGTCGCCCGACGAGCCGACCACCTTCAAGAACAACTACCTCATCTTGCAGGCCGAAGATGAGATTGCGGCCATTGGCATGGTGCTCGGCGCGTCCTGGAGCGGAGTTCGCTCCTTCACTTCAACCTCGGGACCGGGGATCTCATTAATGAACGAGTTGTTGGGCTTCGCGTACTACACCGAGATTCCCGCGGTCATCATCGACGTGCAACGGGCCGGCCCTTCCACTGGAATGCCCACGCGCACCCAGCAGGCCGACATCTTGTTGTGCGCCTACGCCTCGCACGGCGACACCAAGCACATCCTGCTCTTTCCCGCCAACCCGGCCGAGTGTTTCGAGTTTGCGGTGAACTCCTTTGACCTCGCCGAACGATTCCAAACGCCGATCTTTTTGATGTCGGACCTGGACATCGGCATGAACGACTGGGTCGTTCCCCATCTGACCTGGAACGACGCCTACGTGCCGGACCGGGGTCGGGTCTTAAGCGACGTGGACCTCGCCGGTATCAAAGAGTTCTACCGGTACGCCGATCCCGACGAAGAGTTCGTGACGCCCCGGACCTTGCCCGGCTCGGACTCCAAAGGGGCTTACTTCATCCGCGGATCGGGCCACGACAAATACGGCCACTACACCGAGAATCCCGCGGACTACCAACAGGTGGTCGACCGTTTGAAGGCCAAGCACGCGTCCTCGGCCACGCACGTGCCGGCTCCGGTGATCCAACGCCGTAGCGGCGCCACGGTCGGGGTCATCACGGTGGGCAGTTGCGACCTCGCGGTTCGCGAAGCGGTCGACCTGCTCGAAGAGTCGGGCCTCGCCGCTGACTTCATGCGGGTGCGGGGCTTCCCCTTCGTCGAACAGGTTCGCCGCTTCGTCGAAGAACACGACCACTGCTTCGTGGTCGAACAGAATCGCGACGCCCAGTTGCGTTCACTCATCTCCATCGAGACCGGCGTCGCGATTGAGAAGATGCACCCGGTGCTGGCCTACGGGGGCTTCCCCCTGAGTGCCCAGTTCGTCGTCGACGCCATCACTACCGAGTTGGAGAATTAGTCATGCCCTCATTCGTCAAGCCCCTCATTCCCCTGGCCCTGCTCTCGAAGAACGATCTCGGCTTAACCATTCGCGACTACGAGGGCGCGATGTCGACGCTGTGCGCAGGTTGCGGCCACGACTCGGTCACCGCCGCCATCGTGCACGCCTTTTGGGAACTCTCGACGCCGCCCCACATGATCGCCAAATTGAGCGGCATCGGATGTTCCTCCAAAACGCCTACTTACTTCGTACGCGGCGCTCACGGCTTTAACTCGGCCCACGGTCGCATGGTTACCATCGCCACCGGGGCCAACGCGGCCAATCGAGAACTCACCTACATCGGCATCTCGGGCGACGGCGACTCGCTGTCCATCGGGCTGGGTCACCTGGTCCACGCGATTCGCCGCAATGTAAAGATGGTCTACGTCATTGAAAACAATGGCGTGTACGGACTAACCAAGGGTCAATTGTCGGCGTCGGCCGATATTGGTACCCGGGCCAAGCGTGGCGAACCCAACGAGATCGCTCCGATTGATCCCATATTGCTCGGTCTGAGCATGGGAGCGACCTTCCTGGCCCGGAGCTTTTCCGGCGACAAGGAGCAACTGGTGCCGATCCTCAAAGCGGCCGTCGCCCACAATGGACTGGCGTTGATCGACGTCATTTCGCCGTGCGTGACCTTCAACGACCACGAAGGCTCGACCAAGAGCTACCTCTTCATGCGCGAGCACGAGGTGAAAGAGGTCCACACGGACTTCGTGCCGTTGCGCAAAGAGATACACGCCTCCATTCCCGACGACGGCGTCACTTCGGTCGCCATGCACGACGGCAGCGTGGTTCAATTCCGGTCGTTGCCGACCGGTTACGACCCCACCGATCGTCAGAAGGTGGAACAGTACATCCACGACCGCCAGAGTCGCGGTGAAATTGTGACGGGATTGCTGTACGTGGATGAGTCGGCCAAGGACGTGCACCAACTGAACCACACGCCCACCGAAGGCCTCAACAGTGTTCCCTTCGAAAAACTCTGCCCCGGTGGCGCCGAGCTGGTGGCCCTGCAGAAGGGCTTCCGCTAAAAAAGCCCTGACTCACTCGACCAGTAGGTTGAGGAAACCCTTGGCGAAGAGGTAGGCGTCGCCCGGCCAGCGCGCCGAGAGGTAGTTGCCGTCACGCACCAGCATCGCCGGTCGATCATCGCAGTCCGATCCGCGCCGCGACAACACCCGCGGTCCGCGCAGGAAGTCGGAGCGACGGGCCAGCGAGGCACGTACCTCATCTTCGACGTACTGGGGATAGGTGCGGTAGTAGCGCCCCAGTCGCCAGGCGGTCGCCACGTAGGCCGAGCGCTCCATGTACTTGGGCAGGCACGTGGTGCGTCGCCCGTACAGGAGGCTGTGTCCGCTCGCGGGATCGAAGGTTCGCGCCAAGATCAGCACGCCGTGACAGATGGCACCGACCGGTCGATCAAGCGCCCAGAACTGGGCGACTTTGTTACGTAGCAACTCACTGCCCAGATACTGGCGCATTCCCGGCGCGTGTCCGCCGGGAAGTAGCAGGCCATCAAACTCTTCTGGTTGCACGTCGGCCCAGGCCAGTGGCGCGCGGTAGCGCACGTCATCCAACATCTCTCGATAAAAAAGCTTGGGCTCCGCCTCCGCCCCGAGTTGACAAAGAGCACCCCGCGGAGAAGACGCGGGTCCGCGCTGGGTGCCAGTACTCCCCCTTGCGTGGCGAACTGCACCGCGTGGCCGGCTCGCGTCAGCAGCCGCCAGGGAACCGCCACCTCCGTGACGTCGAAGTCACGGTCGGGAAGCGGGATGAGGACGGTCGCGATGGTGCATGCTAACGCTGAGGGTGGTTAACGCGTCGAGTCGTGATCGGCCTTCGTCCATGTCCGCACGACATTCGTCGAATTCTCCTTCGTTGCCGACGAACATTCTTGAGGTCGCCCGCACCGTCAAGAACCCTCAAATGCAGTGAAATTACGGTCTCTATCTGCGAAAACATGCAGCAACTTGCATGAAAGAGCACAGCCTATTGCATTTTGCCTCCTGGTGGCCCTAAAATCCCAGTAACACCAGGCATTACGGGTGGCAACTTTCAGGACCATTTGAGTTGTCCAGGGCGCGGATATTTGGTACTTCCACGAACGTGGAAACTGAATGTGTTGTCGAAAGTTAGAGGAACGTCCGTGAAACTCGAGACTGAGCGCCCCGCGTGGCCAACGCTTCGATCGTCACGTGGTAAGGACACGGCCCTACTGTTCGAACGAAGCCAATTTCTCCAGGAGTTCGAATCGATTTTTAGCCGTACGGTCCCCTCGCACAGCGGCTGCCTCTCCATCGAAGGCGGCTGGGGCACCGGCAAAACGACCCTGTTGAACGAAGCCTGTCTCATCGCCGACCGATCATCGTGCTTGGTGCTGCGCGCCCGGGGCGGCGACCTCGAACAACACGCCTCCTTTGGCGCCCTGCTGCGCATCATTGAAGTCGTGGCCTCGCTGCGAAATGCCGATGAAGAGATCTCCGAACGCGTCGAGGCGGTCGGGGCGCTCATTAACAAAACCGGTGCGCAGAATTTTGGCCAACTCGGAGCCGCCTTCTACGCGCTCTTGATCGCCGTTCGCCGCCTCGGACCGATCCTCCTAGCGATCGATGACGCCGACCTGGTGGACGACGCCACTTTGATGACGCTCCAGTACGTTTTTCACCGCGTTGACGATCAACAGATTTGGCTGTTGCTGACGTCGCCGCCACGTCTGCCGGGGGTGGGCCCCCGGGTGGTCGACCATCTGCTGGTCAATCGTCACGTTCGACACTTCGCGCTCAAACCGTTGAGCTCCGAAAGCGTCCGCCAAATTCTGGCCGGCTACCTGGACCAAGCGCCCGACCCTCAGTTCGTCACCGCCGTGTATGAGGCAACGAGCGGCCGACCAGAGTTCATTGTCGAGCTGGCCAAAGCCTGCGTCAACGAGCAGATCACCCCGAGCGCCGCGATGGCCGGCGAGATCAGCAGTTTACCGGTGCCGCGAATCTGCCAACGAGTCCTCGTTCGTCTAGAGCGGCTGCACGTCGCCGCCACCGAGCTGCTTGAATGCTGCGCCATTCACGGCAACACCACCGATCTGGGGTTGGCCTGTTACCTGGGCAATATCGATCCGGTAGCGGCCGAGTTAGCGTCCGACGCCTCGGCCCGTGCCGAACTGCTCCAGGGTGATCGTCCGCTGGTGTTCATCGCCCCCGTCGTGCGGTGGGCTTTGCTGCAAAACATCTCGCCGGCCCGACGTTCTCAGCTCCACACGCGCTGCGCCGAATACCTCTCGGGGATCGGCGCCGACGAGTCGTTGATTGTTGAGCATCTCCTGGCTTCCGAGCCCTCGGGAAACCTGGAACTGGCCGGTCGACTGGCCCGAGCCGGGGCCACGCTGATCGAACGAAGTGACTACCGATTGGCCAGTCAGTGCCTGCGTCGATCGATCAATGAAGGACCGGTCGCCGTGCAGGAACCTTCCATTTGGCTCGACCTGGCCCGCTGCGAGACCCAACTGGGACTTAAGACGTCGGTCTCCTCCTTCCAACGGGCCCTCGCCTTGGGTGCGGCGCATAACTCCGACGTCTTCGAAGCGGCCATCAAGCTCATGCGCGCGCTTCGCGCTTGGCCCGAACTGAGAAGTGAAGCCGTGGCTTCGCTGCAATCGCTAACGGCCGACCCCGACGGGATCGATCCCGCGCTGCAACTGGAGTTCGAGATGGGCTTGACGCTACTCGCCAACCTCCAGAGCCAGCGCAACGATGGCGTAACGAAAATACAGAAACTGCTGAAGCAGGCCGACACCACGTCGCAGGCATCGAAAGCGGCGAGCGCCTTCCTTAACATCCACAACTTCGAGTCCGACCCCAAGATGTCGGCCAAGGCGGTTACGCACATGCTGAGCGCGGTGATTGATCCCGGTCAAATGGTTTCCGGTGATCTGTCCAGCGAAATGATGCGAACCATCGCCTGTCGCATCCTTCTGGGCGCCGATGAGTTCGCTACGGTAGACCGAATCTTGGAGGTGGGACGTCGCCGAGCGCTCGAACTGGGCGATCTTCCCGGCGAAGACGACGTGCTGCGTCTCATCATTCTTTCGAAACTGTGGCAAGGGTCGCTGGGCGAGTCCGAAGAGGCCTTATTGCGCCACCACGAACTGGGCATCGACTTTAATGCCCGACCCGTCGTCGGCCTCATTGATCTCCTCATCGCTCAGGGACGAACCCAAGAAGCGATCTATGAATTGGGCACCTTCGATCCAGTGATGATTGACGAACCTCTCGACCGGGTCGGGGCCCACGTCGAGCGGGGTCGGCTCTTTTCGATGTGCAACCAGTCGGCCGAGGCGCTCGATGAATTTGAACAGGCGAGCGAGACCGCGGCGCGGGCCGGAATTACCAATCCCGTCCTGGTGGCCTGGCATCCGCCGGCGGCCCGCGTGTTGGCGTCGCTGGGACAATGGGACGAAGCTCACCAATTAGCGGAGGATCACCTGGTGTCGGCCCGGGCCTTCGGGGCCCCTCGAAGCCTCGGCACCGCACTTCGGGCCATGGGCGCGTCCAGTCGCGACCTCGTTGAGCGCACCGCGTGGCTCACCGAGTCGGTCGAGGTCCTCGAAGGTTCGCCCGCCCGCCTAGAGACCGCGGAGGCCATGGTGGACCTCGGTTCGGCGCTGGTTGACCGTCAGGATTCCGAGAGCGCCCGCGACATCCTGCACAAGGGAGCGTCCTTGGCCTCGCTGTGCGGAGCCCATCGCCTGGTCGAAGTGGCCGGGACCCAGCTGCGCGCCGCCGGTGCTCGGCCTCGCCGACTGGGATCAACCGGCGTGGACTCCTTGACCCCGGCGGAGCTACGAGCCGTCCATATGGCCGCCGCCAACGTGACCAACCGAGCCATTGCCGACGAACTCTTCGTGAACGTCAAGACCATCGAGGGTCATCTGTCCAGGGCCTATCGCAAGCTGGGCGTTACGTCGCGATTTGAACTGGCCGAAGCACTCGGACCTCGCGGACGCTACGACGCCAACGAAAGTGCCGACACGCAATCAACCTAAGGAGATACCGTACCTTGAGCGGTGCCCTCAGCGTCCTACGTAAGGGAGCCGTCAACGACGCGGACAGCGAGGTGTGGTGGTCGCGGGTACCGTAAGGATATCCCCGCTCAATGTCGGCCGGCGCCTCGAAACGAAGGACCTACCAGCTGCTGAGTTGGTCAGCGATGCCACCGGCCGTCGGCGTTGATTCCGAATCGGCGTTCCACATTTCCTCGACGGCTTGGGCGACGGTGGTTTGGGGCATCCATCCAATTTCGTGTCCCATGCGCGATACGTCGGCCTGCTGCCACGGCACCTCTTCGCGACGACCACTGTCGTCACTCGCTTCGAGAATATCGCCGTGGAACCCGGCCACGTTGGCCAGCAACTCAATCATCGTGCGGCAGGAGATTGCCTTGCCCAGTCCCACGTTGATCACCGGAGCACGGCCGAGCAGTTGCGTCGCTCCGAGGGCGGCACGAGCAACGTCACTGGCCGCGACAAAATCTCGAAAAGCGCCTAGGGGACCTAAGGTGATCGAGGGGCTCTTCTTCTTAAGAGCCTGGCCCAACTCTCGCACGGCTCGCCCGGCCAGTGACTCGGGCGGTGCGCCCGAACCGATCGGATTAAAAATTCGAAGCACGGTGGCGCAGATATCGCCCTGTTCCGTGGCGTACGTGATCTTGCGGGTGGCCGCCAACTTTGATCGGCCGTAATCACTCACCGGATGCTCCGTGGCCGTCTCCTTGATCGGTACCTCGGCCGATTGAGGCCCGTACTCCTCCGACGAGCCGAAGTGTACGAGTGGCCGGGGACCGCATTGACGAAGCGCCTGTATCAATTTATCCACGAAGGTGGTGTTAGTCTCCCACATTTGTTCGGCGGAACCGGAAGTCAACCCCGAGCAGTTGATCAACGCATCGGGTCGGCTCGCTTCAATCAGAATCACCAGTTCTTCCACTGACGCCTTGTTGAGGTCCAACGGCACCCAGCTACTGTTGGCCGGCAACGCAATGCGCGGAGGTCGCCGACTCACCGCCACCAGGGCCGGCGATTCGGAAGAACGCTTAATGGCTTGATGAACGTGACTGCCCAGAAATCCACTGGCTCCCAGGACGAGATAGGTTGTCATCGAACTCCAGGGAATAGTCGGGGGCCAAGAGAATCGAACTCCCCGTTGATTGGATAGTAATCTTCCCGCGCTCTTTGAAACTCGTCCTCGGACGCAGAGGTGTCCACATAAGTCATCAGTTGCAAAGTAGGTGAATCTTCCACCGCCGCCTACCCACAACTTTGCTCTCCCGGCGAGGAGATCAGGGGTGGATTGCAGCTGGCGACCCTTGCGAGAACGTGGCTATCCCTTGGGATAGCCTGCGCCCCAATGCCCACTGCCTGATGGCGAAGGTCAACGTTCGTGTTCGCCGAATAATCCTACGACCCGGCGCGCCAAGTACCGATCAGGCTTTCGGGGTCGCCTACGGTCGTCACTCAAAGGCAAGGGGAGGAACTCTCTGCGCCGAGGGTTGGGTTCCGGTGACCGGAAAGAACTTTGGGGTAGAAGATTGCCTGAGGCTTCTTTACAATTTCACCTAGATGTCGCGAGAATGAAGAAGAAATAATCGCCGAATCGACTCAGTCAGACGTACTTCAGCCCGAGCTCGTCTGGACTACTAAGTCGAAGTGTCCGATTACATTCAGCGGCACTGCTGTAACAGCGGGAACACCAGGCGTCACGCTGACCACCAGGCGAGGTGTGGATAATGCCTCCGCCCCGAGTCTGGTGGTCACGTGCGCTAACCCCGCCCCTCGAACCCTCTCGGTCGCACCGTGAATATTCAGATGATGAGCACCTGGTACGTGTCGTAGAGATCTTCGACTTCAAAAGCGACTCAGTTCTCCCCGTCCGTACTATCCGGTCGGTCCGCCTGAGGAGAGCCCACCTGTGCGAACATTGCTCTCATGCACGAAACGGCCTGGACCAGTCATTGGCACAAGCATCCCGGTGTTCGATCCGGCGATGATCTCTCTTTCGGCGAACGGTCCGCTGACAAGATGCGCAACATGATGGGGTCCTGGCCCTTCGTCTTCGCGTTCTTCGCCGTAATGATTTTCTGGGCGCTGGTCAACACCCTGCTCATCCAGCACATCCTTGATCACAAAGCCTTCGACCCTTATCCCTACATCTTGCTAAACCTTTTTCTTTCGATGCTGGCCGGCATCCAGGGCGCCACCTTGTTGATCGCCGCCAAGCGGGCCGACGCCATCTCTTCGGAAGTGGCGCTGCACACCGCGAATAACACCGACGACATCAAGACCCTGATCGAGGAGAACACCGCCCTTACCGAACAGATGAAGAAGAACACCGATCTCTTAGAAGAGATTCATCTGCACGTCTCTAACATCACAAAGAAAGTCGGCGCGGAAACGGGTCGCTTCGCGCCCGGCCAGGATCCTCCGACCTGAAGCGACTCCAAAATCTGCGGTGGGGGGTCGAACTATGACGCGCAAGTACTCGCTGTGTACTATGGCCCTACGGTCGATGAAATCCGCTACCCGCGCCTTTCCTAGGAGGTCCCATGAGCCATTCGATAATTCTGGCTATCAACGTTGACGCCGCACCGCATCGGGTCTTCGAGATTCTTTCCACCGCCGAAGGTCAACGGGCTTTTTGGACATCGGACTGTGACGTGGCCGCCGACCACGCGCGATTTGGCTTCGAAGGGGAACCCATGGACTTGGAAGTCAGCGTGCACACTGAACCGAACCGACTGGTCCAAATGCAAGTGCAGTCGGGGTTCCCCTATTGGGACGGCTCAACGTGGGAATGGGAACTCAGCCCAAACGGCGACTCCGAGAGCAGCACCACCGTCATTTTTCGCCACCACGGCTTTGGTGAGGGCATCGCGGAGAACGACCTCGGAGGCACGGCGCAGACGTGGGCGATGACGCTCCAGCACCTGGCCAACTACGTCACCACCGGAATACCCCAGCCCTATTTTTCCGCGAGCTAGCGTCCTCAACCCACTCTCCTTAAGGGATCAGCAGGACTCGCCCGAAGGATTGACAGCTCTCAACGTACGCATGGGCCCGGTGGCGGGGCCAGATTTCATCTGGCGACCATCGAGTGGCAAGAAGGCAGCGAGGTACTACGGCGACGCACGGTGCGCCGTTTCCGCGATCCGGCGAATTGTCCGTAGTCGCTTATCCCACTGTTGGGCGAGCTGTCCCATCCACCGAGCCGTTTCATCGAGCGGTTCCGTGCGGACCACGAAGCGGTGTTCACGACCCTGTCGTCGGCCCACCACCAGTCCCACCTCGTCCAGGACGGCGAGATGCTGCGCCACCGCCTGGCGGCTGATTGGGAGGTCATCGGCGAGGGCCGTTGCCGTCGCTTCGCCTCGAATGGAAAGTTTCTCTAGAAGATCCCGTCGCGTCGGGTCCGCCAGCGCGGTGAGCACGTCGGCGACGTTACTCACGACGAGGAAACCAGCGGCGTCTCGTCGGTGCCCATGACGTACCCGGCGAATTTCGCCAGGACGTCCGTCCAGCCTTCCGAGTGACTTTCGAATCTGGCAATCTCCAGGCTTTCAGCGGGAATAGTCAACGCATCGAATCCACTTTCCACCACCCGAAGGACCGTGCCGTCGGGCACAGACCTGAGCGTGAACTCCACGAGCATTGAGTTCTCTTCGGTGGCGAGGTCACCGGGATACGCGGCGGCCCAACGATAGGAGAAGGCGTGGGGCGGATCGACCACGACGATGAGGGTCGGGAAAGTCCCGTGGCCGTGGTCGATGGCCATTATCCCGCCCACACGGAGATCGATGGTGGCTGCGGCACCATTGCCGAACCACGTGCTCACGGACTCAGGTTCGGTCAACGCCTCCCATACCCGTTCAATCGGTGCTTCAATCGAGACTTCGCGTTCGATTCGGTCTGTGTTCATATCAGTTCCTCTGCCATTCTCAACGGATTAATTCGCAAGTGGAGACTAGCGCATTAGGAGCAATTACGCAAGTCATTACTTGCGTATTAAGGGTGTACCCCCAAGTGCCGGCGAAACTAAAGAACCATCTGGGTCACTAATTCGGCGAACTCGAGTGTCTCCCCGACCCAGTACGCAGCGGGCCTTTGCGCGGGATCGAAGCCGAGCAGACGGTCATTGAGTGCGTTCTGAAGCAGGGGATGCCAGCGGGCTTCGAGGCGGCCAAGGGCCCAATTAATGGAGCGCGGCTTGGAAGCAACCCGATCCATCTCGAAAGTGAACCACATGCGACACAGTGATTCGACCGCGTAGCGCTGGGCCCACGCAATGTCCAAGGAGATCCAACCGAGCAGATCTGGGATGAAAGTCGGAATCTCCCGGCGCATGTTCTCACGCAAGACCCCTCGGGGAACAGGGTCCACTAACTGACTGATTGGTGGACCAGCGAGAGTCACCCCGCGCTCGTGCAGAATCCATCGCACCACCGCAGAGTTGCAGTGCTCGCTCCACTGCATCTCACGCCAACCATGGTCTATGTAGAGCCAGTCGCGCCCGAGTTCGGTGAGCGTTTTAAGTTCATCTGCCGGGGCGTACGAACCCTCGATGTGGCGGTTCCAGAATCCCGCTCGCGTTGGAAGCTCATCGTGGAAGGCCCGAATTTTGCCTTCCTGCTCGTCCGTCACCGGTCCGGACGTAACAACGATGAAGTCGCAGTCACTCGCCAGATCCCCAGCACCCAAGGCAAAGGAGCCTTGGAGGTAGGCGCCAATGAAGTTGCCGGCCAATGCCCGTCGTGCCACCCCGACGAGCTCGGCGAGAACCGCGTTGAGCTCAGCAAAGTGCGATGGACCATGCTTAGGGGTCTCGAAGGCATTGTCAGTCATCGTTGTCCTCCCAGAACGGCTAACAAAAGATTACGGTGCAGCAGCTAGCCCAGCCAGCGCACAACGACTGTTGTGTGCTCCGGGACTGCGTTCTTCACGTAAAGGCGCATTGGATCATCCGCGGCGGCATTGGCTTTAACCATAGAGAAGTTGAAACAGGCAGGAGTACTGGATCTCTGGTGTCAAGAGAGATGGTCAAGATCGACACTGGGCCCGAAGAGGCCGTGTGCCGATCGACGACGATGCTCGCGAGGAGTACGAGTGGATTATTGTTCGTCGGGCCGACTCCGCTTACAGCGCGTGTCTTATTTCGACACACCGGTTCGCCTTGACCGACTGAATAGCCGGTACTTGCTCACCGTCCGGATACTGGCCCACTTGGACCAGCACTTGCCGATTCCGTCCCAGTGCCCTGTCCACACCCACATCGTGATATTTGTGTGTATGGGGTGTTGAACCAGTAAGGGGGCAGGGCAGCAGATAAGCAAATTGAGATGTGGGTGTGGGGTGTTGAACAATTGCCTCTGCAATTGAAGTACGGGGCAGGGCAGCAGAATTCCCTTATCACGAGGTATAAATAACTGGCGAAGTTCTGGAAAATGTATCCAAAATAGCTCTGCACGCCAACAGCAGAGGCTCGTGCAGGGCCATTTTTGACGGCTCAAGCGATGCTCAGCGAGCATCACGAGCCACTACACACAGGTTACTAAATCCGAGGTACGGAATCAAGGAAGTTCCGAGAGTGCCGACCAATCCACTATGTAGGATCATCGACAATGGCAGACATGACCAATTCAGAACGCAAAGCTCAATTCCAGAGTCAGTTCGAACACCTGAAGGTTGAGATGGGGGGCCTGGCCGAACTTGACTTCTCTGACCTTGAAATGCGACGAGAGCTGTGGGGCGCAGTCAAGATGAGGATGTCTGCCATCGAGGCGCTGTACCCGTTGCAAACAGATCCGCTCCCGTGATGTGCGTGACTAGTTGGGTCCTTCGGAGGTTGGCGTTCGAACACGGGGCTTGGGAGCATTGGCGTAGGTAGTGAGCAGTTCTTCGAGCTGGGCAAGATGCCGGTCATAGGGGTAACGCTCTTCTATCCACGCCGCGCAGTCCTCTTCGAGTCCTGGTTCGTCTTGTCGCCAGTTCAAGAACGCTTTGACGCGCGCGGCGAGATCGTCTGGGTTCTTGGGCTCAACCAGAAATCGACTCATCGGTCCCGACAGCACCTCGGGCACGGCACCCACACGAGCTGCGATCACGGGACGCCCGGTCGAGAGTCCTTCAGCGATGACGCGTCCGAATCCCTCTTCAAGCCAGGTGGGAAAGACCACAAGGTCAGCGGCGTGCAGGAAAGGAACCACGTTTTCCTGGAGCGGATACCAATGCAGGGTGGCGGGATCCACGCGACTCAACTGCTCCGCGAACTCGGGTTGCTCCCACGGCGAGGGGGAGCCAACGAGTACGAGCTGAGCCTCCTGAGGCGATAGTCCGATTTGCGCCCATGCCTCCAGCAGGGTACCGATGCCTTTTTCTCGTATCATGCGCCCGTAGCAGAGCACAATGGTTACGTCAGGCGAAAGCCCCAGCGCCCTACGTGCCTCGTCGCGTTCGGCCCTGCCACCACGAGGGTACTTTCCCGGAGGCAAAGCATTTTCGACGACGCTGATGCGATCTGGATCAATGCCTATCTTGATCCATTCGTCGCGCAGGAAATGCGAGACGGCCACAAAGTGAGCGACACCACGATGGAGCGCGGAGAGTCGTGGCGTGAACGGCATGTGGTGCAACTGACAGACAATCTTGCACCCCGACCACTTGGCAACCACGTAGGCCCAGTAGATGCGATCGAAGCGGTTGAGCCAGAGCACGTCCGGTTTTGTGGATCGTGCCCTTCTGGCGGGCCCCGCAGCCCGCCGTAGGCCCGGAAATGGACGATGGACGTTGAACTCGAAGTTCTCTGGCCCCTGAAGGCGAATTGCCGCTTCTTCGAATCGCGGGCGAAGAACCCCGTCCTCTCCATAAAACAATAGGATCGAGTGGCCTCTCTCGGCCAGGGCTATCGAATCCTGAAAGGTGCAGAGTTCAATACCGCCGGCGGGATTGAGCGAAATCGCCTCAGTGATGATTCGCAGTCCTCGAGTCGAGCCCTTCGTAAGGCTCGCGCTCGGGTCATCGCCAGGCTCAACCATCGGAATCGCTCGCTTCAGTCAGATCTCGTCGTGATTTCTCGCTGAGGCGGGGAACGCACAGAGGGCATTATAGCCTTTGACTACGCACTCTCGCCGGCTTCACTCCACTGCGAGCAAGAAAGGTGACAGCCGTCAATGAGTCTAAAAGGTCGTGGCGACAAGGGCGACGGTTCGCCCTCATCCCTGGCCGGAGGTGCGGGCCTCGCACGAATTGAATTTGTCGACGTGGACCAACCAAGAGACCTTGCGCTCGACGACGACCACGCGAGCGCGCTCGTCGTCTTCATGCGAACTGGCGTGCCCGTTGCCTCGCCGATGGTGGAACTACCCGTCGACGCAACGAATCCAAAAACGCGCGCCGACTCGTATCACAGTTCATCGATGTTCGAGTCTCACATCCAAAGTCTTCGCGACGTGGCCGATGTCGATCTACCTCGGATCTCCGTCGTCATTCCTTCAATTATCGGTCGCGTCGACGAGTTGGCGATCGCGCTCGATTCCATGCACGATCTCGACCATCCCGATTACGAGGTGGTGCTCGTCGACAATCGCCGGCAGATTCCGATTGACGATCCGCTTCCCGGACTCGTTGACAGACGAGCGTGGGTACGCGTGGTACGAGAGTCGCGGCCGGGCATCTCGGCAGCGCGCAACGCGGGCATCGCAAACTCAAGCGGCGACGTAATCGCTTTTACTGACGATGATGTCCGTGTCGACCGAGGCTGGTTACGTGCCCTCGGCGCGCGTTTCGCGCTGGACGCGAGTCTGGGCGCGGTCACGGGGCTTATTCTCCCGGCGGAACTGGAGTCGCCGGCCCAAGTGTGGTTTGAGCGATACTACGGGGGCTTTGGCGGCGAACGGGGCTTTGAAGCGCTCACCATCGACTCCGCGATCGCCAAAACGTCTCTCCTGCAAGGTTCGACGTTACTCGTACGAGATAGCGCTGGCGCCTGTACCAGGCGGCTCGCGGTGTACGGCGTCGGCGCATTTGGTGCGGGAGCAAATATGGCGTTCCGTCGAACGGCGCTGGAGAAGATCGGCGGTTTCGATGTCGCGCTCGGGGCCGGAACTCCGGCGCGCGGCGGTGAAGATCTCGCAGCGCTAATTAGTGTCCTTTGGGCTGGGGGTTCGATGGGTTACGAGCCAGCGGCCTTTGTTCATCACAGGCATCGTCGCGAGTACGAAGAGCTCGTCCACCAGCTTGATGGCTACGGTCTCGGATTCACGGCCATGATTACTTCACTTGTATGGCATGACCAACGCCACCTGGCGAGCATTCTGGCCCATGTACCTCTTGCCGTGACCCGCCTTTTCGAAAGTATTCGCGCGCGCATAATTGGCACTAATCGCGCGTCACAATCACCCGGGCTGGACGCGGTGGCGACGTACCCACGGGCCTTGATTCGCAGGGAACTTCGGGCATATCCGAGGGGACCCCTTGCGTACCTGCGCAGCCGCAGGTTCTGGCGCGACGCGGTGCGCTCGTCCGGGCGGTAGAGCACTCTAGAGGTCGCTGGCAGCAAGGGTCGGGGGCATCATTCGGTAGCGCCTAATGAGAATCGGGAGAAACAAGACGCCTTGGACTCCCGATTCGATGACTGAGGCAATACCGATCGCGACGATCCCAAAGTGTCCAATGAACACAAAGATGAGCACAAACAACACGATCGTCGCGACCAACTCTCGAACAGTGAGTATCCACACTCGTCGGTCAATCCACGCGAAGGATGAGTAGAAAGAGACCACCGCGGTGCCCGGCAATCCCAGCAGGAGTAGTCGGAGCAACGTTGTGCCGCTGGCGGCGTAACCCGCTCCAAACACTCGCAGAATCTCCGGGGCGAGTATCTCGCCCAAGATGACGCTGGCTCCAAGGATGAAGAAGACCGCTCGCAGCGCGCTTTTAGCGTGTCGGCGAAGGTCGTGTCGCTCGGCCGACGCCTCAACGAGAAATGAGCGGTCAATACTCCATATCGATGTCGCCACGCCGTTCATTATCTGAGCGGGCAAATAATAATGAGCGCTGGCGACTGCTCCCAGCCGACTTATGACCACGAGCGTAATGATCGAGGAGGTTGCGACGGTGATCAGAAGCGTCGCATATTGGGCGCCAGTGAGGGAAAACAGTTCGCGCGCAGACGGCATGGCCTCGCTTGACGACGAGGTCGATTCGTGCTCCGGAATTCGTTTTCTAAAGAGGTACCAGTTCACCACGATGATCACGACGACGACCGGCGCAATCCACGCAAGCAATACACCCTGGCTTTTCGAGGCGACAATGAATGCGGGAATAAGAGCGAGCTTGACGACTGAGTAGAGGATGTTCTCTACTGGCACCCATTTCGACGCACGAAGTCCAATCAGCACTGAATCTTGCAAGGAGAAGACTGTCCACATGACAACCGCAACGACGAATAGTGCGCGCCAGCCGAAGGCCTTCGGTAGGAAGCTATGTGAAAAGCCGAGCGCGACATAGGCGATAGCGACAACCAGACCGATGGTCGTGCACATCACATAGGCCCGTTTGACGAAGGTACGTGTTTTGATACCTGCCACTGGCAAGAAGCGCTCGAACGACGATCCAAAACTCAACTGCGCAAGAGTGGCAAGCAAGACCATCGCCGCAATTTCCGCAGAGGTTCGACCAATTGTCGCGGCCGTCGCCGAATGTGCGGCGACGGCCCAGAAGACGATACCGATGGCCCCGGAACCGACTCCCGAAATTGTGAGCGCGATGGCGTTTTGAACCAAGCGTCCAACTTTGGGACGCCTCATGCGTTGCTGGACTTGGGATTCGCAGTGATCATTCTTTCCATGGCGAATGTTCCTTCATAGGCATCAAGTGGCGTCCTCCCCGGCCGACAAGAGTTACGTACTCTTCGTGTCACGAAGCACCGTCGCGGTGCACCAGTGCTCCACTATGGTATATCCCTTCTGAATCAACACCACCTCAAGGTTGGCTTCCCAGCCGGCCGGATACCCCCCGATGAGTTCACCCCACGCCTCTTGCGACTGACTCAAGACGATCCATTTCGGATGCGCGGCTACGAAGTTAGCTTCGATTTGTGTCACAGTCGGAGTGCCCCCGCCGGCAGCCGTAAAGACCGGCACGGAAAGAATCTTCTCTTGCCCGTACGGGACGAACGATGACACGATGCCGATGGTCTGTCCCATCACCGCGTGGGCGTAGGCATAGTTCATCGCGTCGAGCTCACCCGTCGAGTACCCTCATAGGCGTCGTTACCACCGCGGACTACTACGGTCGCGATAGCGAAACCAAGTAACACGATGAGCATGACGAGCGCGAGCGCCACTCGCGCGATGCGGCCAAATCTGGCGAAGTCAATGGTTGGTACGAGCGGTCGAATCGTCCCACTATTTCCTGGAAGAATCGCCGAAGCCGCCAGGAGCGAGGTGAAAGGTAGTCCAAAGAGAACGACACGCAGTAACCCCTCCCCGCCATAGTTCTGGGCTAGGACCAATAGAAACGGCACACCCACCAGAACTTCAAGTAGCCGAGAGTTCGTCCACCGTCGCAGGAAACCAACGACAGTTAAGAGATACGGCGCGGCCGTGATCGATATCCGCAACTTGACCACAAAGAGATGGCTGGCGTTGCCCGTGACGCGGCTTGTCACGTTCGAACCCACCGTTGATGCCACCGCTCCCACGGATCCAAAAATCGTCGAGAGATGACCGATCCAAAAATTGCTCGCGCCGAGACTGAGCCAGCCGACCGCGAGGACTCCCGCCAAAATAATGAGTTCAGGGCGACCGAGTCGACGTGT
>OBLU010001820.1_pt1 | contig 19663 bp, 24 predicted proteins | sample 1518681 | NCBI WGS metagenome assembly OBLU01 (sample SAMEA3539304, study PRJEB22396) | soil metagenome | biome: tundra; feature: field; material: soil | place: USA | collected 2010-05 | depth 0.15 m
AGACGCACGGCAAGTGGCTGAAGCTGCACGAGGCAGCCCGCAAGGGGCCGGTGGCGACCAGCTCGCCCGCGCTCGCCGATTACCTGGCGTACTGGCTGCGCGAGGTCATCGTGGAACCGGATTACGCGCCGCTGACCTGCGCGACATACGAGACGCTGACGCGCCTCTACATCGTCCCGACCCTTGGCAAGAGACGCCTCGACAAGCTCAGCCTGCGGGACGTGCGCGCCTGGCTCAACAAGCTGCGCGATACCTGCCAGTGCTGCGCCCAGGGCAAAGACGCCCGGCGGCCGGAGAACCGGCGGCGCTGCTGCGCGAAGGTCCCAAGCGCATGCTGTAGTCAGCTCGCGTCGGAACGGACGATCCGCGACGCCTGGACAATCCTGTGCAGCGCGCTGACCAACGCGGTCACCGAGGAACTGATTCCGAAGAACGTCGCGGGTCTGCTGCATGTCTCCAATCCGCGTAAGCGCAAGGTGAAGCCGTGGACCGTAGACGAGGCGCGGCGGTTCCTCGAATCCGCCAAGCGGGACCGCGACCCGCTGTATGCGGCATATGTGCTGATCCTCGTCCTCGGCCCGCGCAAAGGCGAGGTCATCGGCCTGGCGTGGGGCGCTGCCAACCTCGACGGAGCGGAACTCGACATCGGCTGGCAGCTCCAGCGCGTCCGCGGCCAACTCCTGCGCCGCCAGACCAAGACTGAGGCATCCGACGCCACGCTGCCATTGCCGGGTATCTGCGTGACGGCTCTGCGCATGCGCGCGAAGGACCAGACCGAGGCTCGGGCCGCGAACGGGGCTGACTGGACGGACACCGGCCTGATCTTCACGACCCGCGCCGGTACGCCCTTCGAGCCGCGCAACTTCAACCGGAGGTTCGAGACACGCTGCGCCAAGGCGGGCGTTCGCCGCATCACCGTCCATGACACGAGACACACGTGTGCCACGCTGCTCGCCGCCCTCGACGTGCATCCCCGCGTGGCCATGCGCATCCTCCGGCACGCCCAGATCGACGTGACGATGAACGTCTACACCGAGGTCTCCGACGCCAAGACCCTCCAGGCGCTCAAGCGCCTGGGCGAGCAACTCGATTCGTAGCCGTTGCTGTACTTCGCTGCTGTACGGCATGGAAAAGGGCCACTTCCCGCATGAGGGAGTGGCCCTTCCCTGCGTCGGGGTGGCCGGATTTGAACCGGCGGCCTCTTCGTCCCGAAGCAACGCAAGTCGGTCGATCTAGGTCTAAAGGAGTCGAACGAGGAGCCTCTCACCAGCAGAAACGCCCTAAAGGGGTCTGCGGTGGCCTGGTGGGGATTGAGTACGTTGGCTCCCCGTTCTGGCTCCCGTTGGCCCCCTCGGGCGGGAGAGGGGCTACCCATGTCAATCAAGATCGACGACGGTTTCATGTGCTTGGAGATCGACGGCAAAGTCATCGCGACCGCCAGGGAGCGAGTCGACGGATGGTGGGAAGTGAGCCACTGGCCGAGGTTCTTCGACCGCAACCAGGCGATCACAGCCTTGACCGTTACCGAACTCCTGGAGAGCGGGCGCGACGGCAACGACCCGATCGTGATGGCGCTCCGCGAGGAGCTGCAATGACGGACAAGCTCATCCGGATCACAACCGCCCTAGCCGTCGCGACGGTCGCCACCGTGGCGGCAGTCATCTCCTACCGCCACGCCTACGAACTGGTCAGCACCCACGGCGAGACCGGCGTAACCGCGCGACTCGTGCCTTTCACGGTGGACGGCCTCATTCTCGCGGCCAGCATGCTGATCCTCGACGCCAACCGGCGCAACCGATCCGTGCCACCTCTGGCGCGGTGGTGCCTGGGCGCGGGCATCCTGGCCACAGTCGGCGCCAACCTGGCACACGGTCTCGGCCATGGCCCCATAGGCGCCCTGGTCAGCGCTTGGCCCGCGCTGGCGCTGGCCGGCTCGTTCGAACTGCTCATGACACTCATCAGGACAGAACATGACACCGGCAAGCCGCCAGCCTCTGACGCAGCCAAGAGCCGCACTGCGCCAGTTGCGGAGCAGATGCACCACCTGTCCTGGTCCAAGCACCAACGGTGGAGCAGACAGTACGTGCGTGGCACCACGCGGGCCGCAGCCAGAGAGCGATAGCCCGAGAACTCAACATCGACCGCCGCAAGGTCAAACAGATCATCGGACGCGCCGCATAAAGATAGCCCACTGCCGCCTAGTCATCCCCAGGTGGCAGTGGGCTCTTATCCTCTTGGATACCTGGCCTCGGTGCCGGGCAGCTCGAACAGAAGCGCCCGTGCCTACTCGCCGACCATCACCTACTCGCCGGCCATCACCGCGTGCGTCCGCCCGTCCTGATGCGCCGCAGTGCCAGGACCTGCGCCTTGTTGCCGAGCACGGACGAATGGTGCCGGCCGATCCACGGTGCCGAGACACCCTCCGCCGTCTGCTCGTTGTGCCACACCTGGTTGTCCAGGCCTGCATCGCGGCTTGGCCTGGACTCGGAGGATTCGGCCGAGATCATGTCTCAGCGAGGCTGCAGGAACATTGCGCGTGAGACGTCACTTCTCCACCCTCGCGCCGACATCGCCCCTTGACAAACTCAGCTGAGTGTCAGTTGCTGGGCATGAGGACTAGCGTCCCCCGCACGCCTGTGCGCAGCGGAAGGTGGTCGTACTGTGCCCCACGCGACCCGCCTAGGTGCGAACGTCAGAGTCTTCATCTCCTACGCACACGACAACACAGCACACGAGGATAAAGTACGCCGCCTTTGTGCTGCCTTACGCGAGCAAGGCATCGACGCGAGGCTAGACCTCCCCGCCGCGGTGCAACGCCAAGACTGGCCTTTGTGGATGCTCGAAGAGTTCATGGCGGCCAACTTCGTATTAATTATTGCGTCCCCGGAATATAAGCGACGCGCGGAAGGCCGTGCCTCGCCGGGCCAAGGTCTTGGCGTCCAGTGGGAGGCTTTCCTGATACGGAACGACGTCTATGCCTGTCCCAGGACAGCACTGCGACGCTACCTCCCGATCATTCTTCCAGGATGCTCGGTTAATGACATCCCTCTTTGGCTGGGGCCCCACTCGACCACGCACTATGCTATTAGCGGCTATACCGTAGAGGCCACATCTGATCTCGTGCGTGTCCTCGCTGAGCAACAGCGCGAGTCTCTCCCACCCCTTAAACCGCTTCGTGACCAAACGTCAGGAAGAAGCCCTCCATCAGCAGCCACAGTTAATAGGCTGCGGCGCGATGTTGTCCGACGACTCGTTGACCGGTCCCACGACCGGGATCAATCAATGGTTCACGCCGACATTCAGCAACTGCTCTTGATAGGCGGCCTAGGTCTTGTTCCGAACGATCTCGGCCATGGTTACACGGTGCCCTCTTCCGCGCACGAAAGAATAGATATCGAAATCGCCCATACTGTCTTTGAAGTTAGGCAAGATCTCCGTGTGCGTACCGCCCTTAAGACCGCCGAGCATAAACTGCATTCTTACCTGGACACACGCAGGTATCAAACAGGTGGACGATATTCTGGAATTATCACCGACGGAACAGACTGGCATGCCTACTTAAGCATCAACGGTGAGCTAGACAAGGTGAGTATGGTAACGGCCGAATCATATGATACTAACGTAAGTCTCCTCCTTATGTGGCTTGAGTCGGTGCTCGCCACCGGTCAAAAGATTAGACCTGATCCCAGAGAAATTGTTGGAAGGCTTGGCGTTGACAGCCCAGGCCATCGCTTAGATGCAGCAGAGTTGACTGCTCTCTACAGGAAGCATCGGGAGTTGCCGCATGTCCAAGTAAAGCGAAATATGTGGGCGCGCCTTCTCACGACTGCGTCTGGAACGCACTTTACTGACGAGAACTCACTCTTCGTCAACCACACACTCTTGGTTGCAATGGCCAAGATTATAGGTCACGCAGTAATAGAGCTTCATCCCGAGAGGCCAGACATTAGTGCAGGCAGCATTATGTCAGGTTCCGACTTCTCGAGGTCCCAGATTAGCGGCGTGATAGAGGCTGACTTTTTCGACTGGATCGTCGATGTACCTGGCGGTGAACAGTTCATCAAGCTTCTGGCGCGACGACTCACACGCTTCGAATGGAACCAGGTCGAGCACGACGTATTGAAGCTCTTGTACGAATCCATAATCACGCCAGAGACCCGAAAGCAGCTCGGAGAGCACTACACTCCCGATTGGCTAGCAGAAGAGATCGTTACCGAGTGTGTAAGCGAGCCACTCGCGCAGCGTGTTCTCGACGCCAGCTGCGGCAGCGGGACCTTTCTCTTCCATGCAGTCCGTCGTTATCTTCGTGCGGCCGATGACGCAGAAATCCCTAATGCAGAGACGATCCGCGGTGTAGTACAGAATGTGTTGGGCATCGACGTTCATCCTGTTGCCGTAACCCTGGCACGAGTAACATATTTACTCGCCATTGGGATGGAGCGCCTTAATTCCGACAGGCATCCGCCATTCACGGTTCCTGTTTTTCTTGGCGACTCGTTGAAGTGGGGCAAGAATCAAGCGCTCTGGTCCTACGAGGGCCTCAGCATTCCGACAACCGACGACTATGAGATGTTTGTCAACGATCCTGATTATACGACTGGTCAGGATTTTGACGACCGCCTCAAGTTTCCGGATCGCGTCGTAGCTGATACCGAGCGCTTCGACGAGCTTGTGACCGATCTGGCTAACAAAGCCGCAGCGCGGGGATTTGGCGACCCGGTTCCCCCATTGACACAGGTCTTCGAGAAGTTCTCGATCGAGAACGAAGATCAAGCTGTGATGCAACGCACCTTCGAGAACATGTGCAGCCTACATGACTCTGGAAGGGATCATATCTGGGGATACTATGTGCGCAACCTCGCTCGGCCAGCCTGGCTAGCACAGCCTGACAACCGCCTTGACGTTCTCGTAGGCAACCCTCCATGGCTTGCGTATCGCTACATGACTCGGCGACAACAGATCGCGTTCCATGCGATGACTGACGAGAGGGGACTGTGGGGAGGAGCTAGCCTCGCTCCCACCCAGGATCTATCGGCTCTTTTTGCAGTACGTTGTATCGAGCAATACCTGAAGCTCGGCGGCCGGTTCGGTTTTGTCATGCCAGGCGCAGTTCTGACGCTTGGCCACTATAAAGGATTTCGTGGCGGCACATATGGCGGGGAAACGGAGCCCTTTCGGGTGCGTTTTGAGCGGCCGTGGGACTTGCATAGGGTAAAGCCGAAATTTTTCTCTCAGCACGTCAGCGTGGTACTAGGCAGGCGAGCGCACCTTGGGGAAGGCGCCGTGCCATTAAATGCAGTGCCCGAGCTTTGGTCGGGTAGACTCGCCGTGCCGACGGCTTCCCGGGCCCAGTCGGCAGTAAGTATCACACGCACGATAGGCGAGCCGCCACCTATCCTAGGGAGAGGCGGCTCGCCTTATGGACGACGCTTCCATCAAGGTGCCACATTCGTTCCTCAATTCCTGTTCGTTGTGGAACCAGACGCTATAGGTCCGCTTGGTGCTGGCATAGGGCGTAGGGCGGTACGAAGCCGCCGTAGCGTCAAAGAGCACGCGCCATGGATAGCCCTGGATACCCTGCATGAGACGGTTGAGGATCCCTTTGTGCGCCCGCTATACCTTGGTGAATCGATGCTGCCGTTCCGGATCCTTGATCCTTTAGAGGCTATCGTTCCATGGAACGGTAGCCGACTACTTTGGGGAAATGAGGAGGATCTTTACCCGTACCCAGGGCTAGCTAGATGGTGGCGCCATGCGGAACATATCTGGGACGAAAACCGGTCCAATGGCCGAATCAGCTTTCGCGCGCGGGTAGATTATCGACGCGGACTCTCAAAGCAACTCCCTGCGGCCAAGCTCCGCGTTGTTTATAACAAGAGTGGCAAATATCTGGCCTCGGCGATCGTTAAGGATCCGCGTGCAGTAATCGCTCAGCAACTTTATTGGGGAGCGGTTGCTAGCTTAGAGGAAGGTCGATATATAACAGCCATTCTCAATTCTACTACGGTAACCATGGCGGTGCGACCCCTACAACCTCGTGGTGAGAACAGCCCCCGTGATTTCGGGAAATTAGCGTTTCGCTTGTCTATTCCGCCTTATGACGCACAAAATTCTGAACACAGGAATTTAGTATTCCTTGCCGAAAGGGCGGAGCAGATAGCTGAAATAACTACGTTGCCGAAACGTCAGTTCGAAGGCCTACGTGGCTATGTACGCGAGACACTTGCCAGGGATGGAGTTAGTGCAGATATCGATGCTGCGGTTAAAACTCTGCTTGCGTGACAGCCGACGATAGAGGGGAACTCTCATGAGACCGCCCAACTCGGTAGCGGTTAAGCTTAATCTGCACTTCTTGGAGGTCAGCGGAACTTGGAAGCCCAACGATGCAGAGCGTAGAGCTGCATGGGAACTCTATGTCGAGATAATTACTAGGGTAGCGGCCGTACCTCTGGCTCAGAGTGATGGACTTCTACGCGAAGCCTTGAATAGCCTTCACTCGCTTTTCCAAACCACAAGAGACAGTCTTCGCCGCTATGGGCCTGCGGTAGCTGAACCAAAACCCGATGGTCAGTACAATTTCGGTTTCCTTGCCATAGCTTTGCTCAACTTCGGAATACGGCCCTTGCTGAACCGCTGGCATCCGGCTCTGGAGGATTGGGAAGCGACCCGACCAATCAACCAATCACGTGGTGAACACGAGCGAGTGTGGGACCGCGCGTCGCTCCTTCGAGCGGACCTGACTGCCACCGCGGAACTTTTGATGTCCTACGCCAGCACTCTCGCCGAAGTATGCGGGGTACCGGACCTTTCCGATGCGGTTCCACGCAACTCGCCATCGACCAATTCCCCCATAGCAGTGCGGAGAACCATGTCGCCCCCAAATCTGTGAGGACCTGCTCTACCACGTCAAGGACACGCGGAGTGCGCCAGGCCTGGCCGAGTGCAGTCAGGCAGGAGCTTGGCCCCGGCCGGGTGATCCTGCCTGCTGCTTGGCGATGAGCACCGTATGGCGCGATCCGCGCTGACCACTCGCTTGTAAGGTACGCCTTTGGTGTCGCAAATCGTCGTTCACCTGGGCGTCCGTCACTCTCTTGGTCTGCTTCGGGTCGGCCGGGTTCCGGTGTCATGGTGTCAGCTGTGGTGGTCAGCCTTCGGCGCGCTCCCCTGCCGTGAGTCACGGTCTCCCCGCGCCTCATCATGAGCGATACTAATGCTGTGAGCGCCGACCCGAATCAAGACGCCGCTGCGAGGACCCTCGCTAGTGTCCCGCTCCGTCAGCGGGTCGCCCAAATCCGCTATGACGTCAACTGGCAAGGGACCGCCGTCAGGATGCAATATGAGCGTTTGGTTGCTCATCTGAATCTACCGTTCGAGGACAGAGTTTGGGCGCATATGCGCGCAGTAGCAGATCTGGACTTTCTTGTCATTTCGGTTCATCGCCTGCTGCATGTAGCTGAACGAGCAAGAACTTTTGGATGTGATACCGATGGAGAATTGAAGCAAGCTATTAAGCTTTTTCGTTCCCAGTGGCTCCCTCAACTGATCGAAGTTCGTAACGCGCTGGAACATCTTGACCAGGGTGCAGCCGGTATCGTGCCCGTCCAGGGAGGCAGTACCATGTCGTTTGCATGGCGCGGCGGTCAAGTGGACGTCCACAAGCTTTTCAAAGCTGCCGATAAGCTGTGCAAGACAATTTGTGGGATCATTGAGCCGCTAGAATCTTAGCGACGTCTCGATCTGGCGGGGCGCCGGGTGCACCCGCCTCAGCTTGATCGCGATCCTAGACAAATCGCATTCTGGCTGGTCGGGTGCATCTCGCTCTTGTTTAAGTAGTTTCACGCCCGGCGTGTCGCCAATCCCGGTGAAAGACGGAGGCCGGATGGGCGTTAGCCTGCCCACTGTGAATAAGCCTCATTATCTGACAGAGAAGAAATATCCCGAGGAATCGTCGAAAGACTCAGCCAGAAGAAAATAGCCACCCGAATCGGGCGCGACCAGTCAGTCGTGCCCCGGGAGCTAGGCAAAAACGGAGGGAAAGACGCATACCGGGCGCACGCCGCGGCGAGCCGCGCGGACGAGCTGCGGGCCCGCCCGAGAGACCGTAAAATCGATGCGAATCCCCTCCTCAATGCGAATCCCCTCCTCAATGAGCGCGTAATGTCCGATCTGCGGGAAAGCTGGTCGCCGGAGCAGGTCGCCGGCCGGATCCGCTACGACGTCAAGGGAAGTTTTGAATAAGCTAACTAGCACGGCCACTAACACGGAGGAGTCTCGTGTACAGCTTGTACCAGATATGCCTGCTCGGAGCAGAGATCGGATTAGTCTCCATCTTCGCGACCGTAACAAGGCTCGTATGGAGGCGCGGGAAGAAAGTAAACGACTAGGGGTACTGAGGGCACACAGGCGGCCAGTCCAGCTGTTCGCCCTCACCGCCGTGGTGCTCATCGCGGCATCGGGGTGGCTGTCATGGCATCTCATTTCTGTCGCCAACAGTTCATTCGTTGGCGGTAGGTTCCCGCTCATCTTCACGCTGGCCTTCGTCGTACTCGCCTGGCAGACGTGGCTGTACACCATGGAGCGGCCGGTCCGCATAACTGAGAGGCAGCAAAAGCAGGTTGACCAGCTCCGGGTCTGCGTGCCGGTGCCGGTGTACAACGAAGACCCTGAGTACCTGAAGAGGTGCCTGGCCTCGATCCTGAACCAGACGCGCCGTCCACAGTGGATCTACGTGGTGGATGACGGCTCCGCAGTCGATTACGCCCCGGAGCGCGCCTGGCTCAGCCGGCAAGCCGCGGACGCCGGGATCCGCATGACCTGGATCCGGACAGTGAACAAGGGCAAGCGCAATGCGCAGGGGTGCGCGGTGCGCACCACGGCGGCTGAGATCGACGTGTACGTCACCGTCGACTCCGACGCCAACCTAGCGCCCAACGCAGTTGAGGAGCTGATGAAGCCGCTGGCCTGGCCCGACGTGCAGTCGGTCGCGGGCATCGTCCTGTCTGAGAACAGCTCCCAGAACCTGCTGACCCGCATCGCTGACCTCTGGTTTGTGGTCGGGCAGCTCGCGGACCGCAGCGCCGCCTCGACGATGGGCGCGGTCCTGGTGAACTCAGGGGTCCTGGCCGCGTACCGCACCGACCTCTTCCTGGATAACCTGGACGGGTACCTCAACGAGACATTCTGCGGCCGGCGGGTTGAGTTCTCCGACGACTCGATGCTCACGATCTACGCGCTCCTGCGCGGAAAGTGCATCCAGCAGCCGACCGCGTTCGCGTTCACCGTGATGCCGAACAACATCTCCCACCACATCAGGCAGTACCTGAGGTGGATGCGCGGCGCGTTCATCCGCACCTGGTGGCGGTTCAAGTACATCCCGCTCAACAAGTACGCCTACTGGTCGCACTTCCTGGGCTGGGTCCAGATGATGGTGTCCACGTTCATCGTCCTCTCCCTCTTCGTGTACTACCCACTCACCACCCACCACATGAGCCCATTCCTGCTGCTGGTGCCCATTCTGATCGGGTACGGGCAGGCACTCCGGTACCTCACGTTCAAACGGAACGACGAGTCTCTGGGATCCCAGCTAACAACGTTCGCAATCGCGCCCCTCATGACCCTCTGGGCGTTCTTCGTGTTGCGCGTCGTCCGCTGGTACGGCATGGCGACCTGCCTGAAGACAGGCTGGGGCACGCGCTCCCAGGTGGAAATAGAGAGGAAATCCTAATGATCGGGCCACGGGGAAAACTAGCCCTTGGCCTTGGCCTGGGAATTGTGCTGGTGCTGGTATTCGCGCTGACCGCATTCAGCAAGATCAGGTCAGACACTGACTTATCACCGGTCACGTCACCGCCTGCAGCTAACGCAGTCAGGCCGCTGAACAACAACTGCTCGGGCGGGTACGTCACGTTCACGTTTGATGACGGGCCCAAGGTTCTTCCGCAAGGCGACACCCCGCTCGTGATCAGTACCCTGGTGAAGCTCCACCTCACGGCTGTCTTTTTCGTGCAGGGAACAACGGACCCGCCCCAGACACCTTCTAAGCGGAACTTCCTTATCAGGGAGGAGGTCAGGGACGGCTTCTCAGTGCAGAACCACACCTGGGACCACGCGGACTGGACGGGCCAGACCATGCACACCACGCCGCTGACTCTCGCGCAGGTGAAGTCTGAGCTGGAACGCGGCGCAAAGTTTATCATCTCAGAGGGTGCCCCGGCACCCTACCTGTACCGGCCACCGTTCGATGATGTGACCCCGGCGAAGAACGCGGTGGCGGCGTCGCTCGGCGAGCGGCTCGTCATGTCCTACGGTGAGCCGGGCCACGGCATCATCGACAGCCAGGACTGGCGGCGGATGCTCACCGGTGACCAGATCGCCTACAACGTCATCCACGGGTACAAGGATGAGGCAGGCAACTGGGTTCCCGGCCTGCAGAACGGCTCAGTCATCGGGTACCACGACAGCATGTCAGGCACCGTGGTCCCCTCCGCTGCTGAGTCCCTGCAGCCCATCGTGGACTACATGAACGCACACCACCTGTGCTCCACCAACACCGTCCGGCCGGATGCGACCGGCGGCGTGGTCCCGAACATTCCAGTCGCCAAGATTCCATTCGGTAGGGGGAAGTCATGAAACTTGGTAGGGGAAGTCATGAAACGCATCGATCTCGTGGTCATCGGCCTCGGCTACGTGGGGCTGCCGCTCGCCAAGGAGGCCGTCCGGTCCGGGCTGGCGGTGGCTGGTTACGACCACAGCCCGACGGTCACGGAGGGCCTGAATTCCGGCCGGTCCCATGTTGATGACATCGGCGACGCCGACATCACCGCCATGCTGGCGGGCGGGTTCTTCGCCACATCGGACAAGACGGCGCTGCCCGCGCCTGAAACGGTGGTGGTGTGCGTGCCGACCCCGCTCTCACCTCAGGGCGGCCCGGACCTGACCGCCGTGTGTGCGGCCACTGAGACGGCCGCCAAGCTGCTTCACCCCGGCATGCTCGTCGTGCTCGAGTCCACGAGCTACGCCGGCACGACTGATGAGATTGTCCGGCCCATCCTGGAGCAGCAGTCAGACCTGACCGCGGGCGTCGACTTCCACCTGGCCTTCTCCCCGGAACGCATTGACCCGGGGAACAAGACGTACGGGGTCCGCAACACCCCCAAGATCGTCGGGGGGTACACGCACACCTGCACGTCGGCTGCGGCCAGCTTCTACGGCAAACTCTGCGATCAGGTGGTGGAAGCGAACTCGAGCCGCGAGGCGGAGATGGCCAAGCTGCTCGAGAATACCTACCGGCACGTGAACATCGCCTTGGTCAACGAGATGGCAATCTTCTGCCGGGAGATGGGAATAGACTTGTGGGATGCAATCAGGTGCGCGGCCACGAAGCCATTCGGTTTCCAGGCCTTCTACCCCGGTCCTGGGGTCGGCGGGCACTGCATCCCCAATCGACCCGAAGTACCTCGCGTACAAGGTCAGCACCTTCGGCTACCCGTTCCGGTTCGTTGAGCTAGCCCAAGAGATCAATAACCGGATGCCCGGCTACGTCACCGCCCGCGCCACGGAGCTGCTGAACTCCAGGTCGAAGGCCCTCAACGGGTCGCAGGTGCTCCTGGTCGGCGTCACCTACAAGAAGGACATCGCTGACCAGCGCGAGACACCGGCGACTGCGGTCGCACGCAAACTGCGCGCACAAGGTGCCGCGCTCGCCTACCACGACCCCTACGTGATCGAGTGGGAGGTGGACGGGCAGCCGGTCAGGCATGCGACTGATCTGGATGCTGAGCTTGCGGCTGCAGACCTGACAATCCTTTTGCAGCAGCATAGCGCGTATAATCTAGAATCTATGGTGCAAATGTCGACGCTGCTACTTGATACATGTGGCCATGCAAGAGGTGAAAACGTAGAGACCTTGTGACCCGGCGGCAGGTACTGAAGCTAGCAGGATACCTGCTGGCCTGCTTGCCCTTTGCCATCGTGGCAGAAAAGGAATCCTCAATATCTGGTCTACCAACACCCTTTGTCGGAGTCTACTGGGACTGCTACCACGATGCCTGCCCGAAGTTGTCTGAGATCCCGACAGACGCCACTGGCGTCGGCGGCTACAACACCATCTTCATCTTCCAGGTGCTGCCGTCGGGCACCAAAGGTGACCTGCGCTTTGACTGCTCCTCAGCGCAGACCGTGGCATCGCTGAAGACAGACATCGCCGCCAAGCGGGCGGCCGGTATCTCCGTCAGGCTGACCTTCGGCGGTGCCGGCGGATACCTCGCGATCTCCAGCCCGGCGATCGCCACGACCTTGGTCTCGAGCCTCCAGACGATCATCGACAGCATCGGCCCGGTGGACGGCCTCGACTGGGACATTGAGGGCGGTGACCTCTACCCCACCGAGATGACCTGGATCGGCCAGCAGCTCAAGTCCATCTACGGGTCAGACTTCGTGATCACGATGGCCCCCAAGCCCGACGACACCACGCAGGCGCGCGCGGCCCAGACGATGTATCAGGGCGGTGCCTTGGACTGCGTCAGCCCGCAGTTCTACGAGCAGGGCGCGCTGACGCACGCTGAAATGATCTCCAACGTGACCGACCGGATCGACAACATCTGGCTGCCCGCAGTGGGCGGCAACGCCGCTGCGATAGGCCTCGGGTTTGAGCTGGCCGCCGCCGACAACACCACCGAGGACTACATGGGCCCGGCGACGGCCGTCACCTGCTGGCAGAACGTGCAGACCGCCCACCCCGGGCTGCGCGGAGCCTTTGTGTGGAACGCCAGCGAGGAGGCCAGCGACGGTGCCCTGTTCATCAATGACGTGGCCCCGTCCATCGCAGGCCGCACTCCGGCCCCGACCCCAATACCTTCAATTTAAGGATCGTCCGGGTACCGGCAAGGCAGCATGACCAGCGTGAACGGCCCGCGGGGCTTCTTGCGCTTCGCAGGATCGGCGGCCTTTGCGGGGTAGCGGTGGCTGCGCTTGGCGTGGCGGGGGTTGTCCCGGCCGGGCCGGGGCTTGCTGGTGACGGAGGCGATGACCAGCAGCGATGCGCGGATGAGGTGGTCAGGGGGGAAAGGCGCCCGGGTTGCCGACCGGCTGGCGGACGGTGTCCAGGGCGCTGGCGAAGGAGATCCGCAGCGGATCCTGGCGGGCGAGGGCAGCGGCGGCGCAGATCAGCTCGCGGATGGTGATAGGCGCACAGCAGAGCCCAGATCTCCTGCTCGGCCCCGTCCGGGGTCTTGGACCGCAGCACGATCCCGGCGCCTTTCATCCCGGTCTTGAACGCGCCCAGCGCGGTCTCGATCTCCCACCGGGAGTGGTAAAGCTCTGCGAGCTCCCGGGCCGGGGCGGCACCGGGATCGAGCAGCGTGGCGATCAGCACGAACGTCCCGGTGACCTGGCCGGCGGCGTCTTCGAGCCGGTACTCGATGACCCGCACCACGATGCCGGCCGCTCCCTGGCGGCGCAGCTGGCGGGGGGCCTTCAGCCGCGACAGGTACGTGCCGTCGCCCAGCACGGCGTCCACGGGCAGGCTGAGCTGCGCGCCGGCCCGCCATAGCAGCTCCGCGCCGCCGGCGGCGGCATCGCGCCACAGCTCGTAGCAGGCGAAGTTCGCATCGGCCAGCAGCAGCATCCCGGCCTGCAGCCCGGTCAGCAGCTGCCGGGCCAGGGTCTTCTCCCCGGTGCGGTAGCCGCCGCAGCAGGCGGCGATCAGCGCCCGGGTGCCGCACTCGGCCAGCGCCAGCAGCCGCACCTGCGGGAACGCCCCGCGCAGCTTCTTACCCGAAGGCTCCTTCGTCGACGGGGCGCCGAAACGCTCCCAGTTCGGCCCGGTGTCCTGCACATCCAGGGTGGTCCCGTCCCAGCGACACCAGGCGCAGGCCCCGCCAGAACGCCCCCGGGCTGCCCGGCTCCGCCAGCACCCCGGCGGCCTTCTCAAACAGCAGCCGCAGCGGCGCGCTCCCCAGCCGGGCCCGGGCGTTGCTCAGCGCCTCCTCCGACGGGATGGTCACGGTGACCCCGCGAGCGGCCCAGGCCAGCGTCCCGGCCAGCTTGCGCATCACCCGGCCCGCGCCCAGGTCCATGAACAGCGCCAGCCCTAGCACGAAATACACCGTCAGCCACGCCGGCAGCATCCGGTTCCGCTGCTCACGCGCCCCGGCCGCCTCCACGGCCTCCTCGACCGCCTCACGGGGGAACGCTCTCGCCAGCACCCCGACCGAGATCCGGTCCTCCAGCCCGCCCCGGTCACGCAGCACCTGCTGCCCAGCTCTCGCCACACGACGATCTTACACCGATGTAAGCTTAAGTTGAAGGTATTGGCGGGGCGCCCAGTCCTAGCTGTCCTTCCGATAGGCAGGCCCGGTGACGGGCCCAGCTGCGCCGCGTCCGTCAGCGCAGCCTTTCGCGCGGCGCTTACCAAGGTCGGTGGCCAGCCTGGGATCCGGCGCGCTCTTCGCGGCCCTTGACGATCGTGAGGAAAGTCCTCACATGCTGGGACCGGCGGGACGAGCAGGAGCCCAGATGCGCTCAAAGCTTTCGAGGTAGGTGATGACCATATCGCCGCCACCGGCTTGGCGCAGGTGGAGCACCGGGGCACACCCAGCGGGAATGCCATAGACGTGTTGGCCAACCAAGAGCTGTTCGTCGGCGCGGTAGATGGAGCTGTTCAGGACAGCCAGATGCACCCTGAATTCCGCCGCGCCGCTCTCGCGCAGTGGCCGGTACCGGGCAAGGGCGTCACGAGTACGCGGTGCTGCCGTATTGCCGGAAACCGGCCCCGCACTGCCGGCTGCAATGTCGGATGCCTCCGGGTCGCGGACGCAGATACGCACCCTCACGCCAGCGCGAGCCCGGTCACCGATCACGGCCAGGACGCCAGGCACCCCGGCAATGAATAGCCCGCTGTCAGCAAGAATGTCGATTTCTCGTTCAGCCGAGTTGAACAGAGCCAGCCAGACGTCGCCAGGCACCGCATCCCGGTGCGGGTAGACGGCGAGGACTTCCTCGGGCCGCGACCGAGCGGCGCTCACCTCTGGCCACAGGTCGGTCTCGTCTAAGCCGAGCATCCCCGCAAGCGCCCAGCGGTGGCGCAGGTACGGCACACGACCTTCCATCCACCGGCGCACAGTCTTGGGGTCGACCGCGAGGCGTGCGGCAACATCATCTTCGCTCAGCCGTGCTCGGAGGAGCGCGCGCCGCAAGGTCTCGTTCAAGCCCGGTGCCTCCAAACCAGAGGGCACCCCCGACTGTAGCTCAAGACGTCCCTAGTCGTCCCTCTGCGCGGTACAGACGTTCCCTGATCCCCGGGAGTCTGGTGGGGATGCTTCCGTGACCTGCGGAACGGCTGTTAACACCCAGATACAGAACAGGAGCCCGTGGCAATGACCACAGACGACGCGCGGGCAGATGCGGCCCCGACGATGGCTGGTGATGACTGGATGAGCCCGGAGTGGGACCGGCATCGCTCGCTACCGGCTTCAGTCATCAAGCCCAGCCCGGCCCGGCTATACGACTATTACCTCGGCGGGAAAGACAATTTCGCGGCCGACCGCGAAGCGGCCGAGAAGATCCGCGCGGTGTTCCCGGGGCTATCCGATGCGGCGTGGGCGAACCGGGGATTTCACGGACGGGCAGCCATATGGATGGCCGAGCGCGGTATCCGCCAGTTCGTGGATGTCGGCGCTGGCTTACCGACGATGGACAACACCCACCAGGTAGTCCAGCGGATAGCCCCCGATGCCCGCGTCGTCTACGTCGATAACGACCGGCAGGTGGTCTGCCACGCCCGCGCCTTGCTCGCCGACGGCCCGGACATCACAGCGATTGACGCCGATGTCCGCGACCCCGGCGCGATCCTCGGCAACCGTGAACTGCGTGAGCTAATCGATTTCAGCGAGCCGGCCGGGCTGCTGATGACCGCCGTCATGCATTTCGTGTCCGACGCCGACGACCCCTGGGGGCTCGTGGCCCGCCTGATCTCCGCATTCCCTGCGGGCAGTTACCTGGCGCTGTCTCACGCCACCGCTGACGGCGTACCGCCCAGCGCGGTGCAGGCCGGGATGGATGTCTACGAACGGGCTACCGAGAGGGTCTACCCGCGCAGCCGAGCCGAGATAGAGCGGTTCTTCGATGGCCTCGAACTCATGCCCCCATACGAGCACTGTCCCCCCGCCGTTGCCTACGTCGGGGAGTGGGGATGCGCCGACGCCCTGCTCGCTGACAGCGACGGCTCACGCGCCCTGTACTGCGGCGTCGGCCAGCGCTCCCAAGCGCAGACGTGAGCAGCATGGACGAGATCACTACCGCCCTGCGCACGGCCTTCCCCGGCTGGAACATCTGGCGCAGCGACGAAGGCCGCTGGTGGGCCACCCGCCACGGCCCGCTGCCTCCCTCACGCCGGCCGGACGATTACGCGCTCACCGTGACCGCAGACACCCCCCGCCTGCTCACTACGGGAATCACCCGCCAGCCCGACTACGCCACCGTCAACGTGACGGGGGCTCCGGGTCAGGTGCCCGGCAATGCCAGCAAGTACGGAAGCGCAGACCATGGATGAGGTCAACCCGGTTCGCGCTGGCTTTGCCGGTAGCAGCGGCAATGACCAGCACGATATGTACGAGCGAACATGGCTCGCATGGGCGGCCGATATCGCGCGGGAGCATCCCGGCTGGGACGTCACATGGGGGCTTCTGGGCTTCGAGGCACGGCGCGACGGCGAGATCGCGCGGTCAGCCAGCCCGTCTGGGATACGCGCGCTCATGTCGGTGACTGACCACCGAACCCCCATGCCAGCGTCTTCGGCCCCGACCGCAACGGAAAACGGGGACGCTGGCATGGGTACCACCCTCGTCGGCGGCCACTTGGGTGAAGGGACGTCTCTGAGACGTCCTCAGACGGTTCGCCGCGTCCGTGAACGTCCGTCGCCATCCGCCTAGCGTCGTACGCATGAACCTAGCTGACTGGGCCGAAGACACTGCCCGCACGTTTCTCGAAGCGCCGTTGCCCCGCCGGTGGGCACACACTCTGGGCGTTGCCGCTCAGGCCCGTAGCCTCGCCCCGATCCTTGGCAGGGACAGTGACCTGCTGACGGCCGCAGCGTTGCTGCATGACATCGGCTATGCACCTGACCTCGTCGACACCGGCTTTCATCCGCTCGACGGTGCCCGGTACCTCAGCGACACCGCGCAGGCCAGCGAGATGCTCTGCCGACTGGTCGCGCACCACTCTTGCGCGCAAGTCGAAGCAGTCGAACGCGGCCTCGCCGTCCAACTATCCCTGGAGTTCGAGCCCGCCCGTGGCGACCTCACCGACGCACTCATCTATTGCGACATGACCACAGGCCCGGACGGTCAGCGCATGCCCATCGAACAGCGCCTCGCAGACATCCGCGCCCGCTACGGTCTCGCTGACCCCGTCAGCCGCGCCCTCGCGCACTCAACACCCCTGCTCACAGACGCCGTAACTCGCGTCACTCGCAAGCTAGCCGAATGCACACCGACGGCTCGGCCGACCTGGGTCCGGGTTCTGGCTGCGGCGATCTAGCCGATATACGGCTGGGCGCGGTGTTCCGCGTAGTGCCGGATGCGGAGCCGCATCGCCGGATCTATCTGGTACGGGCCGATATCGTCCAGCGCGACCCAGCGGACTTCGGTCGTCTCGGTGCTCGGCGTCGGCTCCCCCCCGGTCGCCCGAGCGGTCAGGACGACAGAAAACTCCTGGCGGGTCTCGCCGTTGCTGGTGTAGAGGATGACATGCCCAGGATCGGTGTAGATACCGGTCAAACCGGTGATCTCGCAGTCGACGCCGGTCTCTTCCCGAGTCTCGCGGACCGCCGCATGAGGAAGCGACTCCCCGATGTCGATGGTTCCACCGGGCAGCGCCCAGGTGCCATTGTCGGAGCGGCGGATCAGCAGAATCTCGCCCGCGTCGTTGGCAACGACGACACTGACGGCCGGGACGATGCCCTTCGCCCGCGGTGCGTTCGGGTCGTCATGAAAGTCGATCTTGCGTCCCATCCCGCTAGTCTTCCGGCGCAGGCACCGCGGTGTCCCAGACCCGCTCGAAGCTCTCCAGATAGGTCGCGGCGATCTCGCCGCCGGCGACCTTACGCAGGTGCCACAGCGGCGCGCGAGCGGCGACTACGCCCTGAACGTGCGTGTTCACCAGGAGCTGGTCATCGGCGCGGTAGATCGAGTTGTACAGGATGGTCTTGTGGAGCCGGAACTCCGCGCCCTCCACGCGGCGCAGGGGCCGGTACAGCGCGAGCGCGTTGCGGACCTTCGCGGGCACTGCGTCATCTGGCAGGCCCTCATCCGCGCCCCGCTCGGCTACCTGCGGGCTGTCCGGGTCACCCAGCAAGATCCGTACCCGCACACCAGCACGGGCCTTGTCGGCGAGGATCTGCTGAACACCGCCGTCCTCAGCGAGGAACAACCCGACGTAGACGAGGACGCCGATCTCCCGTTCGGCCGCCGAGAAAAGCCGTCCCCAGGTGTCCCCTGGAACCTCCGACCGATGCGGATATATGGCGACGACCTCACTCTCCGACGCCGCCCCCACCAGCTCGCGGCCCAATGCGTCCGGCCACAGGTAGACCTCGTCCACACCCAGCCGGGACGCCACTGAGTAACGATGCCGCCGGTAGGGAATCCGGCCGCTGACCCAGCGCTCCACGGTCTTGTAGTCGACGCCGAGTTCTTGGCCCAGCGCGGCAGGCGTAAGCCCGCGCTCTAGCAGAGCGGCACGCAACCGTTCGTTCGGCATACACCCGACCGCAGAACGCAGGACGTCTAGGACGGCATCACCTTAGCCGGGACGTCTTGGATGCGTCCAGCTACGCAGTGACGACGTCCGCACGTTCCGTCGCACGCTTCGTGGCATGGGAATCGTCCTCATCGGCTCAATCGTCACCGTGATCATCGTCTTCGTGATCCCGCTCGCTGTCCTGCGAGCCGGAATCCGCCGCCAGGAACGCGCCGGCTGCCTCGGTTGCCGGCCCCCCGGCCTGAGCACCGCCATCGCTAGCCGCGTGGCCGGCCTGTACGTGCGGCAGCCGGCCGGGGATGCATGCCCCGCCGCCCGGGACCGCCAGGGCAACGACGGTTCATCACTCGTCCCCGACGACAACGAATCGCCAGCCCTGTGATCAACGACAGTTTTCTGCTTCACCCATCCGAAAAGTAACCCCTACGCCAGGAGGTAGCCATTGCGCACTATCCAGATCAACTTTTCCGAGGAGCGCTGCCCGTGCGGCGCGTTCCTTGAGAACGGCACGAGGCGGTGCCGCAAATGCAGCGCCCGTTCCCGCTGGTATCGCCGCAAGTCAGGCCGCAGACGGCCGGCGAGCCGCCGTCGGCGCCGTGCTGGCACGGCGCCGCGAGGGAGGTGAGACAGGCCTTGACGGTTTCGCTTCCGCTGGTGGTGATCCTGGGCGCGGTGGTGTTCGTGGCCTGGCGCCACATGGGATTGAAGATCTGGCAGGTGATCTTGTGCCTGCTGTTCGGCTTCTTCCTCGCCGCGACCACCGCCGCCCCCGGGATAACCCACCTGGTAACAGCCATCGTGCAATGGTTCACCGGCTCCAAATCCTGACCGCATGACCCGAAGGAGTGATGCCTAGTACGGCAGCCGTACTTCGGGTCGTGACCTGCGGCTGAGCCGCCTGAGACTG
>OBLU010001821.1_pt1 | contig 19662 bp, 11 predicted proteins | sample 1518681 | NCBI WGS metagenome assembly OBLU01 (sample SAMEA3539304, study PRJEB22396) | soil metagenome | biome: tundra; feature: field; material: soil | place: USA | collected 2010-05 | depth 0.15 m
AGACCTGGAACCTCGGCATACAACACCAGTTCGCTCAGAACTGGATTGCGACAATTACCTATCTTGGCAATGAGACGTCACACCTGATGGTAGGCAACGAAATCAACCCGGCGGTCTATATTCCCGGCACATGGACGGGCGCCGGATCTTGCGGCGCACTCACGGTAGCGCCTGGAGCGAACGGCACCGCCTGTTCCGGCACGGGCAACACGCAGGCGCGCCGGTTCCTCAGCCTGATCAACCCGGCGCAGGGCAAGTACTACTCTGCCACTGATTTCGGCTTCAATGGCATCAGTGCGAACTACGAGGGCGTGCTCGCTTCTATCGAACATCGCTTTGCCGATAACTACACCATCCTGGCCAACTACACCTACTCGCATTGCCACGGCGTGGTTCCAGTCACTTCGCTTGGCGGCCCAACCATCGAAAATCCGGCCAACCCCAAGGCCGACTACGGACCCTGCACCTACGATGTCCCAAGCCTGTTTAACGCCAGCGTTGTGTACGTCAGTCATCTGAATTCGGGAAACCACCTGCTGTCTTATCTCGCAAGCGACTGGCAAATCGCACCTCTGATGCGTTTTGAAACTGGATTCCCCATCAACCCGGTTGACGGCACTGACCGCTCCCTGACCGGCGTAGGGTTTGACCGGCCCAACGTTGTCGCCGGCGTGCCACTCTACATTCACACCGGGCACACGCGGTTAAAATATCAGTGGGTGAACCCGGCTGCATTTGCGGTGAATGCGTTGGGAACTTACGGAAATGCCGGCCATTACATGCTGCGAACACCCAGCTATTTCGACGTGGACACCGCGCTCAGCCGCAAATTCAAAGTGACCGAACGCTTTGATGTTGAGGCTCGCGTTGAGGCCTTCAATGTGACCAACCATCCCAACGTCGGCGGCCCGACGCCTTCGACTGGGGCCTCGCTCGTACCAAATGTTTCAAACCCGTTGTCGACTTCATTTGGCCAGATCACGAACGCCGGCGACCAACGCATCATGCAGGGAGCTTTGAAGTTTACCTTCTAATCTTCAATTGAACACCTAACTCAGAATCGGGCGTGCAGGATTACCTCACGCCCGATTGAATCACTTCGCAAGATTCTTCCTACAACCAGGGCATCGAAGGCCGTGCAGCCAGTCCGCCGACATCGAACGCCTACTTACAACCACAGCCAATCGTAGACAAAAATAGAGGCTTAAATGGCGGCCAAATCCAGTTCAGAAATCAAGCGCAGAGAGTTCCTGAAGCTCGCCGGTGCAGCAACCGCCGCTAGCCTTACTACTTTTGCCTCGGCCGAAGCCGTCGGCCGTGTGTCAGTCATCGTCGACGGGAGTGACTCCACTGCTTCCAGCGGCCCTGTCAAGCGCGCCGCTGAGAGGCTCCAAAGTGCTCTTGTGGCAAAGAGCGTGAAATGTGAAATCGTGCCGGACGCCGCCCATGCGCGCGGCTCCGCACTCTGCATCGCCGTCGCCCCCACTACTTCAATTCTGGCCAAGGGATTTGCAGTGTCAGCTCCTCAGACCGCCGCTGAGAGCATTCGCGTTGCCCCAGGCCGCGTTGGGGACTCCCCGGCAATCCTCGTCTCCGGTATCGATCAGCTCGGTTACATCTACGGGTTGCTCGAGCTCGCAGAGCGTGCGCAGTTCAACGCCGATCCAATGGCTGCTCTTCACCTCTCCAAAGTCATTGAAGAAAAGCCCGCCAACGAAGTGCGCTGCGTGGGCCGCTACTTCTGCAGCGAAGTCGAAGACAAGCCCTGGTACTACGACAAATCTTTCTGGCCCGGCTATCTAGATGCGCTGGTCGCCAGCCGCTTCAACCGCTTCAACTATTCTGTCGGACTCTCCTACAACGGCACGCGCAACATTACCGGCGACTACTTCCACTTCCCCTACCCCTATCTCTTCGACGTTCCAGGCTACGAAGGTGTGCGCGTCGTGCAACTCGCTCAGCCCGATGGCCCGCTGCTGCCCAATCCCATTCCCCTCAGCAGGCAGGAGCAGGAACAGAACTTCGAAATGCTCAAGTTCATAGCCGCCGAAACCGGCAAGCGCGGCCTGCATTTCCAACTTGGCATCTGGACGCACGCCTACGTCTGGCAGAACAGCCCCAATGCCAATCACCACATCCAGGGCATGAATCCCGAGATGCACGCCACTTATTGCCGCGACGGTCTAGCCATGATCCTCAAGGCGTGCCCCGAAATCCAGGGCCTCACTATGCGCGTGCACGGCGAGAGCGGCATACCCGAAGGCAGCTATCCATTTTGGACGAAGCTGTTCGAGGCCATTTCAGGCTGCGGCCGCACCGTCGAAATCGACATGCACGCCAAGGGTGTCACGCCGGAAATGATCGACATTGCCGCCGCCACCGGCATGCCCGTCAAACTCGGCGCCAAGTACGCGGCCGAGCATGCGAGCCTTGGCTACAACCAGGCCGACATACGCGCACTCGAAATTCCCGATCCAAAACGCGTCGTATCGAAGGACATGGCCGTCAGTGCAGGTACCCGCCTGTTTACCCGCTACGGCTATGGCGACTTCTACCAGGAAGGCGCAAAGTACAAGATCCTCTACCGCCTGTGGCCCGGCACGCAACGGCACTTGCTCTCTGCCGATCCCGAGATGGCCGCAGCCTACGGTCGCACATCGAGTTTTTGCGGAGCCGCGGGGCTCGACATCTGCGAGCCGCTCGCATTCAAAGGCCGCATGGGCTCCGGTCTTGCCGGCGGTCGTTGCGCCTATGCCGATGAGTCCCTCACACCCAAAGCCGACTGGCAGAAATTCGAATTGTATTATCGCGTATGGGGCCGCAAACTCTACGATCCCGAAGCCAGCCCGGAAAGCTGGCGCCGCTACTTGAAGAGCGAGTTCGGTGCAGCGGCAGCCGAATCCGTTGAAACTGCCGTCTCCAACGCCAGCCGCGTCAATCCACTCATGACTTCGGCGCATTTGACCTCGGCCTCGAATAACGTCTACTGGCCCGAGATGTATACCAACCAGCCGATTGTGCTCACCGACGCGCGTTCGCCTTATTGGGACACTCCCGACCCCAAAGTCTTCGGCACCGTCAGTCCGCTCGACCCGCAGATCTTCGCAACCATCGTTGAATACACTCAGAATCTGCTTGCCGGCCGTCCCAGTGCAAAGTACTCGCCGATCGAAGTTGCGCAGTGGCTCGAAGAATACACCTCCACTTCCTCGCGCGCCCTCGCTGATGCCCGCGCTAAAGCCAGATCGACTACAACGCCCGAATTCCGCCGCATGGAAGAGGACGTCGTGATTCAGAATGCGCTCGGCGTTTTCTTTGCCGCCAAGCTGCGCACCGGCGTTCTGTACGAGATCTATCAGCAAAGCGGCAATACTGACGCCGGCCGGCAGGCACTTGAGCAATACAAGAAAGCGCGCAACGCCTGGGCTGCAATGGCCCTGCGCGCCAAAAGTGTCTACCGTAACGACATCACCTATGGCTATACCCCGCTCCTCCGTGGCCATTGGACCGACCGCCTGCCAGCCATTGACAGCGACCTTGCCGCAATGAACCAGAGGCTCGCCACATCGTCCGCAGCAAACACCAACGCAGAAGCCTCTTCGTCCGCCATTCAAGCCGCCGTGGGTAGGCCGAGTCGCCCGTCCGATACCTGCAAGCACTCTCCGGCTGAAAGCTTCCATCCAGGTCAACCCCTCAACCTCGCTCTCGAGGTTCCCGCCAGCACAGCAAGCGGCGTACATATAATCGCGCGCCTTTTCTATCGCCATGTGAACCAGGCCGAGCGCTGGGTCTCTGTTGAAATGCAGAACGAGGACACCCGATATATCGCCGTCATTCCCGCTGACTACACCCAGTCTGTCTACCCGCTTGAGTATTACTTCGAGCTCTCGCGCGGGCGGGAGACCGCATGGATGCACCCGGCTTTCAATGCAACACTTTCCAATCAGCCTTACTACGCAATCTCCAGGCGGAGCGCGTAGACTCGGCGCCGCCGCTTGTTCTATAACTGCAATTCAACAAGTTCTGAGGGATAAATGACTATGAATTCGGATTCACTTTCTACCCTGCGGCGCCGCGATTTCCTTAAACTCGCAGGCGCAACGACAATCCTTGGTTTTTCTCATTCAGCTCTCGCCGCTGCCGGTGGACGAGTGTCCATCCTCGTCGACGGCAGCGATCCCATCGCGTCGAGCACGCCCGTAAAACGAGCCGCAGAACAGTTGAGCAAGGCGCTCGCCGCCAAGGGCGTCAATTGCAGCATGGCGCAATCCGCCGATGAAGCAAAGAGCTCCACTTCGTGCATCATTGTGGCTGCTTCCGGATCCGACATGGCAAAGGACTTTCCGCATGCAAAAGCTGGCATGGAGGCTGAAAGCTCTCGCCTTGCTCCGGGCCACCTTGAAGGTACGCCTGCCATCCTCGTCTCGGGCGTCGACCCACGAGGCTATATCTATGGATTGCTCGAATTGGCAGAGCGTGTGCAGTTTGGCGCCGATCCCAAAGTTGCCTTGCATTTGGCCGAGGCGATCGAAGAGTCTCCCGCGAATCAAATCCGCTGCATCAGCCGTTACTTCTGCAGTGAGTTGGAAGATAAGTCCTGGTATTACGACAAGGCTTTCTGGGGAGACTATCTCGACACGCTTGTCGCCAGCCGTTTCAACCGTTTCACAATGGCATACGGCCTTGAATACGATTTTCCCAGAGGAGTTACAGATGACTATCTCCACCTTCCCTACCCGTATCTCTTCGATGTCCCCGGTTATGAAGGCGTCCATGTCCTTCAACTAACTTCTCCCGATGGGAAGGTTCTCCCTTCTCCAGTCACACTCAGCCAGGAAGAGAAAGCAAAGAACTGGGAGATGTTGCGCTTCATTGCCGCCGAAACGGGCGCGCGTGGCCTTCACTTCCAGTTGGGCATCTGGACCCACGCCTACAAGTGGACTGAAAGTCCCCTCGCTTATCACAGCATCGAAGGCCTAACGCCGGAAACGCACGCCGCTTACTGCCGCGATGCCCTGGCCATCATTCTCAAGGAGTGCCCGGAGATCAAGGGCCTCTCCATGCGCGTACACGGTGAAAGCGGAATCCCTGAAGGAAGTTATCCCTTCTGGAAGACTTTGTTTGAAGCCATCGCCAACTGCGGCCGCAATGTCGAAATTGATATGCACGCCAAGGGAGTCAATCAGACCATGATCGACATAGCCGTGGCTACAGGCATGCCAGTCAAGTTAGGCGCCAAGTATTCCGCAGAGCACCAGAGTCTCGGCTATAACCAGGCAGATATCCGCGCACTCGAAATTCCGAATCCGAATCATCACGAGTCGGCCTTGTTTGCCGTAAGTGGTGGTGCGCGCCTCTTCACCCGGTATGGATACGGCGACTTTTTTCAGGAAGGGAGCAAGGCGCAGATTGTGTACCGCTTGTGGCCGGGTACGCAGCGGCACTTGCTCTCTGCCGATCCCGAGATGGCCGCCGCCTACTCACGTACGTCGCACTTCTGCGGAGCAGCCGGTATCGATCTGATGGAGCCGTTGACCTTCAAAGGGCGCGAAGGTTCCGGTTCGACGGGCGGCCGCTGCGGCTATGCGGATGAATCTCTGAATCCCAATGCCGATTGGAAGAAGTTTGAACACTACTATCGTGTCTGGGGCCGCTGCCTCTACAACCCAAATGCCGATCCGGAATCCTGGCGTCGTTACCTCAGAAGCCTGTATGGGCCCGGAGCAAGCCCGGTGGAAAGTGCTCTAGCCAACGCCAGCCGTGTTCTTCCGCTGGTCACCTCTGCGCATCTCTGCTCAGCCTCCAACCACGCTTTCTGGCCTGAACTCAACACCTGCATGCCCATGGTCCAGGGCAGCGAACGGTCACCCTATGGCGATACGCCCGATCCAAAAGTCTTTGGCACCGTTAGCCCGCTAGACCCGCAGATATTCTCAACGGTCGTCGAGTATGCCAAGGGCCTGCTTGCCGGGCAACCAAATGCCAAGTACTCCCCCATCGAAGTGGCGCAATGGCTTGAAGATTTCACCGCAACGTCCGGTCAAGCCCTAGAGGACGCGCGCACGAAAGCAACTAAGCGGTCCTCGCCTGAGTTCCGCCGTACAGAAGAAGACGTACTCATCCAGAACGGCCTGGGCAAGTATTTCGCTGCCAAGCTGCGCAGCGGCGTGTTGTATGAGATCTTCCAGCAGACTGGCAGTCTAGAGGCCGGAAAACTCTCGCTCGCTCACTACCAGAAAGCCCGTGAGGCATGGGCGGTCATGGCAGAGCGTGCCGGCAAAGTTTATCGCTCTGACCTTGGTTACGGAGACGTTCCCATGCGCCGCGGCCACTGGCTTGACCGCATTCCGGCAATCGATAAAGACATTGCGGCGCTCCAGGCAAGTTTGCAATCGCCGCCTGCTTCATCGGGCTCGGCGGAGAATAAGGCACACGCCATCGCTGCCGCCACGGCCAAACCCAATCGTCCTGCCACACTCTGCCAGCACACGGTGACCTCAAGCTTCCACCCTGGTGCTCCACTCAAACTTTCTGTTGTTGTCCCGACCGGTACCCAGAACGCGCCCGCTTCCGTCGTCCTCTGCTACCGGCACGTCAATCAGGCAGAGCGGTGGTTGTCGGTTGAGATGCAAGGCGACCATGGCAGCTACAGTGCAGCCATCCCGGCGGAGTACACAGACTCCGTCTATCCATTGCAGTATTACTTCGAACTTCGCGGCGAAGCCGGCAAAGCATCGTTCCATCCAGCGTTCAATGCCACACTCTCGAACCAACCGTATTACGCGGTGTCAAAGAGAGGCGCCTAAGTTGCGAGCCTTACTTTAGAGACTCATCCCCGGAGTTCCGTGCTTTGGCCCGACTAAGTCTGGGGATGAGCTCAGCCTGTCCATCCCTACACAGACTGTGTTCTCACTCTCAAGTCAGCGCAATCACTTCGTAGTCCACCACGGACGGCACTTCAAACGTCACCGTTCCTTCTTGTTGCTTGAAAGCCAAATCGTGCCCAGCTCTCAGTGCGCGTACTGATCCGATTTTGCGTCCTGCCGGTACCTGGAACCGTCCCTGCAACGGTGCTGTCGGATACGACTGAGTGATAAATGGCCGCATCATCCTGGGATTCGTGTAGTTAAGAATATGGAGCGAGAATCCCGGCTCGGTTTCCCAGGCAAACAATTCCAGCACGCCGTTTCCCTCCACCGTCGCCGGGGGCGGTTGCCCATTCAAAAGCCACTGCACAGAATTGATCAGCAACCGGCTGAAGTCCGGTTGGCCTGAGCGCAAGAACGTGCGGTCAACGTCGCCAGGAAAATAGACAATGCGCGCCGAGCCTTGCTGGCGAAAGATTGCAGCGGGCTCGTCGGTTCGCCGAATGCGGGGATAGACCATCTCCGGCGGAAAGGCAGGATACGATGGCACAACACTAAGATGAAGCTTCGCGGGACTGATCCGGCTTACCGGTACCCGAAACTCCGGGCCAGGCAGAATTGTCGTCCCCTTGAACCCTTCGAGCACGGCGTGGTCCTGATCCATCCGCATGTAGCTGTTCCCATATGGCCCGATAACATCCCCCGATAAGCTGACTCCGAAGATTTCTCTAAGTCCGAAGTCTTCTCTCTGCTCGCCCCATTCGTTGTATCTCGAGGTTTCAAACGTAGCCAACACAGAGCCACCTGATGCTACATAATCGCGAATAGCTTCACATTCACTGTCGCGCAGATAAGCCGCGTTTGGAATCAGCAGCGCACGATAAGGCTTCAACGTAGCGGCGTTGAGATTTTCCTGGTGAACAAAATCGAATAGAAAGCGCCCTTCCAAGAGTGCTGCATACAACCCCTGCAGATACTCGGTGGAATCGATGACCTGACCATTCAGCTTGCGTTCCCGTGTTCCGTTTGATCCATAAAATGCGATCGTGCTCTGCGGATAGAGTACGGCAAGGTTTGCAATAGAACCCCGATTGCGGAAATGGTTTTGGTTCGTGCCCAGCCAGTCGAAGAATGACCTGCCCGTCTCCTTCCACCGCGTGTCTTCCGGCTGCCCGCCAAGCCAATGGTAGCTGGGCACCATGCCGCTTGCATTGGCCTGCGCCATCCAGAGCGTCGCTTCCTCTTTTGTCTTGCTCGTATGCCGCCAGCCGGGGAGCCCACTGGCATACGAGCCCACTGAATTGGTTACATTGCGGCCGTTCGCTACCGACCGCGCCACACGCCCCTGCTGCGCACACATCCATATCGGCGTGTCGCCCGATCGGCCCTGGTTATCGGCATAAAACCATGCCGCGACATCACCGAGCCGTTTCACGTTCTTCACCGCTTTAACGCCGCTCAAATTGCCTGCATACACCGAGTCAGGAGATTTTTCCTTCGCGATCCCATCCCACAGCTCCCATATATGGGTCACGCGGTTCATATAGACCTCGTAGTACTTGCGGTAAATCGCACTGCGAGCATCCGTCGTCTCCGGCGGTGTCCCTCCGGTCTGTTCCTTGTAGATCTTCTGGCAAGTCGCGCAATGGCAGACTTCAAGAGCGTCCGTACCAGGCCATCCATTTGTGTAAAAGCCCTCGGGTGCGTAGCGCTGATTCAACTCCCGATAAATAGCCGGCATCTGCTCGGTAAAGTACGTGCTGAACAGACAGGTCTTATAAAGCCATGGGCATTCGGCATGACGCCTTGGCGATCCATCAGCATTCGACTCAAACCACTCCGGATGGGCATTGAATGCTTCTTCATATGCATAATTGCAATCCATCCGGGCAACAATCCGTATATTTCGCTTTCGCGCGGCGGTCACCGTTTCCCCAAACAAGTCTCTCGATCCCAGAAACTCGCTGCGATGATGAAATGGAACCTCTGTCGGATAAAACGCCATGATGCCGCCGCCATTGGGCATCAGAGTCTCCACCTTCAGCGACGCAAAATAGTCCGTCCAAGCCTCCACATCCATGGCCAGTGGATCCTGTTCGTTGAAGTTTAGATGCCCGCATCGGAGCAAAGTGGAATACCAAGGCTTGCTCTGACCGCGCTCTTCCGCTGCGAGCCCTCCCGCAGAAGCAACAACTGCCGAGGTCGCTGAAACTGCAATGAAGTCGCGCCTGTTCATCAATACCACCGTGTGGCTCCTTCTCTTGCTTGTGTCTGGATTTATTGTCTTGGCGATCTTGCGGACCAGCGAACAGGACGAATACTACTTATTTGGTCAGACCATCGTCAAGGTCTGAATTCCCTTGCACGAAAGCTCATTTTGAAGAAATCCGGAATTTAAGCCATTCACACACTCTTGGCAACACAGCCAACTTCAACTCCTGCGGCGGCTCGCAAATTCACGATGCGATCGTGCGCCGGGCATCCGCCAGTAACTCGCCCAGTTTTCCCACATCGGCGACAATCAGCTCCGGCTTCTCGCCGAGCCCGTCAGCTTGCGCCGCAGTTGTCTCGCCAGTAAGAACCAAAGCAGAAGGAATACCCGCCTCCCGAGCCATCTTCATATCCGTATAAATACGGTCACCCACCATGATCATCTCGTCCGAAGCGAGATTGAGGCGATCGCGCAGCTCGAGTAGAATCGACGGATTCGGCTTCCCAAAGACGATGGGTTGGCGACCCGTGGCGGCAGTCAGGCATGCGCAAAGAGAGCCGCAGTCCACCAGGACCGTAGGCACATCCGTAGGACAGACAAGGTCAGGATGCGTGGCCAGAAACGGCAATCCGGCATTGATCCAGTAGGCCGCGCGGCACAGTCGCTCGTAAGTCAAGGTAGTATCGAAACCCACTACCACGACGTCCGGCTCATCCCAGCTCACCTCAAATCCCGCGTCGAAAAACTCCTGCACCAACGACGGGGTGCCCAGGATGGCTAGGGCTCTTGCCTGCGGCAAGTTTCTGCGCAGATGCTTGATTGTCGACTCGGCAGGCGTATAAATCTCGCCTTCGCGCGCTTCAACTCCAAGCCCGCGAAGCTTCTTCACGTAGTCGGCCTTGCTGCGCGAAGTATTGTTCGTGAGAAACGTGTATCCAATTCCGAGTCTGCGCAAGCCCTCCAGAAACGGAACTGTTTGCTCGAAGAGGCGTGCCCCGCTGTAAAGCGTGCCATCCATGTCGAGAACCACATGGCGTACCCGCCTGAGGTCGATCACGGCAACTCCTCACCTTCAATCGGCCAAGGGCCTTGCGGACCAAACAGGTTATCGAGCGCTGAGTCGAATAGGCCCAGCCGTTGCATCACGTCCAGCACCGTATACCGCCTCCGCATAAAGCAGCATTGCTGAAAGCTCAAACGCAGGCGCGCTGCCGAAATTCCAATCTGCATGGGTTCGAAAGGACAGCCGGCCCTGCGCAGCATGTCACGCAGTTCGCTGAACGGGATCAGTTGCTCAATCATTCTCGCTCGCACCTCCGTCCAGTTTTCTTTAAGCCGCGTCAACTGCACGCGAAGCGCATCCCCGGAAACATACTTGGCGAGGGTTTCTTCAATCCCCCTGGTTTCCAACGCCCCGGCGCCAAACAATCCGTGTATTTTCTGCTCGAGTTGATCCATTGAAGGCCACGCGCGCACGGCAGCTTCGATATCAAAGCTGTGCAAGTCCCTCTTCAACAAGTCTTCCTGTAGCGCCAGCGAAGCCAGCACGCCGATCCCCACCTTGAAACCGTGCGAAGGCGTCTTACCCTGGAAAGTGTGGTGCTGCATATCCCACAGATGGCTGAATTGGTGCTCGGCGCCCGATGCGGGCCGGCTGTTGAGACATGATTGCATTGCAAATCCGCTCATCACCAGCCCGTGGACCAGATGCTTGAGAGCCGTAGGATCACTCGCGGCAATCGCATCCGGTGAGCCAATCCATGAGCGAAGAAGCCCCTGCACCGTCTCCCAGACGGGCGGGTTAATCGGCTCAACTCCGGCAGCATCCGCCAGAATCCAGTCCGCGCCGGCCACAACCTTGGCCATCAGGTCTCCATAACCCCACGCGTTCATCTCCCTTGGAGCCAGCGCGATCACATCAAGATCCGCCAATACCGCCACGGGTGCAGGGCATTCAATCGTGTCTTTCGATCCCGCGACGGTAATGGACGCGCCGTAAGCCGAGTACCCGTCCATGGAGGCGGCCGTCCCAACGACCATGTACTTGCGGTTCGTTTTGTGCGCTGCCAATTTCGTAAGATCGTTTACCGTCCCCGATCCCACCGCAACTGGAATGGCATCATGTTCTCGAAGCGCAGCCACGAGTTCCTGCACGCACTCAATGTTTGCGTAAATATGTGGGCCAAAAATAAACGGCTTCCGTAGCGCCCGGTTTTCACGAGCCAAACTAGCTTCCACATCTCGGCCCGCGGCCTCATACGTATTTCCGTCCGCAACAATCACAGCTTCTCGAGAGCCAAATAGGGTCGAAAATACGCCCGCAGTCCGATGACGAATCCCCGCCTCTACCGCAAGGTAACGGGTATCTCGCGCCGCCTTCAATGCCCGCTCAATAAGTTCCTGTTCCTTGTCCTCTGCGATCTTGCTCATTTATTCATGACTCCGTGGCACTGTCATCTTGCCTTGTTTCCGACTTTCCATTCTAACTCGCCCTCTTATGCGCACGGCGAGTGAGTTTCTTAAATGGCACTCTTCAAGCACACTTCCAAGCCTTCACGACTTGACTCATGTAGTGGAGCTTCCCTATGCTGGTTTGTCCAATCACTTCATAGCCAACGCTGCAGTTCTATTTGGATGGGGGCGTCAGATTGCTCCGCCAGAATGAATATTCGGTAAAGAAGATCTCCAAGATGCCTGGCACATCCTCAAGATCGTCGCCATCAATAGCCATAATTCTTCTCTCATCGCACTTTAGAAGGAGTAACCATGGTCGTACCCCACAGCTACGTTGTTGCATTGTCGATGACCATCCTGACAATGACTTGTTGGGGCTCCTGGGCTAACGTCGTCAAGCTCGTCAAGGACTGGCGCTTCGAACTTCTCTATTACGACTACTCGCTGGGCATCCTTCTCACCTCAATCGTCGCAGGACTCACGCTGGGCTCAATGGGATCGTACGGGCGCCCCTTCCTCGATGATCTTGCGAACGCCGGTGCACAAAATATCGCCTTCGGTTTTCTCGGCGGAGTCGTCTATTGCATCTCAAATATCCTGGTGGTCGGAGCCATGGCGGTTGCAGGACTCGGAGTGGCATTTCCTATCGGTGTTGGCCTGGCCCTCGTTGTCGGCGTCATCTGGAATTACTTCGTCAACCCCCAGGGCAATCCAGTGCTGTTGTTCACCGGCGTCGCAATGGTGGTCGCGGCCATCGTGTTGGATGGAGTCGCATATCGAATCCACACAATGGCCAAGGCGTCAGGGAGCCAGGAACAAAAGGCAGGACAAGCGGATGGGAAAGACAAGATCCGAAAAGGCATTCTACTGAGCGTAATCGGCGGCGTGCTCATGGGCATGTTCTTCCCGCTTGTCGAACTCGGCAAAAAGGGCCCCGGCGGACTCGGACCGTACGCGATCGGCGTTGTCTTCTCCGCTGGAATCTTTCTGTCCACCTTCGTCTTCAACGCCTACTTTTTGCGGAAACCGGTCCAAGGTAAACCTCTGCGTTTCAGCGACTACTTCAAGGGAACATTCAAAGAACATTTTTGGGGAATCGTCGGTGGCGTTGTCTGGGCTGTAGGCACGCTGTCGAGCTTCGTGGCGGCCAGCGCTCCACGAGAGTTGCAGGTAGGGCCCGCAATCAGCTATGCGCTCGGCCAGGGCTCCACAATGGTAGGTGCCTTCTGGGGTGTTGTCGTCTGGAAAGAATTTGCCGGAGGCGCATCCCTTGTAAACCGATTGTTGGTCCTCATGTTTATCCTCTTCGTGTGCGGCCTCGCAGTCGTTTCCATTGCTCCCCTGTACGCAGCACACTAGCCTGGGCCCGGAGTGAACATTTAAGAGCCAACAAATGGCGTGCGCAGACATGCTCCCGCTCACGCCTTCGTGCCCGCTGACCAACCTAATATAATGGTACTTAACTCTTCTCGTCGCCCGGGTGCCCAATGGTCAATGCGGCCGGCCTTCGAGTCGTTCGCATACTGAGGTCGGTTTCTGCATGAATAGCGAAGAACTTGTCCTGGTCACCGGCGCAACCGGCTTTCTCGGCGTGCGCCTGGTGCGCGAACTCCTCGAACGCTATCCGGACGCCACGCTGGCGCTGATCATCCGCGATAGACCCGGCCAATCCGGTCAGCAACGCGCCGATCTGTTTGTGCCTCCTTCAGAACGATCGCGCGTACAGGTCTATTCCGGAGATGTAGGCCAGCCCAACTGTGGCTTGGACCCCACTGCCTTCCAGCGCCTGACCGCGGAGACAACCCGGATAATCCACTCCGCCGCAACCGTACGTTTCGATCACACACTTGACGAGGCCCGCCGCATTAACGTCGAGGGTACCCGCCGCATGCTTGACTTCGCTGCCGGCGCGCGTCAGTTGCGCAGCCTGGCCTATGTTGGTACGGCTTATGTAGCTGGCGAGCGCTCGGACTTAGTCCGCGAAAATGAACTCGCTGTGGGTCAGGGCTATCGCAACACCTACGAGCAGACCAAAGCCGAGGCTGAGGCGCTAGTGCGATCGCGCCTCAGTTCCCTTCCCGGCGTCATTCTGCGCCCCAGCATCATCGTCGGCGATTCTCAAACCGGCGTCACCTCCAGCTTCAAGATGATGTATTGGCCGCTGAAGATCTACGCGCGCGGCCTTTGGCGGACCGTACCTGGTTACCCCGACGCGGTACTGGATATCGTGCCGGTCGATTTCGTCGCGGCCTCTGTCGCGCGGGCCGTCTTTGATCAGGCGGCTCTGGGCAGCACACTTCACCTCTGTGCCGGACCTCGCGGCAGCGCCACCATCCAGCAGATAGCCAGCCGCGCAATGGAGTACTTCCACGCGCCCGAGCCACGTTACGTCGATCCCAAGCTGTTCTTCGCCATTGTGCGTCCAATACTCTTTATGGCGTTATGGGGACGCAAGCGCCGAGTGCTACGCGACGGTCGCGCCTATCGGGACTATTTCACAATGCGAATGCAATTCGACACTACCAATGCCGAGCGCCTGCTGGAACCCGTCGGACTGCGCCCGCCGCACGTGCTGGATTACCTTGACCGCCTATTTAGCTACTGCGTCGCCAGCGAATGGGGCCGCAAGCAGGTTTCTGCAGAATGAACATCTTCCAGTCCTTTCAGCTCTCGCGCGACCGCCGCGTAACGGTTGCTAATCTCGTGGACGAGTTATATCGCCGAAATGGAGATTATGAGGTCTCCATCGAGGACAATGGACCTTATCGTCTCTCAGAACTGCATTCCGAAATCTGTTCCAAGGACACCTTTCTCCGTCAGACTGTCGCACTGCGGCCGGGCCAACCCGTTGCCATCTATCGCACCAATGACCGCCGATGTCTTCGCTGGTTTCTGGCCATCATCCGTGCCGGGGGCATCGCGGTTCCGCTTAACCCCATGCTCTCTCTCGCCGAAGTGCGCCGCATCCTGGCCACCAGCGGCACAGATATCCTGGTCACCGATAAAGCCGTCTTCGAACGCAACATCGGCCAGCGCAACGCTTTAAATGTGCGCATCTGGATTCAGTCGGACGACGAACCAGAAACGCTCGAGGGGTTTCTGCGCGCACCCAATTCCGGCGCAAACGCCGGTGCCCCGTTTTCGCCTACCGCCATCGATCCGGCGGCGACCGTGGCCATATTCCACACCTCCGGAACCAGCGGCTTCCCCAAAGGCGCGGCCCTGTCCAGCCGTGCCTTGCTTGGCGGTCGCGCTTCCACTGTGATGGCCAGGCTATTCCTCTCGCACAAGGACTTGGCGCTTATCGCGCTGCCCTGGTCCCACATCATGGCCGTAAGCATTACGCTCTACGGCTTGATGGCCGGCATTCGCGGCTGCTTCCTCGATCGGTTTGACGTCGAGCCTGCGTTGGAGCTGATCGAACGCCATGGTGTCACCTCTGTCGTCGGCGTCCCCGCAATGTTTGCCAGGCTGGTCAATAGCAATCCGGAACCAGCACGGCTTTCGAGTGTGCGCCTGTGGCTCTCGGCCAGCGATAACCTGCCCTCCGACGTTCGGCAACGTCTGCGGCAGTTCGGCGCGCTGGTTCGCTTGCCGGGAGGCCGACGCATTCCGCCCGTGCTCATCAATGGCTACGGTATGGTCGAACTGGGCGGCCTCGCCATGATGGGCATTGAGACGTCTCTGTTCCCCGGCAATGGAGATCTGTGCTTCCCGGTGCCACCGTTTCGCATCCGGGTCGCCGATGAAAATGATCGGCCCGTACGAGCAGGCATGACCGGAGAGTGCCAGATTCGGCGTCGCGGTCTCACCCCGCATTACTGGAAAGACAAGGTCAATGACCAGGATCTGATCACTGCCGACGGCTGGCTGCGAACGGGCGATCTGGCCACACGCAATCGTTTCGGAATGATCCGGCTCGTGGGTCGCATAAAGGATGTGATCAAGTCAGGCGGTTATTCGGTTTACGTCCGCGAGCTGGAAGAAGCGATAATGACCCACCCCGCTGTCGCCCGCGCAGCCGCCTTTGGCCTCCCTCACAAAGAAAAGGGCGAAACTCCCGCCGCCGCGGTTGAACTGCACGAAGGCTTCTCAACAAGCGAAAGCGACTTGCTTGATTGGTGCAGGCAGAACCTCGCCGCCTACAAGGCGCCGCGCCGCATCTGGATTCTGGATCCCGGCGGCCTGCCCCACAACCATACCGGCAAGATCCTCCGCCGCGACCTCCAGAAGCGCTTCTCCGGACAACTTGGCCCAAATTAGGGCAAATATATACTTGACGAATCAATCCGCCGAGTGGATGATTGCTCTAGCGGGGGTGCGCAATGAATAACCCCCGCACTTGGAGTCTGTTGGAAATCATGAACCTTTTCGATGTGTACGCATTAACGCATATCCTTCACGGGTTCTCGCAGGTGGAGTATGGCTTGTTCCTGCCCAAGGTAGGGGGCCAAGGAAGTCAGCCTCCATCCGACCTAGTTAAAAAGAAGATGGAAGGAGCCCTAACAAACGCTGAACTACTTTTCAAGGTCGTAGAGCTTCCAGAGTGCCTTTCTGCTGTCGGCGCTGCAAGGCGTCAATGGGAAAAACCATTACTAGATAATTCTGCGGGGGGTACGATTGTTCATCGACTACAGGAAGACATCATCGCAGCGCTCGAACGGAGGCAATTTTTGAGAGTTGCCGACGACCGGATCGATCTTTTGATGCACGCAAGAGGCAAGGAGCTTAATGGGGGAATTCTCGATTTACTTGGGTCCAAAACAATAACTGCCTTTCCGTCATCCGAAGGCGATTTCATTGAAGCAGGTAATTGTCTTGCGGCCGAATGCAATACGGCAGCGGTATTTCATTTGATGAGAGCGGCTGAAGTTGGATTGCGCGCCCTTGCGACTGATCGGAACGCTCCTTTTACAAACAAACCCATAGACCAACAAGAGTGGGGAACAATACTTCAGTTCCTAGATGGGTGTATCAGGGATATGCGTCAGGAGCCGTCTGCGGATTGGGCTGATCCGGGCATGAAAGACGTGCAAATAAGATTCTATAGCGAAATTGTTGCAGAGTTGCGTCAGTTTAATGAAGCGTGGCGCAGACACTTATCACACGCGAGGGAAGATGGCATTTACGACCGGGATTATGCAAATAGCGTATTCAAGCACGTGCGTCTGTTCATGCAGAAGCTGGGCGAGCGAGTTAGCGAGAACAACGTCACTTCAAAATGTTGGGTGTAATTGATGAAAAGAACAGAGGAGTTTGAGCGCTTCGACCAAGCTATGAGCACCATCCTCCGCGCTGATCCCAAGGCCGTTAAAGAGGCGATGGAGTGCGAGAGGAAAGAGAATGCAGAAAAGCGGAAGGCTAAGAAGCTGCCTTCCGCTTCCGTCCCCGCTTCAAGCGGTAAGGGTTAGTGAATGGTCGCTTGCCTCGCCTTGCCGGTGACCTCGGCATAGGTCAGGCGCTTGCCAGCCACTTGAGATAAGACAGCAGAGAAACGGTCAGAGTCAGTCAATGGATTGTCTTTGGTAGCGCGATTGTTGTAGCGGAAAGTCTGCTCATCGAGGTAACGAAAAAGATGGAATGGTTCGATGCTCACATAGGTTCCATTGATGCCGCGCTTCAAGAGACTCCAAAAGTTTTCAAGGCCATTGGTATGAACCTGCCCATTCACATATTCGAGCGCGTGATCTACAACCTGACGGGCATAATCAGAGCCAAGTCCGCGATAGGACATGAGCGCATCGGTGTAGAGGGCCGCGCCAGCTTCTACATGCTTCCGCACGTTGCCTTGGATTGCGCCAGTCTTGCGGTTCGGGACCACGGCGGTCTTGACTTGTCCGCCCCGCTCCAAGAATCCCATTACAGCGGTCTTGTCCCTTCCGCCGGTTCCGGTGATGCGGCGCTCACGCTTTGCGACGTGCATGTTGCGGGACTTGCCACCGATGAAAGTCTCATCCACTTCGACCGGGCCACCGTTTCCGCCCAGCTTCGCAAAGGAACCATTCTGCATAGCCTTGCGGATTCGGTGAAGCATGAACCAGGCGGTCTTTTGAGTGACACCCAAAGACCGGGCAATCTCACAAGAGCTAACGCCATTCTTCGCGGTAGTGATGAGCCACACGGCAGGGAGCCAAGTTTCGAGTCCAAGGGGCGAATCCTCAAATATGGTTCCCACCTTCGCGGTGAACTGGCGCTTTGCATGGCCGGTCTTGCACTGCCATTTCTTTTGGTTCGCCAGATAGGTCACATCCTTGCGGCCACAGGTAGGGCATTCGACGCCATTGGGCCAGCGATGCGAGGCCATGTAAGTGAGGCAGTTGTCAGCGTTTGCGAAGTAAATGATGGCTTGTTGGAGAGTCTTTGGCGCTTTCATGTTTTAAGAATAGGGGAATCGACTTGATTTGTCAAGTATATAATTACCCAAATTAGCGGCTGCCGAGAAACTCCCATTATCCTGAATTGGCTCGAAAAGCTGAGGATATTCAGGTCCCGGGAAAAACTCAATCCGTAAAGGGCACGGTGTTCAGCCTGACATCAACCCAACATCATTTGAATGGGCTTTCGCCCCTGAGGGAATGGATGATTCGCTGCAAGCAATTGCGAGAAAGGCTCGAGATTACTTTTCCGCCCCGACACCAATTGCCCCCGCAAGGCCCTGGGGAGTAAACAACCTCTCATCCAGCTTTGTATTGAACTTAACCGCATCGATGGTCAACACGGTCCGGGTGCCATCCAGCAAAGTGCGCATTTCCGTGTGTCGCGCCCCCCATATGCCTCCCTCACGCTTGAGTTGGGTGGCATGTAGCACTCGCAGCTTCCGCCCCTGCGCGTCGTACATTTCGGCGAATAGAATCACGGAGACATCTTGAGCCACCCAGTAATAGATGAATTTGTATTGCGAGTTCGATGCATCTACGGGCGTCGCTTCCACCTTGTAGGTCTTGTGCCCTTCAACCGCTTCGGAATCGCCAATCAATCGGTAGGAGAAATCATCAAGGACCCGCTCGCCAATGTCTTCGAATGTAAAATCTGTTCCGATGAAACGCGCTGACCGTTCCTGGGGAACCACACTGCGAACTCGTTGCGTGGCAGGAGTATAGACATACTGACGATCGGACACTCCCCGTTGATTGATTGAAAGCAGCGCAACGCCGCGAATTTCAGCCGGCGCCGTAAAGACAACCAGTGTTTTGCTGTCTCCAGGTGAGCCGATGCGACGAAGGCTGAATTCCTTTTTCGAGTTGTGTCCTTGTTGGTCGAATACCTGAAAATTTGCCTTCAACGTGATGTCGTGACTGGTGTCCTGCCGGTACACGTCTTCCATGATCTTCCGCGCACTGGAAGCGGCGTCGGCCGCAAAGACAAATGCGGATGCACAAAGCATTGCGCAAGAACAGGCAGCCATCGCTATTTTGCATCCAGGATATTTATTCATACCCAATCGCCTCAATCACAGACGCCCGCATCGCATGGCGTGCTGGAATCCACCCCGCCAGCAACGACACCGCAACAACCGCCGGGAACGTCTCTAGAATCAGGAGCCAAGGAAAGTAGAATGGTACGTCATAGCCAGCCAGAACCGTGGACACCGTCCGCGATAGGAATTGTATGTTAAACAAAGCTGCAACTGCACCAACAATTACGCCCACAACCGAAATGGAAAATGCCTCCAGCAACACCATCTTTCGAATTTGGCCCCGATAACCGCCAATGGACCGGATAATTCCGAATTCGCGGCGCCGCTCGGCCACAGAGATTATCAGCGTATTCGCGATCCCCACCACCGCAACCAACACTGCAACTACAAGCTGCATGTAGTTCAACAGGAAAAATTTGTCCACTAGGGTTCCAATCCATTCTCTGAATTCAACATTGGTATAAACCAATGCGTGTTCGGAACCGGCTGTAAGCTGCTCAATCTCTTTCTTCACGGCAGTTGCGCTCTGCCCTGGCTTCAATAAGACGTTCAAGAAATCCACTGCGTCGTCTTTCCAATAACGTTTGTAGACTGCCCGGTCCATGAAGATCGTCCCTTTATCTGATCTGTAGTCTTCCAACATGCCCAGAACAGGCAGATCGAGCGGCCCCGTTGGAGAATCCATGTGTATCCGGTCACCAACCTTGAGTTTC
>OBLU010001822.1_pt1 | contig 19660 bp, 25 predicted proteins | sample 1518681 | NCBI WGS metagenome assembly OBLU01 (sample SAMEA3539304, study PRJEB22396) | soil metagenome | biome: tundra; feature: field; material: soil | place: USA | collected 2010-05 | depth 0.15 m
AGCGAAGCGCCTGCCAGCCGGCGAAGCCGGCCAACACCACGAGGACCACTGCGGTCACCAGGCGCACGGTCCGGATATTGACGAATCGCAGCACACTCTGTCCTCCGATCACCGCCAGGGCGGCCACCGCCCACAGGGCCAGCACCGCTCCCACCCCAACCGACAGGGGCGAGTGGTAGTGGGCAGCCAGGTTGGCCGTCAAGATCTGGGTCAAGTCGCCCCATTCGGCCAAGAAGATGACGATGAACGCCGTCGTCACGACCCGCCGGCCCGAAGCTGCCTCCCGCTCGACGAGTACTGCTTCCTGATGGGACTTGGCGGCCTCTCGAACCGCCAACCCCGCCCCGGCAAGGAACATGAGGGCCACGATCCCGTCGAGCACCCGGGGCGGGACCAAGTGGAAGAGGGCAACCCCGACGGTGGTGGCGATGACCACGTGGACGACGAACGCGGCTGCTGCTCCCAGCCACACGGCCAGTGGTCTTCCGCGCGTCGACATGACGAGCGAAGCAAACATGGTCTTGTCCGGCAGCTCCCCGACGAAGATGATCGGAAAGACTGCCGCAATGATGGCGATGCTCAGGGCGGCCTCTCTCGCCGGGCCGAAGGGTCCACCTTCGCCCCGGCCACGACAACATGGCTGGAACGAAGGTCTCACCCACCTGCGGACAGGTCCGGTGACCGGGCTCCGAGGAGCCAGTATGTCGACCACCGATTGGGGGCTACTCCCCTTCGCACTGGCACTCTAGACCAGGGACACACCCAGGATCAGTCCAGGGGCCTGACTCGGTCGGTCAAGCGGCGTTGCGGCTGTCGTCGGGCTCAGAACCCCACACCGCCAGACCCGGGAGGCATCGTCGCCGGCGGCGAGGTGGCGGGCGGGGAAGTAGCCGGAGGCGAGGTGGCCGGCGGGGAGGTGGCGGGCGGCGATGTGTCCGGAGGCGATGTGGCGGGAGGCGAGGTGGCGGGCGGGGAGGTAGCCGATCCCGAGATGGGAGGCGGCGATGTGCCCTGGGTCGGCGACGACCCGGGGCTCGGCGACGCCCCGGGGCCGGGCGAGGTCGTCGGGCTCACCGGCATCGTGGTCGTCGGTCCCGCCGCCGCTGGTGCCGGCGCAGTGGTCGGTGCCGCGGAAGATTGTGCCGGCTTTGCCGTCACGACGACCGACCACGTGCCCCAGGTATCGGTCACATTGCCGTTCACCTGCCCGGCGCCCGAGTCTCCGGCGAAGTAGTAGAGGGGCTTTCCGCCATAGGTCACCTGACGAGCACCGCCGCTCCGCTTGATGGTGCCGAGCATGGACGCACGCACGCCACTCCCGGCCTGTGCCTTGGTCGTTCCCTTGGGCACGAGGACCTCGGGCCACACCTTCAGGCACTGGGTCGTGCAGGGGGTCGTGCTCGCCTTCAGCGTGTAGACCGTCTTGCCGCTGACCAGGATGGTGCCGAACTGGGCATTGTCCGTGGTGGCGATGATGCGGTTCGGCTGGTGCCGGGCCGCCGCACCGGCGGTGTTGCCCATGGTCGTCGAGAGCGAGAGCGCCCCGACCGCCAGGGCGGCAACCGCGGCGCGAGATGCGAAGCGGCGGGCTGCACGTTGGTTTCGGTTCGGTGACTCCATGCCGTTCGCTCCTCATCTCGTCGACACCGGTACTACGACCGAGGTCGACGGGTGGATCAGTCGGATTCCGGCAATGACGGCCCGACCGGACGACGCGACGTCCCATGAAGAGGAGAAATCAGCGCCGGGATGATCCTTTTTGGGCTCCCGGCCGTAGTACCGGGTGTGGTCAGGAGCAGGAGCCGAGACGAGGACAGCATTTCCGACGAGGTCCTGCTCTCGGGGATGGCGGTCGGCGATGACCAGTCGGGCCTGGTCTTTGTCCGTCGCTACCAGCGCCGTTTGTTCGGACTGGCCATCGGGATCGTTGACGATGCCTCCTTGGCCGAGGACATCGCCCAGGAGGCGTTCATCCGGGTCATCCGACATGCACAGGTCTTTGACCCACGGCGCGGATCGGTGGCCACGTGGGCGCTGACCATCACCCGGAACCTGGCGATCGACGCCCTGCGGGTCCGGCGCAGCAGTCCCACCGACCCCGATGACCGGGTCTTCATCGAGCTCATGAGCGCCGAGCGCCATCCCGAGGACGCTGCGGTCGACGCAGACTCGCTCGATCGCGTCCGAGCCGCGTTCGCCGGGCTCTCGACCGATCAGCGTCGGGCCGTCCTGTTGGCGGCCATGTACGGGCGGACGGCCACAGAAATTGCGAAAGCGGAAGCCATCCCGGTCGGAACGGCGAAGGGCCGGATCCGCTCGGGGATGGCCAAGCTTCGGGAGGCCGTCGTGATCGAGGAGGCCCAGTGAGCGGCACCGAGGACCCACGTCGTTGTGCATCCCTGCAGGACGAGCTGACCGAGCTCGCGCTCGGCATCCTGGACGGTCGGAGCCGGTCCGAGGTGCTCGACCACGTGGGCTCGTGCCCGCGGTGCGCGGCCACCCTCGAACGGCTGGCCGACGCCGCCGACGCACTGTTGCTGCTCGCCCCGGAAGTGGAGCCCCCGCTTGGCTTCGAGCTCCGACTGGCCGCGAAGCTCCAGGCCCCGGCCGAAGGCCATCGCCCCAAGCGGTTCCGGCATGCCCGGGTGCTCGGTGCCGTCGCTGCCGTCGCTGCCGTCGCTGCCGTCCTGGCCCTCCTCGGCTTTGGCCTCGGATCGCTCGTCGCCCCTCGGGCCCACCACAATCCCGTGGAGGCGGCTAACGTCAGTAGCGCTACCCTCACCTCAGGAGGTCACGCTCTTGGGCAGGTCACGGTCTCGGCGGGCAGTCCCGCCTGGGTGTTCATGACGATCAACAAGGACGGATGGTCGGGCACGGTCAAGTGCCAGGTGATCCTGGCCGGGGGAAAGGTCCAGACCGTCGGGGTCTTCCACCTCTCCGGTGGATACGGGGCCTGGGGTGCACCTCTGGCCGCACCGGCTGACACGGTGCGCTCTGCCCGCCTGGTCGCCTCGGACGGCACGACCATCGCCAGCGCGCGGCTCTCGGCGTGATCGGGTCCGGGCAGAGGCACACCAGCGTCCCGAACGGACCGGGGCCCGCTCGTCCCCCACCCGAAGCGGCCAGCGGCCCGTCGCCCGTCTCCTTACTCCAGCGTGTTCTGGCGCCCGAGTTCCTGTCTCCCCGGGCGGAGCGGCTCATCCGGATCTCGGCCAATCTCATCGGAGCCGCCGGGGCCGCCCTCTTCGCCCAGGCCACCCTGGAGGCATACCTGCAGACGCACCGCCTGCTCGGCGGGGCGTTCTTCGTCGAGCAAATGTGGGTGGTGATCGCCTACCTCATCCGGCGCCCGGCCCGCACGGTCACCCGCCGCATGGGCGACTGGCTCCTCGCCTTCGGCGGGACGTTCGGTGGCGTGCTGTTCCGGCCATTTGGCGCCCATCCCGTGTGGGGGGTGCACGCCGGCCTTGCCTTCCAGCTGGTCGGCCTGGCTATCTGCGTCCTGTCCTTTCTGGCCCTCGGCCGCTCCTTCGGCTTTGCCCCGGCCGACCGGGGGCTGGTGACCCGTGGTCCCTACGCCGTCGTCCGCCATCCGATCTATGCGTCCTACCTGCTCCTTCAGATCGGGTATCTGCTGCAGAGCATGTCGGTGCGCAATGCGCTGGTGATGCTGTTCGCGTCGGGCTGCAACGTCGGACGGGCGATAGCCGAAGATCGCCTCTTGGCGACGAACGTGGCCTACGATCGATACCGCAGTCAGGTCCGGTGGAGGCTGATCCCCGGTGTCTGGTAGCCCCAGCACGGAGAGCGAAGATCTTCTCTGGAGTGATCCCTCGATCGATCTCGCCCGTAGTTCCTACAAACCAGAGATGGCAACCGAAGACGACACAACGAGGAGATACAGGACATGGAGCCGACCCAGCGCCGAAGGGCGAATCGCAGAGTCCCGATTGCACATCTGGCCGGCGCCATGGTGGCCGTTGGCGGCCTGGCCGCATCGTTCGCCGCCGCTGGCCCCGCCGGTGCGGCGACGGCAACCGCCGTCTCCACCACCCAGAACTCCCAGTTCGGCACGATCCTGGTGAGCGGCAAGACGGTCTACACCCTGAAGGCGAGCACGACGACCTGCACCGCGACGTGCCTAAAGGTGTGGCCCGAGGTCCTCCTGCCCAAGGGAACGACGAAGCCACCGGCCGGGAGCGGTGTGAACGCAGCCAAGCTCGGCACCATCAAGCGGAGCGGTGGCGCGCTCCAGGTGACCTATTTCGGTAAGCCGCTGTACTACTTCGCCGGAGACTCCAGTGCCGGGCAGGCGAACGGCAACATCACCGATACCTGGGGCAAGTGGTCCGTCGTCACGCCGAGCGGAAAGGCGGCAACGTCCAGCTCGAGCCCCAGCTCCACCTCCGGCGGGTCAAGTGCCGGAACGGGCGGGGTCTCGTTCTAGTGGCGGAGGTGGCGATGGGACGGCGGCCATGTCTGCTGTCCTAGACGCACCGGCCCGGGCTCCCGTTCCCCGAACGCTGGAGCGACGGGGCCCGGAGACGAAGCGGCAGCGGCCGGCCCTGTCGCGGCGGGTCTACCTGCCTGCGTGCTGGATCCTGGTCCTGGCCGCGCTCCTGGTGGGGATCGGTTGGTCCAGTGGCTGGGGCGGTGCCGCCTTCGCCGGGTCCCTGACCAGCCTGCGCGTCGTGGTGGTCGGTCCGCTGACCCTGGCCATCATCGGGGTCTTCCTCGTCGTGGAGCGGGTCTGGCCGGCCCAGGAGCGCCCCCTGTTCGCCCGGGGCTACCGCCATGACCTGCTCATCACGGTCATGAACGCCACGCTCGTGGTTCCGCTGGTGACCGCGCTGACCCTCTCGTTCGCCGAGGTGGTCCGCCGGTTGCTCCCGTGGATCGTCCTGCCGAGGATGGGTCCGGTGCCCCGCTGGGTCGCCATCGCCGTGATCCTGGTGGCGATGGACGGGTGCAACTGGTTCGTGCACCTGGCCAATCACCGTGTCCGGATGCTGTGGCGCTTCCACGAGCTGCATCATTCGCAAGAGGACATGAGCGTGCTGACCGTGTTCCGCACCCATCCACTCATCCATGTCTCCTACCTGATCGCGCTGTTGCCGGGGCTGGTGCTGTTGGCCAACGGGGCGTTGTCAGTCACCGTGCTCGTCGTCTACGGAGCGATCGTCGCCTTCGCCCACTCCAACACCAGGCTGGGCTTCGGGCCCCTCGGGCGGATCCTGGTCAGCCCGAACTACCACCGCATCCACCACAGGCTGGTCGGACCTCAGGACGTCAATCTCGGCTTCGCCTTGACCATCTGGGACCAGCTGTTCCATACCGCGGTGTTCCCGACCGAAGAGACGGTGCGGATCGACACCGGGCTGCCCGGTCGACCCCTCATCGTCGAGCAGGCCACACCCCGGCCCCGCCATGTCTCAGTCCTCGCCTCGCAGCTCATCGCCCCATTCCGCCCGTTGCCCCCGGTCACAAAGCCCACGCCCATCGCCGCCACTGCTGGCCGGTCGAACGACGCATGGGAGGCGGCTCGATGGTGACGACGTCGCTGCGGCCCCAACCGCGAGCGGGCCGGTCGGTGTTGGCGGTCGTGTTCACCACTCGCACCGCGGCATTGCCGGTGGACATCGCCTTGGTCGCCGGGCGGATCGCGCTGGCCTGGATCTTCATCTACTACGGCGGAGGGAAGCTCTTCGGGTGGTTCAATGGACCCGGCCTGCACCGGACCGCGCTGTACTTCTCGAACACCGCCCACCTGCACCCCGGCGGCCTGTTCGCCGTCGTGGGCGGCGTGATCGAGTTCGGCGGCGCTGTGGCCATCGCCCTCGGGCTGTGCACGCGCCTGGCCGGTGTCGCCCTGTTCGGGGACATGGTGATGGCCATGATCACCGTTACCTGGTCGACCGGGATCAACTCGGTGACGGTGCCTCCCGGCTACCAATTGAACCTGGCCCTCGCCGTTCTGGCCTTGATCATCGCCATTTTGGGGCCCGGGCGCTTCAGCCTCGACGCACTGATCGAGCAACAGCTCCTGGCCAGGGAGACGTCGAGCATCACCTGACTGGCCGCCCGTCGCCCCCTCCATCAGGTCTGCGTCGGGCCCGGGCGAGCCGAGCACGAGTCAGCTCGAGGCCGTGGCTTCGGCCGGCTCGGTGGGGATCATCCTCGCGTCCCACTTCTGCTCGACGTTCCCGAAATGCCAGTAGGCGATGGCGGCGACCCAGGTGGCCAGGAAGGCCCCGACGATGACGAAGCCAGCCGTGTTGATGTTGAAATTGGCGAAGAAGTTGAAGAAGGGGTTGTTGATGTTGAGCTCCGAGCCGATCAGGCCGACGATCTCGATGGTGCCGATGAACAGGGCCACGAATACGGAGAGCCCGGTGATGGTGAGGTTGTAGAAGACCTTGCGGACGGGCTTGGAGAAGGCCCAGTCATAGGCAAAGTTCATGAAGCAGCCGTCGATGGTGTCGAACATGGTCATGCCCGCGGCGAACAGGATGGGCAGGGACAAGATGGCCCAGAAGGGAAGGCCGCCGGCGACGGCCGTCCCGGCCAGCACGAGGAGAGCGACCTCGGTGGCGGTGTCGAACCCCAGCCCGAAGAGGACGCCGACCGGGTACATCTTCCCGGGCCGGTCGATCCGCTTGGCGTAGCTCCCGAAGACGCGGTTCATGAGCCCGCGGTTGTTCAGCTGCCGTTCGAGCTCGGCGTCGTCGAATCGTCCCGACTTCATGTCCCGGTACACCTTGACGATGCCGACGAGCACGATCAGGTTCAGCCCGGCGATCAGATAGAGGAACCCACCGGACACCGAGGTGCCGATGATCCCCGTCGTCTGGTGGAGGCCCGACGCGCCGTTGCTGACCTGGGAGTCGAGGGCACGGATCCCGAAGTTCAAGAAGATGGCCAACAGGAACACGATGGTCGAGTGCCCGAGCGAGAAGAAGAAGCCGACACTGAGGGGCCGTTTCCCGTCGTTCACCAGTTTCCGGGTCGTGTTGTCAATGGCGGCGATGTGATCGGCGTCGAAGGCGTGCCGCATCCCGAGCGTGTAGGCCAGTATCCCCGTCCCGAACCCGAACAGACCGGTCTTCGAAACGTGGTAGTGGTGCCCCGACGCGGCGGCCAGCAGGCCCCAGCCCACCGCGTTGAGGCCGAGGACGACCAGGACCATGCCCCCGACCCGCAACCATTCCCTCCGGGTCAGCCCGTTGCGCAGCTTGGCCAGCCGGGACGGGTAGATGGTGCCAAATGCGGCGTCATCAAGAGCGGCATCGGTCACAAGGACCCTCCTTGAGATGGGTGTCGGACCACTAACGTATGGCAAATACGAAGAGTATGCAATAAGGAGCGGGTCGCTGTTATACCCCACCGCTATCCTGGGGCAATGAGCAAGCCGCTCGGTCAGGTGGAACATGCCGACCTCACGTCCGTTGACGCGGTGCTCGACTTCCTCCGCGCTCGCGGCGGTCGGGTCACCTCGTCGCGTCGCATCCTCTTGGAGGTGCTGTTCGAGGCAGACGGGCACCTGAGCGTCGAGGCCCTGGCCGAGGCGGTACAGCGGCGAGCGCCGGACGTGCACGTCTCGACCATCTATCGCAATCTCGAAGAGTTGGAGGAGCTGGGGGTCATCGCCCATTCCCACCTCGGACATGGTCCGTCGAGCTATCTCTTGGCCTCCCATGCCCACGCCCACTTCGTCTGCTCCGAATGCGGAACCATGATCGAGGCACCGGACGACATATTCCGGGGTCTGGCTCGTGCGGCCAAGACCAAGCTCGGCTTCTCCATCGATCCGAAGCACTTCGCCATCCTGGGGCTCTGTGCCCACTGCTCGAGCATCGACCCGGTCTGACCCGGCCCGGTCCCGCCAACTGCTGCGGGCCAAGGACCTGGCCGACGCCCGGTACGCCGAGTCGCTCTCGGTGGCCGATCTGGCCGCCGCTGCCACCCTCTCGCCGGCCCATTTCAGTCGCCAGTTCAAGCGAGCGTTCGGCGAGTCACCCCACCAGTACTTGCTGACCCGGCGACTCGAGCGGGCAGCGGCCCTGCTGCGCACTTCCGACTGGTCGATCGCCGCCATCTGCTACGCGGTCGGCGCCCACAGCGTGGGCTCGTTCACCACCAGCTTCCGCCGGGTCTTCGGCCAGACACCGCTGACCTACCGAGCCGCGCACCCGCCCGCGGCCGGGCAGGTGCGCATCCCCCGGTGCGTGGCCCTGGCCTATGGACGCCCGCAAAACCGCACGTTTCGAGAAGACGGCGCGACCACCACCCCTTAGGCTCGGCCTCCTACCCACACGACAGGAGGACCCGATGACCAGGATCGCCAACGCGCAATTTTGGGTGCACGATCAGGACGAGGCGCTCGCCTTCTACACCCGGACTCTTGGCTGGGAGGTGCGCGCCGATGTGACCATGGAGGCGTGGAACTTCCGCTGGCTCTGCGTTGGCCCTCCCGGCCAGGAGGACGTCGGTCTGGTGCTCATGCCGGTGCCTGGTCCCCCCATGATCGACGCCGACGACAGCGCCCAACTGGCCGAGCTGGTGGCCAAGGGCGCGGGCGGCACGTTGTTCCTCGAGACGGACGACTGCCAGGTGAGCTACGACGAGCTGTCGGCGCGCGGCGTCGAGTTCAACGATCCGCCCACGGCCCAGCCCTACGGCATCGACACCTCATTCCGGGATCCGTCCGGCAACAACATCCGACTCACGCAGGTATTGGAGTTCGACCCGGCCCGGCAGTGATCGACCCCGTCGGGCCAGGCGACATGCGGGCCGCGTCATTGACCGCGCCACAGTGCTAAAAACGAATTGGAGGCGAGTTCGCGTTGCCAGCTCGGAAGGATTGCACACGAAAGGTCGTCGAATACCGGTAGGGGGGTGAACGTGGCCAAAACATCAGGGGACGCTGCGGGAGCAGACCTGGACCACGCGTGGGAGGAGCCCTGGCCCGGGGCCCCTGACACCGCTCCGCAGGGACGGTGTCGCTTCGTGGTCAGCCCACCACGGAACTTTCTCTACCCCGCCCTCCTTTTGTTGCTGGCCGAGGAGCCCCGGCACGGCTACCTCCTCTGCGATGCGCTGCCCAGCTTGGGCCTGGGAAAGATGGACCGCCCGAGTGTCTACCGGGCGCTGGCCGAGCTCGAGGGCGACGGCTTGGTCCGGAGCTGGGACGCGGCGCCCACCGCCGGCTCCACCCGTCATGTGCACGCGGTCACGCCCGAGGGCGAGCAGGCGCTCGAGGCATGGATGTCGATCGTGTCCCGGGAGCGCAACAGCCTGGACCTTGTCCTGCAGCGCTACTGGTACACCAACGCCAGGCGTCTGGACGCCATGGGCGTCGAAGCCGGGGAGAGCCCGACCCAGTCGTCGAGTCCGGCCGCCGGCCTCCCGGACCGGTTCGAGGTCAGGTCCGACCGGTCGAGCCTGACGGTCGAGGCCCGCTCGAGCGTCGGTCCCATCGCCTTCAGCGCCACCAGCCTCGACGGCTGGATCGACGTCGAGCTGCACGACGGCCTCATCGCCAAGGACACGATGCCCGCCGCTCAGCTCGAGGTCCGGGTGACCGAGCTCACCTCGGGGAACGCCATCTACGACGGGGAGCTCCTCCGCCGGGTCGACGCCCGGCGCTACCCGGTCGTCACCGTGGAGCTGACGTCCCTCCAGCACATGGGCGAGGGCAACTGCTACGCGGTCGATGGCGACGTCACCCTCCACGGCATCACCCAGCGGGTCGGCGGGGTGATCACCGCCACCGCCCACGAGCGCCTGCGGCGCAGCTTCAAGCGGCCCGAACAGATTGAGCGGACCATGATCGTGGCCGGCACCCAGGTCTTCGACATCAGCCGCTTCGACATGGCCGTACCGACCATGCCCCTGTTCAAGATCTATCCCGAGGTGCGCCTCCGCCTGCACCTGGAGGCCGAACACACAGCGTCGGCCGAGGGCCACGGCGATGACCGCACGTCCCCGCCGTCAGGGAGGCGGCCGGACAGACACGAGCGAGCCAAAGGAACGCCATGACCATATTGACCCCCGAGGCGCGTGAGCTGTTGGACTCCGACGCACTGGTCCACCTCGTGACCTTGAACGACGATGGAAGCCCCCAACTGAGCTGCGTGTGGGTCGGACTGGACGGTGACGAGATCGTCAGCGGCCACATGTTGCACCGGCGCAAGGTGCGCAACGTTGAGCGAGACCGGCGCGTCGTCCTGTCCCTCGAGGGCCGAGGCACGAACGAGGGCGGCCTGCGCGAGTACCTCGTCGTGTACGGCCGGGCCCGGGTGCAGGAGGGTGGCGCCGCGAAACTCCTCCAGCAGCTCGCCCACGTGTACCTGGGTCCCGACGCGGTGTTCCCACCTCCGGGGTTTGACGCACCCGGGTACGTGCTTCGCATCACCCCTGAGCGGGCGGGGGGCGTCGGGCCGTGGGCGAGCGACTGAGCCGATCGTGGACGGCAACCCACACGCCGTTGCTCGACGGCGTGAGTGCGCATGTATGCGCAACCGTCATCAGATGCCCAGTGTGGTTCCGCCGACGTCTCTGAAGGACCGGCCCGACACACTGGTATCGGCCAGTTTCTAACTCGTCGGTCGACGGTAGACGCCATACCAGCAGATGAGGGCCGATTCGCGCGCCACGGCCTCATCGCGGCCCGCGTCGTGGTTCGCGACGTGATGAGCGATCACGTGGCTCCCTTCCCAGGTCATAACCTCCGCATGCCGGCATAGAAGGCCGGTCCAACATGACGAAGGATGAATTGCGAAAGGCTCTCGACGAGTAGACGACGGCTAGGGCAGGTAGAGCCGCCTGAGGACACCCGTTGACAGCCAGCGACACCGAAGCCAAGGTTTCAACTATGAGCTCGTGGGCGCACAAGGAATCCTGTCCTGCATGCGGAGAAGATGCGACCTTCGAATACACCGCAGTACCTACCGATGATCCGGGCAGAGACCGTGAAGGCCCTAGGAACGTCGCGTGTACGAATGCGGCGTGCCACAACTACATCCGGCCAGATCATCCCGATGTGAACGCTTCGTGAAGTGACCCGATTGGTCTGGACTAGTACCAGATTCCGATGCGAAGATGCCCTGACCTGGAGCACGGCGGCCAGACCAGCGCTTCCAGGCCAGGACACGCCACAGTGTTGTCACTGGTAAACGCACCAGATCGCGATACACCCCCGCTGACGGGCTAGGGGTTCTGGCACCCTCGCAAAGCCGAACCAAGGGGCAACAAGGGGATACCCGAAACACGCGTTTCCGAAACGCAAGGTTGCAGACGCAAGGACCGGTTAGGTGGCCGGTCCTTGTTGTCGGTTTCGGTCAGCATTGGCAGACCGCATCATGGCTTCGACTTCCGTAGGTGGTTCACCCACCAAGCCAGCGATCTCGGCCACGCTGAGGTATTCGCCGAGTTGGGCGATGATTTCGGCCCTGTCCTTGGCGTAACGCTGAGCTTGGAGGCGCATCGCCACTATCCGCGTAGTGGTCGTGCGAAAGTCCCTGACGAGGCCTTCGACTCTCGCTGCCGTGGAGTCGTAGGCCGCCATAGATGTGTAACCAGTTCGGACCACGGTTCTTGCGGTTTTTTCTACCGATCGGTTGGCAGACGCGGCGTCCTGTTGCCAGTTACTGGCAAGTCACATGGCGTCCGAGATCAAGTCCACCGAAGTTCCGCTAGCGGTTTCGGAAGTACTGGAAAACCTCTTTGGGCTCTCCTGGGCGACGCGGTTCCGTGGCTCCTAGTGACCCATGGGATCCGTCCGCATCGTGCCCAAGGTCAATCCGTAGATGATCATCACGTCGATGGCAATGACGATGATCGACCAGACCGGGAAAGCGGCCAGGTTGAGGAGTTGCCCGATGGCGTTGAGCAGCACATTGCCGACGTACGCCGTCCAGGTCCGATTGGCCAGGAGGGCCACCCCCACCAGGAAGGCGTGATCCCGAGGAAAAGCATGGTCCATCCCCACGAGTTGAGATCACCGAAGACGATGTGACTGTTGAGGTAGTGCGCGTCAGTGATGGCCACGATCCCGTCGAAGACGTTGAGCACCCCAGCGAGCATGATGAGCACGCCGGCAAAGGTTCGCCATCCGTCCGCCCTTGCTTCTGTTTCCGTATCCACGATGTCCCCTCATTGGAATCCACTCGGCACGCGAGCGACGGCGGTGACCAGACACGCGGATCTGGTTGGCCGTCGGGCAGTCCGACGGTGCGCACGTCTTCGCCACATCGTCATCCGTCCGACGGTTCGTTCCGAAGAACAGTGACTCTCCGTCTGCACGTTCCGAGGACGGGGATCGATCCGGCGTCGCCGGAACCCAACGACAGGGCATACCGCCCGAGGAGGTCTAGATGATCGGTGAACCCAGGGCCCTCAGCGAACTGTTGGTGGAGTCCCAGGACCTGCAGGCGGACGCACTCAGAGCCACCATGCGACCACTTGCCGAAGTGACCGACCGGGGCCCGGTTGCGATCGACGAAAGCGATCCAACCGAGAATCAGCTGTTCGCGGCTGAGCACCGACGGAGTCTCAACACCAGTCTGGCCAGTGCCGGGATACTTGCCGCGGCCGGCGGAGGGCTCCTCTTGGGCATGCTCGCCTCGCCCGCGTTTGCCAGCTCGTCTCCCGACGTACAGATGCTGCAGACGGCAGCCTCGATCGAAGTGCTCGCGGTCAACACCTACAAGACGGCCCTGACGCTCCCGTACATTGGCGGGTCGGCGGCCAATCCAGTCGTGTCCAAGTTCGCCATGGTGACGATGGACCAACACAGTCAGCACCTGGCCGCATTCAACGGTGCCCTGAAGAACATGGGAGCCGCGACCCAGAACAAGCCGAACCCGGCGTTCGTGCCTGTGGTCAACAAGGCGGTTGCCGGCCTCACCGGCGCTTCGGCCGAACAGGGATCGGCCGGTGTCGTCTCGCTTGCCCTCGAGCTCGAGAACATCGCGGCTGAGACGTATGTCAATGACGTGCCCAACCTGACGTCGAAATCCAACAAGGCACTCATGGCCAGCATCATGGGCATCGAGGCCCAGCACGCCGCAGTGCTGCGGGCAGTCCAAGCACTGCTCATGGCCAACGCACCGCAGCTCATCACGCTGTCGCCGACCAATGTCGCCTCACTCCCGGCCGCGGCGGGCAGCATCGGGTTCCCGAACGCCTTCTATCCGACCATTTCAGCCGCGCCAGCCAGCCAAGGAGCCGTCAAGTGAGAATCCGACGCAGCGAACTAGCAGTCACCGAGTCCGAGATGCAGGCCATGACCAAGGATTTGGACCAGATGCACCACGATGAGGGTTCCCCTGCCCTCCAGTCCAGCTTGGCCCAATGGCACGACGAGATTCGCTCGGGAAAGCGCCCACCCGCCAGCAGGCGGACCTTCCTCTTGGGCGTCGGGGGCGCGGTGGCCGGAGCCGGCGTGCTGGCCGCAGTGGGCTCGACGCCTGCCCTGGCCGCGGCGGCCACCTCTGCATCGGTGACCCCGGCGACCAGCGGCAACCCCGAGCAGGGGCTCACTGGCGACCTGGCGGTGGCCGCGCTGGCCGCCAGCCTGGAGAACCTCGCCATCTACGCCTACCAGAGCGGGATCAGCGCGGCGACGGCCGGCAAGTTGGGCACCGTTCCTCCTGCGGTCGTGACGTTCGCGCAAACCGCACTGTCCCAGCACACGTCCCATGCCGCGGCATGGAACAGCTTGTTGACGGGGAGCGGCAAGAAGGCGATCACCGTGACGGACCCCAAGCTGACCCCGACCGTGCAGACCGCTTTCGGCAACGTGACCAACGTGACCCAGCTCGGTGAGTTGGCCCTCATGCTCGAGAACATCGCCGCCCAGACCTATCAGGCAGAGGCCTCGATGCTCACGAGCAAGAAAGCCGTCGAGGTCGCGTCGAGCATCGCCCCGGTCGAGATGCAACACGCGGCCATCTTGTACTTCGTGCTGGGCATGTATCCGGGGGCCCAGTCAACGTCGGGGTCTCCCGTCGCATTCAACCCAACCTCCATGGCCGCCTGATCGCAAGGCCATCCCTTCGTCACACCGGTGCCCGATCCCCCAATCCAGCACCGGTGTGGGCTCACCGACCCAACCCCAACGTCGTCGTTCCCTCTCCGAAAGGGGTCCACAATGATTGCCTCGATTGCCGGTCCGGACATCCTGATCGTCCTGCTGGTGGTGCTCGTCTTGTTCGGCGGTACCCAGCTCCCGAAGCTCGCCCGGTCGATCGGGCAAGCCAAGACAGAGTTGCAACGCGCCAGCAAAGAGGACTCCAACCCCGTTTGAAGTCATCTCACTCACCGGTCCGGCGCTCGCGACAATTGCTCGCGCCAATTGATGGAGCACCGGGTCCGAAGTCATCGAACCGCCAAACACCTAGGAGCCTCAATGTTCTCACTCGACCCGGCCAAGCTGCTCCTCATCGGCATTGTCGCCCTGGTCGTCCTCGGGCCGGACAAATTGCCCGCCGCCGTCCAAAAGCTCTCCTCTCTCCTGCGGGATCTGCAAAAGATGCGGACCTCCCTGGAGACCGAGGTCAAGAGGACGACTGGCGACCTGTCGTTCAGCGAGGAGTTTCGGAACGTTCGGGAGAAGCTCGGGCAGATGACTCACTCGACTGACCCTCGTCAGGCCCTCTACCGAGCCGCCGGGCTCTCGACTCTTCGGGGATCTGGTCCCGAGCAGGTCGAGGCCAAGCCGGAACCGGACGCGGTTCCCGGTTCGATCGACCTGTCGGCTCTTGACCTGATTCGGTCACCGGGCGAGAGGACGACCGCTGAAGGTACCGATGCCTGGCCGATGGCGAAGACGACCAGCGCGGGGTCCCTCGACCCCGGCCCAGTCAGCGCCGGTCCAGTCAGCGCCGATTCGTCGCTGAACTAGTACCGCGACCGGCAACGTTTGCCCTGTATCGGCTGCGTGATACCGGGCGGTCTGTGGCGATCATCTCTAGTCGCCAGCCCTTCGGCAACGGAACACATTCAGGATGGTCCGCCGAAGTGACCCCAGTGCGTGGCGACAATGAGAAGTAAGCCAGCAACGGCGAGTGCAATGCCTGCGACGATATTTCTCGTCGTGGGCATCTTGAAGGCCGGGATTTGAGCGGCGACGAACCAGATACCGGCGAACACAATCAACAGGAATCCCACCTCGGCGAGGATGACTCCCGTTTGGCGGCTCATCAGACCGATGGTAGCTGTTTCGACCAGTCGGAACTGCCGAGTGATCCTGCTCGGTGGTTCTGGACAGCGGACTGGTGAAACAGCCCGGTAGCCACTGCGGTTCGAGCCCAGACGATCCGGGCTACCCTGCGCGAATAGAGCAATCGTTGCCGGTCAAGGCACTAGCAACGGACCCTTGCTCGTCGCCCTCCAGCCAGGCCGTTTCGACGACCTTCCCACCGATCACGTCGACATGGTGGATGTACGCATCACGCGTGGCCGGCCTTTGTCGCAGTTCATAGGAGCCCGCTCGAAGCTGTCCGAAGACAGCGGCATAGACGGGTGTCCCCGGTGAGGGCCGGGCCCGGACGGCCACGTGGGCACCGTTCCAACCTTCGGGGCGGCGCCGAATCTCGATCTCCACGCCTTCGAGGTCGTGCGCCGTTCGGACAATCAGGGCTCCGACTTCGCCCCCGATGTCAAGGACGACCGACCCCTCGCTGGGACCCGTCGTTTCGGCCGGACCTGGAGCCGGCGACTTGCGATGTGACATGAAGCACCTTCCAGTTGCGGGACCGGATCGGTCTGAAGTCAAGGCCCCTACTTGGCGGCGCGAAAGATGCGGGTGGCAAGGTCCGGATCGGAGTAGCTGAACTCCTGTTGGCCCATGTACAGCGTCATCTCCCCCGTCTGCAGATCCTTTATGTGGGCGATGAGCGGCTCACTCATGGTCGGGGCGCCCTCTATGGCCGCAGTGGCGGCATCATCGGCTGCCGGTGCCTCACTGTCGGCTGCAGATATGAAGGCCGGTAACGCGGGCATGGCTGCGGCCGCACCAACCGCGGCGGCACCCAGCGATCCCCGAATGAGAAAGACCCTGCGACTCAACTCGGACATTGTTCTCGTCCTCACTCTCACCCTGTCGCCTCACCACTGATTGAGGCTGGTCGACATCACTGTTGCATGGGATTCGGCACCGACAGCGGATCCGGATGGAAGTCGCTCCACATTTGTCGGGCCGCCGATGAGCAGGCCGCGTGTCGACTAGGCGCTCGTGGTCGATCGCTCCTCGGAGTGAGAGAACCGTTGCGACCCGGAGTGAGAACGCATCTTCGGCGAAAGGTCAGCGCTTCGACGCCGCGTGGATGACATTGAGATGAAAAGAAAGAAGATCGCCGATTTCTGTCATCCGGGAGATGGGCCGTACCGAACAGCCAGTGAGACCGTCCCGGCGCCAGTTGAGACGTACTCGTAACAGCAGCCTTCGTCCATCGTCGTATCGACCCCGTGAGGTGAGCAATGTCCTCCCATCGTGAAGCACCCGAGGTATCCAAAGATCCCGCGGCAGACAGCACCGACCTCTACGCCTTCATCAGCCCCGACAACCCGTCGACGGTCACGTTGATCGCCAACTACGTGCCGTTGCAGCCAGCCGATGGCGGCCCGAACTTCTTCGAGTTCAGCGACGACGTGCTGTACGAGATCCTCATCGACAACAACGGAGATGCGAACCCGGAAATCTCCTATCAGTTCCGGTTTACGACCACGGTCAAGAACCCGAACACCTTCTTGTACAACACGGGGCCGATTCAGTCCCTCAGCTCAACATCGTGGAACCGGGTGCAGACGTACTCCTTGCAGCGCGTCGACTATCCGAGCGGCAGAGTGACGAACCTGGGCACGAATCTGCCCTGTCCACCCTGCAACATCGGCCCGCTGTCCACTCCGAACTACGCCGCCGCTTTGGCTGCTCCGGCGATCCAGAGCGTTGGATCCGGGGTCAAGGCATTCGCCGGGCAGCGAGCCGAAGGCTTCTTCGTGGACCTTGGTTCCATCTTCGACCTCGGCGTCTTGCGGCCTCTCGCCAATCTGCACAACACGTTCGGCGTCGGTGCTCCTCTGACGGCCATGGCCGGCATCAATGCGACGGCAGGGCTCAACGTGCACTCGCTAGCCCTGCAGATTCCCATCGGGCAGCTCACCGCCAATGGTTCGACACCGTCCAACCCGGCCCTGGCCTCTTCGTGCATCGGGGTGTGGACCACGGCCAGCCGCTCCAAGGTCCGCGTGTACGAGGGGGCCCCGGGGAACCTCCTCGGAGTCGGTCCCAATGTGCAGGTCTCACGTTTGGGCAACCCCCTGGTCAACGAGGTGTTAATCCCGATGGCCAAAAAGGACACCTGGAATGCCGAGCCGCCATCGGGGGACTCCCAGTTTGCGCCGTTCTATACGAATCCCGAACTGGCGAGACTGCTGCCCGCTCTGTACACACCGAATGGGGGAACGACGGTCTTTCCCCATTTGGCCGCCTACAACGCCGGTTCACCGAACCGGGCCGACATCGTGGCCATCCTGTTGACCGGCATCCCAGCCGGTGTCGTGTCGCCCACCTATTCGACCTTCACCGGCGCGGCCCAGGCGGACATGCTCCGGCTGAACCTGGCCATCCCTCCGGTGGCCAACCGGGGCGGCCAACTGGTCGGGAACAACCTTGGGGCACTCGGAGGCGATCTCGCCGGGTTCCCGAATGGTCGTCGCGTCTTTGACGACGTGGTCGTTATCGAGATACAGGCGCTGGCCGGCGCACTCTTGGGCTTGGTTGACCCGGGCTACGTGGCCGACGGCGCGGTCAAGGCCATCACCCAGGGGCTGACGTCCTCGGCCACTGACACCACGGCCAAGGGGACCGAGACCTACCTGGGTCAGTTTCCCTATCTCGGGGTACCGAACCAAGGGTATGCGGCGGCCTGACCAGAGTCGGCGACATGAGATAATCCTCCCCGGGCGCGAGCACACACCGCAGGATCAGCGTCGACCATCCCGGTCACGAAAGAAGGGAAGGGGTTTGGCCCGTCACCGATTTCCTGGCTGGCGTGTCGGGGGGAGTCTGATGACGGCCGTGGTCCTTGCCGTTCTGGCCGCGGTATGGCTGTCCTCGCCCGCGGGGGCGTGCATCTTTGGCCCGTGGGAGGGACAGGTCACGCCGACCTCGGGCCGAACGACGCTCGAGATCAGCGCGGCTGTGTCGCCGGAGCCGGGCAACGAGATCTCTCTTGGGACCCAGCCAGGGGCCTTCGGGACGCACGCCGCCCTACCGGTGCGTGGTGGCACCGTCTGGACGAAATCGGCCTTCGGAACGGTGAACCTCGGGGGAGCCATCGTGGTACGGGACGATCGCTCCAACCGGACTGTCACGCTGCACAGCGTCGTGGTGAGCTTGTTGCCGAATCCGTCGATCACGGCTGACATCGCCGGAAGCGGCCCGATGACTATATTCACGCTGTCTCTCGGTCCGGCCCCCGATAACCGTGTCTACCGAGTGGGTCCCCATCGACTCGTCATCGGTTCGTCGGTGGTCCGACTGAGTGAGGCCGGTGCGATCGCACTGGACAAACAGCTCGGAACCCGGGCATTTTCGGGCGGCGGTCTCTTCGGTACCCTCGCTGCCTCCGCCACCGTCACGTAGTCTCCGGTCGGCCCGAGCCGACGGCTCCTCACCTCGCGTCCTGATCCAGACCCCATGGTGCCGCGCTCGTGCGGCCCGAACGCCGGGCTTGTGCTGGTTAGCGTCCCCGCCACACAGGACTCCGGCCCTCAGCCATGGCCAAGCGGGCCTCCTCGAAGTCCTCGGACCGCAGGCAGCGGATCTGGGCCTCCACGGCCAACTTGAAACTCTCCTCGGGCCCGAGGTGCCACGCGGCGTCGATGGCCCGCCTGGCCCCCCGCACCGCGATCGGGGGCTGCGCGGCCAGGCGCCCGGCGAGATCGGCGGCCGCCGCGTCGAGGTCTCCGTCGGCCACCACCCGGTTGGCCAGGCCGATGCGATAGGCCTCGGCCGCGTCGATGATGTCGCCGAGGAGGATCAGCTCTCTCGCCCGGCTTTCACCGACGATCCGGGGCAGCCGGACCGTGGCGCCCATGTCGGGCATGATCCCGAAGCGGGTCTCGAGCAGGCCGACCTGGGTGCCCTCGGCGAAGATGCGGAAGTCGCAGGCCAGCGCCAACTGCAGGCCGGCGCCATAGGCGTGGCCGCGCACGGCGGCGACGCTGGCACACCCGAGGTCAGGGATCCAGTTGAATGTGCCCGCCATGGCGAGGCCCACGGCCAGGGTGTCCTCGTCGTCGGTCCGCCCGGCCCCGTCGGCCAGCATCCCGGCCAGGCCCTCGACGAGGTCGATGCCGGCCGAGAACGTCGCCCCCTCCCCCGTCACCACCAGGCAGCGGAGGGTCTCGTCGGGCAAGAGCTCGACCCCGAGGTGGGCCAGTTCCTCCCACATCAACGGGTTCTGTGCGTTGCGCTTGGCCGGACGGGCGAGGGTCAGGGTGCCAATGTCCCCGATGCGCTCGTACCGAATGGTCTGGTATTCGCCCGCTCCACTCCTCACGTCGCCGGCCATTGCCCTCCTTGCTCCTTTACAGCACGGTCCTTTTACAGCATGGTCCTTTGCGCACGCTCTCCGGGTGTGCATGGCCCCGG
>OBLU010001823.1_pt1 | contig 19659 bp, 15 predicted proteins | sample 1518681 | NCBI WGS metagenome assembly OBLU01 (sample SAMEA3539304, study PRJEB22396) | soil metagenome | biome: tundra; feature: field; material: soil | place: USA | collected 2010-05 | depth 0.15 m
CGACCAGCAGGTTGATCTCCCCCGAGTGCAGCCGCGCTAATAGCCGTTCCAGGTCGTGGCGTCCGCGCACTGTATCGCGATCCATGCGCCCGATGCGCGCACCCGGAAAGATCTCAGCCAGCCGCTCTTCTCCTTGCTGTGAACCCGCGCCGAGATAGTAGAGATGCTCGCTGTCGCATTTGGGGCAGCGTGCAGGCACGGTTCGCCGGTAGCCGCAGTAGTGGCACTCCAGCCGCTGCCCCGCGCGTGCTAAACCTGCTTCATCCAGAGCCGGCTTATGGTGCGTCAGCGCGATCGCGCAGTTCTGGCACTCCAGCTTTTCCCCGCATGCCCGGCAGATCACCGCAAACGAATACCCGCGGCGATTCAGCAAAATCAGTGCCTGCTCATTGCGGTCCAGAACCTCTTGCGTCTGCGTCACCAGCGCCCGCGAAAATAGCTGCTCCTGCCCCGTCTCCTGGAACTCGCGCCGCATGTCCAGGAGTTCAACCTCAGGCAGCGGCCGATTCATCACCCGGTCCCGCAACTCGATCCGCGCGTACTTGCCCTGCGCGGAGTTTTGCCAGCTTTCCAGAGATGGCGTGGCCGAACCCAGCACCACGACCGCATCGGCCAGCTTGGCACGCATCACCGCCACGTCGCGCGCGTTGTAGCGCGGCGTCTCCTCCTGCTTGTAACTCTGGTCGTGCTCTTCATCCACCAGGATCAATCCAAGATTTGGAGCCGGCGCAAAGATGGCCGAGCGCGTCCCGACTACGATCGGTGCTTCGCCACGATGAATCCGACGCCACTGCTCGCTGCGTTCCTCCGGCGTCAGCGCGGAGTGCAACAGCGCCACCCGCGAGCCGAAAGCTGCGTCAAGCAGTCCGGCCATCTGCGGCGTGAGCCCGATCTCCGGCACCAGCAGAATCGAAGAGAGGCCGCGGTCTAGCGCCCGTTGCATCGCCGCCAGGTAAACCGCCGTCTTCCCCGAACCCGTTACGCCGTGCAGCAAAAAAGAGTGAAACGCCCCTAGGGCCGGAACAACAGCGGCAAGAGCCTCTGTCTGTGGCTCGTTCAGCCGGATAGGCTCTGCCGCAGCCACGATCCCGCCCAACCGAAAAGCCGCAGCCCGCTCATCGATTCGCACCAGCCCACGCCGCACCAGCGTCTGCAGCGTTGAAGAAGGCATGTCTTTCCGCCGCAACTCCGCAAGGCCAAGCTCACCGCCGCAAGCCGCCAATTCTGCAAGAATCGCCTGCTGCTTCTCCGTCAGCGAGGGCAGGCGCGTCTCAGGAATCAGCACCGCGAAGCGTTCCGTGCGCCGTGCATCGTGCTCCACGGCCGAGGTCTCGCGGGCGATCCACTTCTTGCGCAGCATCGCGGCCAGCACCGGCAATGAAGCGGCTTTTGCCGTGCGCAGCGCGGAGACCTTGACCCGCTCGCCCTCCGCCAGTCGCTCTAGAACGCGATGCGCAAGGTATTGCTCTTCGTGTGACAGCTGACGACGTTTTCCGCCTTCCGGCATTCGCCGCGCCCCATCTCCATCCAGACTCCCCGCCAGCACATCCCGCCCCAGGTCGGTGATCCGGTAGTAGACCGTGCGCCGCACCTCGGCCATCAAGGGCAGCATGCCGCGCAGCACTTCGCCCAACGGCGCAAGGTAATACTGCGCAATCCACTCTGCAAGCCTCAATAGGTGGTCGCTCAGCAACGGCTCCTCATCGAGCACCGCCTCGATCGGCCGCACCTCAAAATCGGCAGGCGCAGTCGCAGAAACAGCAGTCACCACGCCGATCAGTTTCTCGTTGCGAAACGGCGCAATCACCCGCGCTCCGCGTTCCACCCGCGCGCCCTCCGGCACCGCATAGGTGAAGGTGCGGTCCAGCGGCACAGGCAGCGCGACTTCGCAATAGGCGGGCATGGGAGGCAAGACTCAGTGTAGGGGATGAGGCATCCGCCCAACCCGCCCCAAAGCACCTCGATTTACACAGCCTTCACACTCCGGGCGACCGCAGTACAATTCCTGCTGATGACTGTCAAAATTTCAAAACCCTCCACGCCTGCGACCGCCGCATCCAAAAAGACCTCCGCACCCATCACGCTAACCATTGACGTTGGCGGGTCGGGATTGAAAGCCATGCTCCTTGACCCCGCCGGCAAGCCGGTCAGCGAGCGGGAACGCGTCCCCACTCCGGCCGTGCCCACACCCGCTCTCGTGCTCAGCGGCCTCGAGGAGTTGCGCAAGCTCCTTCCCGCCTTTGACCGCGTGTCCGTCGGATTTCCCGGCGTTATCAAGCGCGGCATCACCTACACCGCCGCCAATCTCCATCCCGGATGGGTAGGCTTTCCTCTACAGGCCGAGCTCGAGAAGCGCTGGAAAAGGCCGGTGCGCGTTGCCAACGACGCGGCTGTGCAGGGTTTCGGAGCCATCATCGGCGATGGCGTCGAGCTTGCGCTGACTCTCGGCACCGGCATGGGCGGCGCCCTCTTTACCAGCGGGCGGCTCTGTCCTGGACTGGAACTCGGCCACCATCCCTGGAAAAAACGCACCTACGAGGATTACATTGGCCGCCGCGGCCTCGACAAGTACGGCAAGAAGGAATGGAACAAGCTGCTCCAGGAGGCCATCGATCAGACCGCGAAACTCTTCAACTGGGACCACCTCTACCTCGGCGGCGGCAACACAAAAAAGATCGAATTCGTACCCGGAAAAAACATCAAGATAGTGTCCAACGAAGCCGGCCTTCTGGGCGGCGTAGCATTGTGGCGGGAGTGGTCCTGAGAGCAGGCGTTGTCGTTCCTGAGGCTTGCACCCGTCGCGAGCATAGAATCGCTTTTTGATCTATCATCCTACACGATCGAGGGCAAGGATGAAGACGCGGATTCCAGCGCTGATGGTTGCCCTGGTGCTCTCTTGCACCGTGGTCTTTTCAGCCACTATTGCCAAGCCGGGCATCACCCCGGTTCAAGCGGAGTTGATGGGTGACGTACATGCGCACCTTCTGAAGGTGGGCGCAACTGTCTTCGCACGTGTGATCGCAGAATGGCGAGGCACGGATTGCTCCCTGAGGAACGGGGCAATTCTCCAAGGCCAGGTAACCTCGGTCGTTCCCCACACCAAAACTGCCAAAGGCTCGGAGATTGATCTTGCCTTTACCAAGGCGCAATGCGGCGAATTGAAGATGGACAAGTTCGAGCTGCTTCTTGTGGCAATGGCAGCTCCGCCGCAGAACATGGATCTTGGCATTTTGACCGACGCGTTGCCTATGAAAACCGCCGGCTCGGGGGGCCTGGCAGCCCTCAAGACGATGCAACTGAGCACTAACATCAACCTGAACCTTGACCCGGCAGACAGCCGCCGCCCCCCGGAGATCCCCAACATGCAGAGGGGCGATGTCTCCGGCATCCGGGGACTGAAGCTCAGCGTTGGCACAGGGCCGGACAATAGTTCCGTCCTGACTTCGAAGGACCACGATGTGGCGCTGGAGAAGCACACAGTGCTTCTGCTGCTTCCCCTGAAGGGGACATATCCCGGCACTACGGGCCGCCCAGGGGCCGCTCACCAACCGGCAGACGCCGTTTCCAGCGCCGACCCGGCTGATTCTGGAACGGCGGCGATACCAGCCCAGCCGCCTGTCGCCGACATCGATGCTTGCGAACCGCCCCAATGCAACGTAGCGTTGCCATCGGGCGATGCAGCCGTCACGGCCAACGTCGCAGCCAGCATTTCGGTTAAACAGCTGGGGTATTCACCGCGCCCGCAAAAGGTGATGAACAGTTTCGACAACGACGAGGCGCTCGTCTATCTCAGTCCAAAGGAATTGCTGGTAACGTTTAACCCGCACATCCTTTCGCCCCGGCACGATTTGGGCCCGGCAGGCCCGACGATGCGCGTCATCCGCGCCGCGCTCGTCGACACAGGGTCCCGACGGGTCACCCACACGGTCGACTGGGAACTTCCTGACAATGGGCAATGCCTCTGGCCGCTCGCGGAGGGCCGTGTGCTGGTACATGTCGGCTCGGAGCTGCGCGTCTATGGCCCAGGGTTGAAGATTCAAAATCGCATTTCCCTTGAAAGGCCGTTAGCGTTTGTCCGCATCACACCCGACGGAAGCTTCCTGGCCATCGGCATGATCCATGAACGACACACGCCTGAACTGCATGCACAGCTCAGCAAGAGCCTGGAGGTCGACCCGGAAGAGGATGTCGATGTCAGGGTTTTAAATCGCAACTTCGAGCTCATCGCGAGTTCGAAATCGAGAACCAGTCTGATCGCACCTACGCTTCTCAACGAGGGTCAGACGGAACTGCTCGCCCAGCCCAACGGCCATTACCGCATCCATGCTCACATGGGATAACCACGCCTCGACCATTGCGCGGTTCAACTCGAGTTGCACGCCCCAGATCTCCAGCCTTTCCACGGACCTTATTTTCCTGGTGAGCTGCGATGAGCACAACGACGAGCCGGTCTTCCGCGTATTGCGGCCCGATGGCAAACCAGCGCTGAAAAGCCTGTCGAATCCAAACGAGTGCGGTCACGCCGCAAAGGGGAGTGCCAACCAGCAAGCATTCGTTGTAAAGACTGTCCTGTCCATCCGCCCTGTTTCTGTGGACGCACTCTTCAGTGCCGCAGATTTTTCCTCAGAGGAGCTCAGGGTCTATCGGGCTGGCGACGGCAAACGCCTGCTCGGGGTGAGTGTCGGTTCCCCTTCCCCCAGCCGCGAAGGCTTCGCCCTCGCCCCCGATGCCTCTCAGCTCGCCGTGCTCACCCGCGATGAGATCGCTGTCTTCTCTGTCCCCCAGAAATAGCTCCCGAAGCCTCCACCAAGAGCTTGTCATCTTGAGCAGCCTGACTCGCGCGCGGCGAGTTACGGATGAAATGAACGGGGACCGAGCGGGACTAAGCTGGAGTGGCTGAGGATCGCGGAAGTTTGCCCAGGTCCGTTCCGACCGGCAGACCGTCGTCAAGTCGCTGACCGGCAACTTTCGCTCAAGAACAGCAAAAGCAAAAATTGCGCCTTCACAAAAGCCTATGCAAGCAAGCCAAACATCTCGGGGTCCAACTCGTGCCTATCACCGCATCAGTATCTTGTTCATGAGGAGGAGCACAGCGCAGCGAAGTCGAAAGATCCGCGGTTGGGTTGCCCACGCCTGGAAGGACAACCGTGCGAGACCAACCCGTTGCAACGGATCTAAAGAAAATTGCAGATAATTACTACCGCCCGGAGCACAATCACCAATAGAGCCTCGCAGAACACCGGGGCGAGCCCTACCACTGAAAGCACAAACCCATGAAAACGAAAACCGTAACCCTCGCCCTCGACGAGGACCTCTGCCGCCGTGTGCGCTTCTGGGCGGCCCAGCGCGGTACCTCCCTCTCGGCGGTCGTGCGGACGATCCTCGAAACCGTCCCCAACATGCCTCTTCCCCCTCGGAAGCGGAACCGTTCGCAATCCCGCCACACCCCTTCAACTCCGGCCCAAAAACCCGGCTTCTCAGACGCCAACAGGCGGCCAATCCACCTCATCCTGATCGTGAAAAAGTGGGTTTTTGGGCAATGACACCGTAAGCGGGCCTAACCGCTTTAAATTCAACTAATCCGATGGGAGATTACACAGTTTTAGAATCCGTTTTCTGCCATTTTTTGACAATTTGCGCCTTTTTCCGCCAGTTTTTGCCGCCCCTGGAGAGCCGCACACTGTCGCCCTCAACCTTTGCCCGGAGCCTTCAATCCCAGCTCTCGCATCGCGATCTGCAGGTCCGCCCATGCTTCCTTTTTCTGCCGCGGATCGCGCAGCAAGTACGCCGGATGATACGTCACAATCAGCTTGGTTCCGCGGAAGGAGTGCACGCGCCCTCGCAGACCGGCCAACGGCTGCCGCTGTCCCAGCAGGTACGTTGCTGCCGTGGCTCCCAGCGCCACAATCACTTCCGGCCGCACCACGTCGATTTGCCGAAAGAGAAACTGCGAGCAGGTATTCGCTTCTTCAGGTTCCGGTGTCCGGTTCCCGGGCGGCCTGCATTTCACGACGTTGGCAATGTAGACCTCTTCGCGTTTCAGGCACATCGCGCCAATCATGTTGTTCAGCAACTGGCCGGCGCGGCCCACGAAGGGCAGACCCTGCGCATCTTCGTCGGCGCCTGGCCCCTCGCCCACAAACATGAGGCGCGCCGTCGGCGAGCCATCGCCAAAGACCAACTTGTTGCGTCCCTTGTGCAGCGCGCACCGCGTGCAATCGCCAATCTCGTCGCGGATCAATTGCAGAGCTGCCGCGCAGTCGGCGAGGGGCACGGACACGTCAATTTCTGGAGCTGTGGGCAAGGGCTTGCGCGGTGGAATGGGCTGGTCCTCCTGAGAATGTTGCTGAAAAGCTGGCTGTGAGGCCACCCTGGAATCCTGATCCAAAGTCTCAGATGTGAGATCGGCGGCACTGACATTCTCGCTCTCATCTATCGGGCGGCGATAGAACTCCGTCAGCCCGAGGTCGCGATAGAAACGCAAGCGGGCGATCAAGGCTTCGCGGGTCTCTGGATCGAGCTGCTGCGCCAAGCCGCTTACTCCACGATCAACTGGCGGCGCGTGGAGGGTGAATCCGAGTGGCGGAGCACCTCGTCTTGCGGCGTCTGTTGATCCGATTCCAGGTCGGTCTCGACAAGCAATGTGCGCGGCCGGCGCAGCGTCAGAATCTCATCCAGTATCCGGTCAGCGAGTTTGCGCTTGGGCATCTCATGCAGTTCGATCGCTGTGGACGAAGTGAGGAACGTGGCCGCGTTATTGTCGGCATCGATGCCTTTGCCTTCACCCGACACGTCGTTCACCACAATGGCGTCCGCGCCCTTGGCAAGCAGCTTCGCGCGGCCATTAGCCATCAGATTATCGGTCTCGGCTGCGAAGCCTACGATGAGCTGTCCCGGCCGCCGGCGGCGCACCACTTCGGCAAGAATGTCCTCCGTAGGCGCGAGTTCCAGCGTTATCGGCCCGCTTCGTTTCAGCTTGCGATCGGACACGATCACCGGTCGGTAGTCGGCCACCGCGGCAGCCTTGATGATGAGCGTCGCATCGGTCATCTGCTCGAGCACGGCTTGGCGCATTTGGTCTGCGGTGGTGACTTTGATTAGCTCGCAGTGCGACGGCGGATATAGTGCGGTCGGTCCGCTGATCAGAATGACCTTGGCCCCGCGGCTCTGCGCCGCATCGGCGATGGCATAACCCATCTTTCCGCTGGAGCGATTCCCGAGATAGCGAACCGGGTCTAGCGCCTCGCGCGTTCCGCCGGCAGTTACCAGCACGATCTCTCCTGCAAGATCGTGGCGCCGGCCCAACGCGTTCAGTACGGCGTCGGCAATATCATCGGGCTCAGCCATGCGCCCCGCGCCGACCATGCCGCAGGCCAGGTCGCCGCTGCCCGGCTCGATCACCCGCACCCCGCGTTGACGCAGAATTTCAAGATTCGCCTGGGTGGCCGGATGATCCCACATGTTCACGTTCATCGCAGGTGCAACCAGCACCGGCGCCTGCGTGGCCAAATACATCGTAGTGAGAAAATCGTCGGCGATGCCGTGAGCAAATTTGGCCAGAATGTTTGCGGTCGCCGGTGCAACCACGAGCGCATCGGGCCATTGCGCTTCGGCAATATGCTCGATGCCGTTCTGCTCGTTCGAAGCCTCGTAGGACCCTTCGCCAGAGCCGGAATCCTCCCACATGCTGCGAATGACTTTGTGGCCTGAGAGCGCGGCAAACGTCAGCGGCTGCACAAATTTGCAGGCCGCCTCCGTCATCACGACGTGGACCTCAAGCGCCTGCCGCTGCAGGGCGCGCACCAGTTCCGCCGCTTTGTAGGCGGCAATGCCGCCGGAGACACCGACTGTGACTCTCATAATTGAGATTGTAGTCCGAATGGATTGATACCGCGTACTGCGCAGCTTGCCACCAGAGCCTCCACCTTGGGCTGTCACCCTGAGACGAAATTCTGTCCAAGGAGAAGCGCCGCAATCATGGGCGCGCAGATCCGTGAGTCCTGGAACAGGAACGCTAGTGCGACAGGATTGGAATTCCGCGATCGTCCACCAACGGCTTCACAATCGGTCCTTCAGTCTTGACGTAGGAGATCTTTCCGGCCTCGACCTCTTCCTGCGCAATGCGGCAGGCTTTGGTGGAGTGGCTTGCGACGAGAGCAGCGGAGCCGATTTGAATCTGGCGCGCACGACGTGCTGCCACAAGTACCTTGCGGTAGTTCGAATCGAATTTGGTTTCAATCGTCATCGGGTTCATCTCCAAATGGAAGCTGTTGCTGGCCGGAGACGCCATCGATGCCGAAGGCCTCCAGCACGGGTTTGAGCCTTTCTCGCGAATTGGACTGCCGGCAGGCCGCGGCAACTTCCAACACCCTGCTTGAGCGGTACGCTATCGGTTCGCCATTCCGGTAGAATCTTTCGGCCAGCACAATGGCCTCCAGTTGCGCCACTGTTCTGTCCAGGATGTCGTTGACCAAAATATAACTATAATCGCGATAATTCTCAATCTCTTTGCTGGCCTCGCTCAGCCGGCGGTAGAGTTCCACCTCATTCACCACTCCCTCCGCGCGGCTGCGATTGCGCAATCGGGTCCGCAATACTTTCGGCGTGGGAGGCATTACGAAGATGCTTACCGCTTCAGGCATGGACTTGCGAACCTGTGCGGCGCCCTGCACGTCAATGTCGAGCAGCAGATCGTGTCCCAGCCGACGCGCATCATCGAGCGACTGCCGCGCTGTGCCGTAATAGTTGCCAAAAACCTCAGCGTGCTCGAGGAACATCCCCGCGTCGCGCATGCGCTCAAACTCCTCGCGGCTGGTGAAGTAGTATTCCCGCCCGTTCTCCTCTGATCCGCGCGGTGGCCGCGTCGTCCATGAGATCGAGAAGTCAACGCCCGTGACCTGCTTGCGCAGTTCGCTCACCAGTGTGCTCTTGCCTGAGCCCGATGGTGCTGAAATGATGAATAAGATTCCTGCCACGTTCCAGTAGTCCCTTTCGTCGTTCGGATCATTCCCTACTGCGCCTATTCCACGTTTTGAATCTGCTCGCGCGCCTTTTCGATCTCCGCTTTCATGGCCAATCCCAATTCCGTGATGCGGGTTCCCTTCCCGCCCAGACCGCCGGTCTTTGACAGCAGCGTGTTGGCCTCGCGATTCATCTCTTGGAGCAGAAAGTCGAGCTTCTTGCCCATCTCGCCGCCCGCCGACAGCAGTTCGCGGAAGTGGCTGATGTGCGTCGTCATGCGCTGCAGTTCTTCGGCAATATCGCTGCGGTCCACCAGCACAGCAACTTCTTCGAGCAGCCGCTGTCGGTTGAATTCGTTTCCTGTGGCGGCGAGCAGGCGCTGCGTGAGGCGCTCCTGGTAGCGCTTCTCCACCTCGGGCCGCAGCGCGGCCACGCCATCCGTCGCTTCGGCGAGGCGGTCGAGCGATGCACGGAGGATGGTCTCCAACGCGTCGCCTTCGCGGGCCCGCATCGTTTTCAATTCTTCAAGCAGCGGTGCAATCTGTTGCAAAACACTGTCAGCCAGCGCAGCCAGATCTTCGTCGCCATTCCCGCGGTTCTCACTTTGCAGCGCAGTGGGCATCCGCAGAATCACATTCAAATCGGGTTCGCCTGCTAATCCGAACTCCTCGCGTGCATCCTTGAACGCAGCAAGATAGGCGATAACAAGCTCGCGATTGTAACCCGCCTTCTGCTGAATGGAGCGATCGACTGAGAGCGAGAGCTCAACGTGACCGCGCACCAGGTTGTCCTTGAGCGCGCGCCGCAACTCCATCTCCAGTGCGTCGAGCCCAGAGGGCAGCCGAAGCTGAATATCGAGAAACCGGTGATTCACACTTTTCACGCTCAGCGTGTAAACCAACTGATCGTGAACGCGGACCTGGGCGCGGGCAAAACCGGTCATCGAGTAAATGGGCATATCTTCTATTTCCTTGCCTCTCCGGAAACGGCCTGTTCAAACAACGGATATTGCGCCACTGGGTCCAGCGACGGGGGCTCCGGTACATCCATGAATTGCAGTTGATAAAGACGCTGATAAGTCGGCGACGTAATGAGCAACTCGTCGTGCGAGCCAATCCCAGTGATGCGTCCATCTTCAAGCACGGCAATTCGGGTCGCGCGGCGAATCGTCCCCAGCCGGTGTGCAATCACCACGACAGTGCGCCCCTGCATCAGGTTGGCGAGTGCCGCCTGAACAAGCGACTCGCTCTCCGAGTCAAGGGCCGACGTGGCTTCGTCGAGGATGAGAATCGGCGCATCTTTCAGAATGGCGCGAGCGATGGCGATGCGCTGGCGTTCGCCGCCGGAGAGGCGAAAGCCTTTCTCACCGACAACCGTGTCATAGCCCTGTGGCATGCGCAGAATGAAATCGTGAGCGAGGGCGTTGCGCGCGGCCTGCTCCACGAGCGCGTGCTTTACATCAGGCTGTCCATAAGCGATGTTGTTGCGCACAGTGTCGTTGAAGAGGATCGTCTCCTGCGTGACCTGGGCTACCTGGCGCCGCAGTGAGGTGAGAGTCAGGTCGCGCAGGTCATTGTCGTCGATCAGAATGCGTCCTGAAGTTACATCGAAGAATCGCGGAATCAGATTGACCAGCGTTGATTTGCCGGCTCCGCTCGGTCCGACAAGCGCCAGCATCTCGCCCGCTTGCACATTGAGATCCACGTTGTGGAGAATCTGGTGTTCGCCTTTTTCGGTCGAATAGGAGAAGCCCACGTTTTCAAACCGCATTGATTTGCCGAAGCCGTGCAGCACAACTGCGTGCGCGCGCTCCTTCACATCGTCCTGCACGTCAAAGAAGGCGAAGATCGACGACGAAGCGCCCATGGCCTGTTGAAAGCTGTTATAGAAGTAGGCAAACTTGCGCACCGGATCGTAAAGCCTGAAAAGCAGAAAGATGAACGTTCCGAAGAGTCCCATCGTCATGCGGCCATGGAGAATTTCGTTGCGTCCGATGAACAGAAACATGGCAATGGCGATCGCGCCGATGGTATCCATCAAGGGCGAACTGATCGACTGGATGCGCACGCTGCGCAGGTTAGCTCGGAAGAGCCGCGTGGCCGCGTTCTTGAAACGCAAAACCTCCCACAGCTCGGTGCTGAATGCCTTCACGATCCGGTTGCCGGTGACGGTTTCATGCAGAATGTTCTGGATCTCGGCGAGCTTGTCCTGGCCCGAGCGGGTCCGCGTGCGAACTTCGCTGCCAATCTTCCGCGCTGAAGTCACGACCACGGGGATAAACAACACCAGTGCCCAACTGAGATATCCACCCATTCTTATAACGAACACGACTCCCACAAGGAAGGTGAAGAACTGTTGGAGAAATTCGCCGATGACCGAGCTGACCGCGGTCTGCACCTTGTCCACGTCGTTAATAAGAGTGGAAAGAATGGTTCCCGTGGCGTGCTTGTGAAAGAAGCTGGAAGAGCGGCGCAAGGTGGTTTCATAAAGATGGTTGCGCAGATCGGTAATCATGCCGAAGCCGGCATAGTTGACCAGGTAGGTTCCCAGGTAATCACAGAGGCCTTTGGCGAGGGTCGAAACCACCAGCGCGAAGGCCACCACGGTCCACGCGTTGTGCATGTGCAGAAAGTGCGGAACGAGGTTTCTTAGGTCAAAATGCCATTGGCTCTTGGGCAGGCCTAGCAGAATGGGACCTTCGGGCGCGTCAGGCCTGAGCACCTGGTCGAAAATCGGCTGGAAAAGGAGAATGCGAAAGGTGTCAAGTATGCCGACCGCAGCCAGCAGCAGCACACCGGGCAGCCACTGAATCGAGTAGGGGAGCCCGTACCGCAGGAGCCTGAAAAAGCCCTTCATGCGGGTCCGCCTGCTCGCCGGTCGCAAGACCGCTGCCAATACCCTGAGTGCGTACTGAACGCCATCTCCGTATTGTATCTGGAGGGCATGGCAACAGGCTCTTCGAAGACGCGTGGAGAGCCTGTCAACGCTGGGTCAGCCCCGCGGCCAGAAATGCACTTCGGAGCAATTGCGCAACCGTTCAGCGGCATCCTCCGGCGTAATATCTCTCTGCGGCATGCCCAGCATTTCAAAACCCACCATGAATTTCCGCACTGTTGCCGACCGAAGCAGAGGCGGATAGAAATGCGCGTGGAAATGCCATTCCGGATGCTTTTCTTTAGCGGCAACAATGGCCCCCTCGCCCGCTGCTCCCGTCGGCGTCTGATGAAATCCCATTGTGTACGGAAAACTCGTCTCGAACAGGTTGTCGAAGCGCGTCGTGATCCGCTTCAGCGCGTCAGCCAATCCATCTCGCTCCTCCGGAGTCAACTGCGGCATCGCCCCCAGATGCCTGCGCGAAACCAAGAGCACTTCAAACGGCCACACCGCCCACCACGGCACAAGGGCCGCGAAGTGGTCGTTCTCAAAAATCACGCGCTCTCCAGCGCCGCGCTCGGCCGCAACGTAGTCGCAAAGCAGGCAGTTCCCGGTGCGGTCGAGATGTTCGCGCTGAGCTGCAGTTTCAGCAGCCGACTCATCCGGTACGAATCCTGTAGACCAGATCTGCCCATGCGGATGCGGATTGCTTGCGCCCATCATGGCTCCGCGATTCTCGAAGATCTGCACGTACTCGATCCAATCCAGTTCGCCCAACTCCACATACTCTTTGGTCCACGCATTCACCACGCGCCGAATCTCCGGCTGCGTCATGCGCGCCAGCGTCAGGCTGTGGTCGGGATGAAAGCACAACACCTTGCAAATTCCACGTGCAGGCTGGGCCACCAGCAGCGGCGATGCAGGCGCTTCCGTGGGCGCGGGCGCATCTGGCAAAAGCGCAGCGTAATCGTTTACAAACGTAAACGTCGACTCGTACGCGGGATTGGCTGCGCCGCCCGCCCTCGTATTCCCGGGGCAGAGATAACACTGTGGATCGTAAGCCACACCCGAAGGCGCGGTCTTCTGTGCAACTTCGCCTTGCCACGGCCGCTGCGTCCGGTGCGGCGACACCAACACCCACGACTTCCGCAGCGGATTCCAACGCCGGTGCGGGAACTGCCACTTCTTCTCCATGCTGGCTCCCGCACTGATTGTAAAGTCTCTGAGAGCCTGAATTCCGCGTGGGCTATCACTTCCCCATTCAACCCACGAGTGCTGGCTTCACAGAGTCCTTGCGCCAACGCGCAAGCAGCGAAATGGAAATGACAATAAGAGCTAGCGTAAGTCCGATCCACATGCCATAAATGCCCCAATGCAGCACGAAACAAAGTGTCAGTCCCAGCGGAAGTCCCAACACCCAATAGCCCACGAGGTTGGCGAGCATCGGGACCCGCGTCTCTCCCAGCCCGCGCAGCGCCCCGGTACACACAGTCTGAACACCATCGAATATTTGGAAAGCCGCAGCCAGCCACAGCAGGCCCGGACCCACAGCAAGCACGCGCGGGTCACGCGTATACAACTCGATCAGAGGCTTTGGCGCCACCAGGAACACGATTGCCGCACACAGCATGAAGCTCGTTCCGAGGCCCAGGGCAAGCCAGCCGGCACGCCGGGCGCGATCCAGATCGCCCGCGCCCATTGCATGCCCTACTGAAACCGCGGCGGCCGCAGAAACACCCAGCGGCACCATGTAGGTGATGCTGGCGTAATTCAGGGCGATGCTGTGTGTTGCCAGCGCTACCGGCGTCAGCCAGCCGGCGGAGACAGTGGCCAGGTTCCATGCGCCCACTTCCAACACGATCTGCCCCGCCGCGGGCGCGCCTAATCTCAGCAGCCGCCGCATCCGTTCGAGGCTCGGCCCTGCCCAGTGGCGAAAGAGCGGATGGCCGCGCTGCCGCTCATAGCGCCAGGCAAAACCAAGAAGCGTAACCGCCATGCTGACGCGCGCGATGCACGTGGAAATGGCGGAGCCATTCACACCCAGTGCCGGGAATCCCCACTTGCCGTAGATCAGCACCCAGTTGCCGCCCCAATTGAGGAGGTTGGCCAGAACATAGGTGACGGTGATGACCCTCACCTGCCCCACCCCCTGCAGATAGCGCCGCGTTCCTCCGTAGAGAAGGAGAGGCAGCGTGCCCCAGATTAGGATGCGCAGGTAGGAGCTCGCCGGCACCGCTACCGCCGGGTTGATGCCGAAGCGGGCGAAACCGAAGCTGGCCGCGAAAGTCAGCAGCATCAGCGGTGGCGTCACGATGCACGCGAGATAAACCCCCTGTGCGAGCCAGCGGTGACACTCGTCGTGGTCCCGGCGTCCATAAGCCTGGGCCACCAACGTGTCGAGCCCGAGCAGCAGGCCAATGCCGAAGAGGGACGGGGTATAGTAAACGGCGTTGCCGAGTGCGACCGCCCCGATCGCAGCCGGGCCAAGCCGCCCAACCATAATGGTGTCCACTACGCCCTGCGCCATCCAGCCCAGCTCGCTCAGTACCACCGGAACCGCAAGCGTGATCATGGCACGGAGTTCGGGCTTCCACTTTGCCTGGCTATGGCCCATCTACTCAATCTACTCGGAAGATGCGGGGCCAGCCAACGCGGCAGGCAGCTCAGTAATTTGTCTTTGGTAGATCGGGCGGTCAGCGGCCGCCGGCCATCAGATCAGCGACGCCGAATTGCGCTTTCTCAACACCGCTCTCAGCATGTGCCGGGCTCTGGGTTGCGATGTGGATCCATTCGTGAAGGATGACCCGCGCCAAGGCTCCGGCCATCACCTGCATGCGCTGAATCCTCTTCACTCCCCGCACTTGCGGCCCCAGCACCTGTCCGATTCGCGTGCAGTCCACATGGACGAAGGGCTCGATACGGCCATGAATGCGGCGGACCCAACCCAACGGCACTCCGAAGGCAGCCCTTCCGATGAGCGGCTCAAGGCTGCAGTTTCCATGCAAGTAAACCACGATGGCTGACTGCACGCGGATGCCCGGTTGAACGAGGTCGCCTTGCATGATTTCAGCGGTTCCCAGGATCGGTTGCATCTCGGCGCCGTCTTCTCTCAGACCGCTGCGCAACGCGGCAATCAGATCATTCCATTGCACGTCCAGCATGGGGTTGTCGGCGAATATGACGACCGTGGTGTGCACAGGAGATGCTGGGTATTCTTCGGCTTGAGCGACCGCGCTGAACCACGGAGTCAACATCAGAGAAACCAACGCGACAACCGCGGCCAAGCCACAATTGCAGCAGCGATGCCGGCCTCGCGGACGTTCCATTTCCCTGATCACGGCTGCCATGGTGAACCGCTTAAAGTGTGGCAGGCAATGATCTGCGTCACACTCCGTTTCTTGCCGGGAATTCTGACTTTTCAGCGCCTGCCGCACGGTGTCCATTGCAGGAGTTTGAATCGATCCGCCACATCCGTCCAATAGATTGATAGGATGTATCCAATCTCTGTGGGAGATGGAACATGGAAGTCCGCCAGTTGCAGATCTTTCGCACCCTCGCCGAGGAACTGAACTTCACTCGAACAGCCGAACGGGTGCATACGGTGCAATCCAATGTAACGGCCCAGATCAAAGCTCTCGAGGAGGAGCTTGGCACCCCGTTGTTTGACCGGCTGGGCCGCCGGGTGACCTTAACCGACGCGGGTCGGCGCTTTCAACCATTCGCAAATCAGGCGCTTGTGGCTATGGAGCAGGGCTTACGCGCCGTCGAGAGCGGCGCCGAGCCGAGCGGGCCGTTGAGCATTGGTGTTCCAGAAAGCATGCTGGCTTACAGGCTGCCTCCGGTACTCAGGGCATTCTCGCGCCGCTTTCCCCGCGTTGAACTCATCTTTCGGCCTCAATGGGACGACAAACTCCCGAGCATGCTTGAATCCGGCAAATTGGACATGGCAATCTGCATGATCGATAACAGCCCCCACCCTTCAGTTGAATGCACGCGCCTGCGTACGGAGAGAATCTTCCTTATCGGCGAAGCCGGCCATCCCCTGGCCGCGCGACCCACGGTCAAGCCTGCCGACTTGGCCGGGCAGGCACTGTTGCTGACTGAATCCGGTTGCGGGTACCGCGCAAAACTGGATCGGGTGATGGCGCTGCAGAACATCCGGCCCGGCCACGTAACGGAGTTCACAAGCGTTGAAGCGATCAAGCAATGCGTTGCAGCAGGTATGGGATTGGGGCTGTTGCCCGCCATCGTGGTAGCTCACGAGTTGCGCCAGAACCAGTTCAAAGCCTTGCACTGGGCAGGTCCCTCCCTCGATATTTCAACCCATATCCTGCGACATCGGGATAAGTGGATTTCTCCGGCGATGGCCGCTTTCATTGAGATCGCGACGGACAAACTGGGTGAGTAGCGGCGCAAGGAAATGGCGGCCACGAAGCCGCCACTTCTTTTCAGATTGTTGCCGCGCCGTCGACTCGCAATTTCAATCCTCTTCGTGGGTGACCGGAACAGTTGGCCGAAGTTCCACTTGCTTTGTAGTGATGGAGAGCTTGGCTGGAGTTAGTTCTGGCCCGTCCCAGCCTTCCTTCACGGCTTCGATATGAATTGCGCCCGGCCTCTTGGAGGATTGCACGATGACTTGAGCGAGCCCATTGAAGAGCGATCTCTTCGACTCCTTGTCGCTTTGCTGGCAATTCGGATCGCCGTTGCCAACCCCGATGAGCTTGCCTTCTCCCGAAATGTGGAACCCGATGAAATTGTCCGCGGTCGGCACGGGGCGGCCCTCTTTATCCAGCGCTTCGACGGTCAGAACCGCGACGTCTTCGCCGTCGGCGTTGATCGCGGTGCGATCGGCGGTCAGCTTGACGGCGACCGCAGGACCGGTTGTCTCGCGCTTCGCAGTGAGGACCACTTTGCCATCTTTGCTGCCGCGCGCTTCGATGGCGCCGGGCTCGTACTTGACTTTCCACTCAAGATGACCAAGCCGTGGAACCTTTTGGCTGCCGAGGGTCGCGCCATTGTGGAACAGCTCGACTTCATCCAGATTCGAGTACACCCAAACCGGTATCTCATCACCTTCCCTGCCTTCGAAGTTCCAGTGCGGGAAGAGATGAATCATCGGCTCCTTGCCCCACCACGCCTTGTAGTAATAGAAGGTGTCCTTGGGAAATCCGCACATATCGACAATGCCAAACTGCGAGTTGATCGAGGGCCAGCCGTAGGGCGTCGGCTCGCCGCGATAATCGAAGCCGGTCCAGGCAAAGCCGCCCGCCTCCCATTCGCGCGTGCCATAGAACGTCCACCACGCTTCGGCAGTCTCGCCCCACTGGACTACGGAGTCATAGGCATTCACGGTATTCCGCAGCGGATCAGTAGTATAGACGCCCCGGGTTGAGATAGCACTTGAAGTCTCAGACCCGAAGACCGCACGCTTTGGATTCGCCTGGTGATACTCGTCGGGCATCTTCAGGTTGTAGTTGAATCCGATGATATCGAGCGGAGTCGAGACGCCCTGCTTGTTATCCCCATTAACCGCAGCCGAGACCACGCGTGTGGGGTCGAGCTCGTGGCAACGGCGCACCATGGCCGCGGCAATCTTTGCACCCTCTTCCGCCATCTCGCTCTGCAGCGTAAACTCCTCGTTTCCGATGGACCATATCATGACGGACGGTGAGTTGCGATAGCGTTTCACCATCACTTCGAGTTGCGCCAAACCTTCGGGGTTCGAACTCATCTGGCGGGTCTCGCACATCATCATGATGCCCATGCGATCGCAGGCCTCGACCCACTCTGGCGTTGGCATGTTGTGCGACGTGCGCACAGCATTGCAACCCATTTCACGCAGGACGCCTGCGCGGAACCATTGCAAGCTATCGGGCACAGCCGCGCCTACGCCGGCATGATCCTGGTGGTTACATGTGCCCTGAATCTTGATCGACTTGCCATTGAGGAAAAAGCCCTTCTCAGCATCAAAGACCGCAGTGCGCACGCCAAAACTCACACGCTCCGCGTCGCGCGTCTTACCGCCTGACTCGACGGTCACAATCACCGAGTAGAGATTCGGCTCATCCACTGACCACAGCTTTGCGTCCGGAAGCTTGGCCGTCGCCGAGAACTTTACGGCGCCATCGACGGCAATCAGCTGCGCAGGAGCCTCTGCGGTCGCCACAGTCTTTCCCGAGGCATCGAGGATCTGCCACGTAACCCTAGCGCTCTCGTCCTGCTTGCCTTCATTCTGCACGACCGTGGCCAGCAACAGAGTGGCGTTGCCCCCACTCAGTGTGGACCTCACCGTACTCTCCCATTTGCCCAGGTGCAGCGGATCGGACTTGGTGAGCCATACATGGCGATAGATGCCGGCGCCCTCATAAAACCAGCCATCGCCAAAGCTGGCATCCACGCGCGCCACGATGTAGTTTTTCGCCCCGACGGCAAGAAAATCCGTCAGGTCGAATTGGAAAGGCGCGTACCCGTTGTCGTTGCGGCCAACAAAGCAGCCGTTCACAAAGATGAAGACATCGCGGAAGACACCATCGAATTCAACCGCGATGCGGCGGCCCCGGTCGCTCGCCGGTATTTCAAATTCGCGGCGGTACCAGCCCACGCTGGTCAGGGGATAGCGGCGGCCAAGGGGCTTGAAACCGTGAGACGCCTGTTCGCTGTCGTCAATAAAGGGCAGCTCGACGCCCCAGTCATGGGGAAGGTTCAGCGTGCGCCACTTTGAGTCGTCGAATTTTTCCTTGGCAAACTCGAAGTCGCCGGTCTTGGCAAAATCACTTTGGCTGAATCCAAAATTGAGATCGCGCGCCGGATCATCGCCATTGCCGAAGAGAAACTTCCAGCCGAAATCAAACAGCAAGTGCTCACGTGGCGCAACCGCGGCTAATGCCTCTACTGAAGCAGCTTCCGGGTAGCCGGAAAGCGCGGCCGACGTTCTCGCCCAGGCCGAGCGTGTCAAAAGTGAAGAAGCCGAGAGAGCCAATCCGGAACTGAGCAGATCGCGACGAGTGATTTCAGGCATGGATGTCCTCATTCAATGAAGTCTCGCCGAGAGGCGAAGGAGAGGCATTTGGCGAGCAAAGCGAAACTATAAACCACGCAGCCGCGAAAAGTAAACGATTTCAAGGCTTAGATGAGCCGTCCACAGGTGCTCGCAGAGGCCATATTCTCAGCCCGGTCGGGAGAGCCCCATTATGTTAGATTCAAGTAGTCAGACCAACCCCTGGGAGAGATGGCCGAGTGGCTGAAGGCGCACGCTTGGAAAGCGTGTTTAGGGGAAACTCTAACCTGGGTTCGAATCCCAGTCTCTCCGCCATATACTTTGGCAAGTTACTGAAATCAAACGTAAGTAAAAGATTATAAATAACTTGATAGACTTTCCTTTTTTCGCCCACGTCGCCATTGTCGCCCGAATTGCCTGCCGTTCCCCTGTTTTGCATGACAAAGAAGCGGGTGCATGACAACGGCCGTGGGCCGTCCGTATCCTGCCGAATGGTCGGATTCCAACCATTCTCATCTCCAGGCAGGGCCAGCCGGTGCGCACCCGGCGGTCAGGGCCTTCTCCTCGCAGAAGAAATCAAGTTTGATGAACACTGGGGCGCTTTGCCGTTACCGATCCGACCTACGGGGCTTCCTGCGACGCTGGAAACGTGCTTTGGCGATTTGGCGGAAAGCCAGAATTCCTCGCGGCTACATCGGCGTTTGCCGGGACCGATCGACATGTGTGGCAACTTGGCTTCCAACCCTTCCGCGATATGGCTGCGGAAGAATGGGGGCACCCACATTCATTGGCTGGGAAAGGGTGGGCCGCCCGCCCTTAGAGACCCT
>OBLU010001824.1_pt1 | contig 19656 bp, 14 predicted proteins | sample 1518681 | NCBI WGS metagenome assembly OBLU01 (sample SAMEA3539304, study PRJEB22396) | soil metagenome | biome: tundra; feature: field; material: soil | place: USA | collected 2010-05 | depth 0.15 m
CTTTGAAACATTTGCGACAATTCGTGTGGTCCGATCGTCCCGGTCATCGCACTACGAAGTACGGTGTATCACATGGCGCGTCCCACAAGCCGATAAGCTCGGCATCCAATCGCGCAATCATCAGCTGGATGCCGGCCTGTTCCTGGGTGGTAATGAATTCGCCCACTTTCGCCCGCGCCAACTTGATCCCTTTCGCCATTAAGATCTGGCTGACGCCGCGAAACAGGATCAGCAGCTCCATCAGCGTGGTGGCGCCCGCCCCGTTGACGATGACAAGCAGTTCCTCGCCTGCTTTCACTTCCAAATCCGCAAGCAGCATTTCCAGCATGATCTCGGCGGTCTCATCGGCAGTCTTCAACTTCATCCGGCCAGTGCCAGCTTCGCCATGTTGGCCCATGCCGATTTCCATTTCATCATCGCCGAGTTCGAAAATCGGCTGGCCGGTGGAGGGATGCGTGGCCGTGCTCAGCGCAACCGCGAGAGTCCGCATGTTCTGTTCCATGCGTTGGGCGATCTGCAAACACTGGTCGAGAGTGCGTCCCTGCTCAGCGGCCGCGCCGGCCACTTTGTAGACCGGCAGGAACCCAACCAGGCCGCGACGCTCTTCGGGTTGATCTTTCGGGCCACTTGAAATGTCCTCATGAGTAAGGATCATTTTCACATTCAGCCCCTCGCGTTTGGCCATATCCATGGTGATGTTCGCGGATAGAACGTCTCCCGCGTGATTCAGCACCACCAGCAGAACTCCAGCATCGCCGTGAACCAGCTTGATGGCTTCCAGAACCCGCGGAGCTCCGGGCGCCGCGAAAATCTCGCCTGCCACGCTTGCGTCGAGCATCCCTTCGCCCACGAAGCCGCTTAATCCGGGCTCATGGCCGCTTCCGCCCAGTGTCACTAAGGCCACTTTGTCTTTCGACTTAGGCACGGCGCGCGCAATCAGGTTGCTGCCCGTCAGCCGCACTTTATCAGGGAACGCCAGAGCGAGACCTTCCAGCAGCTCCGGCACGATGTTCTCCGGACGGTTGATAAATTTCTTCATGCGCATGCATTCACCTCTTCGCCGGCCCCGTCCACAGCGGTAGTCCGTCGCAGGAAACATCGAACGCTTCCACTTGCCCAAATTCGTACTCGGTGACGTGAATCCGCTTGCGGCCCGGTAGTGCAAAAGCGACGTTGGTAGGTAGGTTGCCGTCCGTTGGAATGCGCTCCGCAACTTCGCCGCCGGCGCCCAGCACCGTTACGTCCCGCTGTCCGAACACAGCAACGTAGAGGCTGCCATCTTCACCGAAAGCCATTCCATCGGGTCCCTTCCAACCGGCAGGAGCATCGGGACGGATCACATTGCCGAACAGAACCCGCGGACTGCCGTTCGAGTCGTAGCGGTAGATGTTCCCGGTGAGCGTCTCATTGACGTAGAGCAAATTGTCCGGGCCGAACGCTATTCCATTGGTGAATTTAATTCCGCTGTCGAGCTTGGTCACGCCGCCGGTTTGGACGTCAACGCGATAGACGCGTCCATCGTAACGGACGCTCATATAGTCGGGCCGGATCTTATTGTTCGGGGCAAAATCCTGGATGACGACGCCCGAATCGGTCAGATAGAGGGCTCCGTCGGGACCGAAACACAGGTCGTTAGGAAACAGGAACGGCTCTCCGTCACAACCCGTGGCAATCACTTCCGCTTTGCCATCCATGGTCAGCCGGACCAAAGACGGCGTCTTCGATTCCGCAACCCAAATGACTCCATCTGAATCCACCGCCAGGCCATTCGGACGGCCGGTCTTTCCCACCATGCGCTTGTCGTGGCCGTCCGCGCTGATCTGAGTTACGCATCCGCGGTCAGCCCCGCCTTCCACGACGAGCCAAGTTCCGTCGGGAAGTGCTACGGGGCCTTCCGGGGCGTTAAAGCCATTTGCGAAAATCATCGGGCCTCAGCATTCTGCAAAACATCGGAAGGCGATGTCAAAGCGTGGCTCAAAAATGACGCCGTTTTGCGCGCCGCTTCGGCAGGGTCGCCTTCGGGCGCCAGCACCACCGAGGCGGACCCGTGAAAACCTGTCTCGCGTAGCAAAGCGAAAATTCGCGGCCAATCCAGACGGCTGTTTCCGCCGGCTAAGCCAGGAGGCCAGCGGCTGGGATCATAAAGGTGAATATGTTCCGCCTGCCCACGGGCTGCACGGATGCCGTGTTCGATGGATGGCTCCGCTTCAGCAAGCTGGAACGTATCCAACATGATGCTGAAGGCGGGGCTCTCGATGCGTCGCACCCAGGCCATCGCTTCATCCATGGTGTTGATGAACGCCGTCACGCCTGGATCGGCCGGCTCCAGCATGATCACGGAGCCCGCGTATTCGGCGTGCTGCGCCAGTTCGAAAAAAACGTCATTGGCCAGCTGGCTTCGGTCCGGCATTCCCTTGCCGCGCGCGATTCCAAGACCCACGCGCGCCCCAAAACAACCGGCGAAATCCAGCATTCTCTTGAACGCCGCGATAGATTTGCGACGAACTGCATCGTCTTCGTGGAGCAGGGCCATGCCCTGTACTCCCATCCGTCCAGAGTTCACCACCGGCATAACCGCGCCCGTGGCCTTCAACGCCCGTTCCATCGCCGCGGGCTCTGGAATTTTCTCCGGATCCGGCATGAATTCTATTCCTGAATACCCCCACTCCACCGCGCGCCTTGCTAACTCGCCGAGATCTCCCGTCAACACCTTCACGATAAATCCGAGGTCGACAATATCCGGGGTCGAAGCGAAAAGGCACAGCGAGACGGGTAGCACGATCAGAATTTTCCTAGGAGTGCCCCGGCGCAGCCGCTTTTCGCGACGCGTCATCCAGCACTAATACCCAGTCGCCATCGCCGGGCGGCGTGAACTGTTTCTTGCCAGTGGTTGGGAATTCGCCGGCCGGATCCGATTTTCCAGTCCTCGGATTGAACCACCACGCTTTGGCAGCCTTGCCGGCAATCTTGGTCAAGTCCACGGTGAATGTCCGAGCGGTGGGAAGATAAGCGATTACCGTAGCGCCGTCTTCGGTCCGCGCCGCAGCCAAATAATCAAGACCCCTAAATTCCCCTAGGCCATCCACAACCACTTCGTGTTTTAGATCCGGTACAAGTTGATACCAGGGCCGGGACGTGAACAGGGTCTTAAGGCGCGACATATCCTGGGCGCCTGTAGAGTCGAGCGCGGCTTGCCAACCGGGATCGAAAAGCCAGATGGGACGGTTCCCCATCATTTGGCCCGTAGATCCGCACAACAAGGCCCAGTAGGCTTGTCTCCGCACCTGAACCGCGGAGGCATTGTGCTCACCCTCATAGGTTGATTCGGTCAATATGAACGGCATGGGTGGAACACGATTGTAATCCGCAAGCAACATTCCGTGGACAATGTTGTAGGTGTAGGTGGTGTTCAGGTTCAGCCAGCCGTCGTTCTTGTACTGGTCGATAGCGGAGTTTTCGGGATGACAGTGAGCTGTGAACAGATGCCGGTAATCGTACTCCTGAATGCCGGCGACGATGGCGTCGACGTCTTCACGCGCTTTTTCGGGATTGCGGTCGCCTCCAATCATCCAGACCAGATTGTCGAAATCACGATACCGCCTTCCCACATAGCGCCCCCAGGCCCGGCACTTCTCCGGTCCATTCTTCAAACCTTCCTCAATCCATCCTTCGTCGGTGCCAATATATCCCAGGTAAATGGGAGCCAGAAACACCTGCATGCCTTTCTCTTCAGCTTTTTTGATCACCCAATCGGCGTGTTCGAAATATTTCTCATTGGGCGTTGAAAAATCGCCTGGTGTGGTGAACGGCCCTTCCCCGTAGCGATTCACGGGACCGCGGAACTTGTGCTCAATGAGATTGACGATGATGGAGTTGAATCCCTGGCTACGCCGCTTCTCCAGATAAAGCTCCGCTTCCTCGCGGGTAAGTCCCGAGATAAGGGACCAGGGTGCGTCGCCCTGAACCAGAAATGGCGCGCCGCTTTGGTCCACCAGATGCCTGTGATCGGGTCCGACTTTGACCGGGTATGGGCCGGCGCCGAACGCCAAGAACGTGCAGGCAAGCGCACCGGCGAAACTCCAGCAAAGGGGTCTAATCATCCGTATACCAACGGTATTCGCGTGCGGGTCCGGCGTATATAAACTTCCAATCTAATTTTGTCGGAAACGTATCCTCTATGGTGAGGCCCGCCTTCCGACAGAAATTCGTGGTTTCTTAATAGATATGGCGCTCGGATCTGCGTTAGAACGGATGCGTCGGCCCGCTCAGGCTGCGGAGGGAAGAGTGACTACAGATTACAGGTCCCTATCAAACGACTATGTTTTGCACGCTGTCAAGAAAGAAAAATCGCTGATCTTCGATCGGGGCGAAGGATCCCGGCTCTGGGATCTTGACGGAAAAATGTATTTGGACACGATGTCCGGCTCGGCCGGTCCGGCCATGGTGGGTCACGCGCATCCCGCGGTGGCTGAGGCGGTGGCTCGTCAGATGGCGAAGCTTCCTTCCACCAACATTTTGCACGAGAGCGTACCGGTCATCGAATTCTGCCGCAGGCTGGCCGCGATCGCACCTACGGGATTAACCAAAACTTTCATTTGTACCGGCGGCGGCGAGGCGGTGGAGGCGGCCATCAAATTCGCTATCCGCGTGACCGGACGGGTGGAAGTGATCTCGCTCACTGGCGCCTATCACGGCATGTCGCTCGCTACGATGGGACTCACGGGAATGCCTGCCATGCGGAGTTGGTTGCCGGGCGCAATACGATGGCCGGCGTTTCGCCAGATCCCTTCGGCTGATTCCTACCGCCCTCCCTTGGGCGAAGGCCCTGAGAATTGGCGAGCGGCAGTGCATGCGCTGGAAGCCGATTTGGATGGGGCCAGCTCCGGGCAAGTTGCCGCGTTCCTGATGGAAATTGTGCAGGGCCCGAACGGTCACTCTTTGTTCCCCGCGGAATACTATCGCGGCATCCAGCGAGTCTGCCGCGAGCGCGGCGTGCTGCTGATCGTGGACGAGATCCAGACCGGCCTAGCTCGCTGCGGTGCAACGTGGGCCTCGGATCTGTTCGATGTTCGACCGGATATTCTGGTGGCCGGCAAAGCCCTGGGCGGCGGATTTCCCATCGGCACCTTCACTACCCGCAAGGACCTGATCCCGGACACGCTGGAATCGGAAGCCTGGCACATGCTCACGTTCATGAACCAACCTGTTGCGGCGGCGGCCGGATTGGCCGTACTGGATATTGTGGAGAAAGAGAATCTGGCCGAACGGGCACGCGTGCTGGGCGCGGAAGCGACAGAATGGTTCCGCCAGCTCGCCCGACGCTATGAAGTGATCGGCGATGTGCGCGGTCCCGGTTTATTTATCGGCGTCGACTTTGTCGAAGATCGCGAGACCAAAGGCCCTGCCACAACCGCGTGCCGCAAGGCCTGGGAATACGCGCTGGACCACGGTCTGATTACGCAATTCGGTGGTATTGGCGCCAACGTTCTGAAATTCAAGCCGCCGTTGACCACGCCTGAGGCCGACTTTAAGCAGATGCTTGAAATTTGCTCCGATACCGTGGCCTTCATCCAACAGGAAGTAGATAGGCAAAAAGTGAAACGCGCGGCACCGGAGCCTGCCGGCGTCGCCCGTTGAAAGCCTCGGCCCACTCCACGCCATCTGAAGCCAGCCCCACTAGCGGCGGGCACGCATTCAAGCCCGTACTGTCTCTATGGGCGCTGGTGCTTTTTGGACTGGCATTCGTGGGACCCACCGCGCCTTACACTTTCTTCGGAGTGGGCTCGGTAAAATCGCATGGCCATTTCGCGATGGTATATCTCATTGCGATGTTGGCCATCAGCTTCACCGCCGTAAGCTACGGGCGCATGGCCGCTGCGTTCCCGGAAGCCGGATCAACCTATGCCTATGCCTCCCGCGCGATCCACCCGGTGGCTGGCTATCTGGCCGGCTGGATCATGATCCTGGACTACCTGCTGATGCCGATGCTGTGCGTCATCGTCGCTGCCGTTACATCCAACAAGCTCGCGCCCTCGGTGCCTTACTCGGTTTGGGTGCTGATCACAGCCGCCACTATGACCGGAATCAATCTCGCCGGAATCGAGATGACTTCGCGCGCCACCATCGTCTTCAATGGCGTCCTGTCCATTTCTATCGTGTGGTTTGTCGCCGCGGCTGTTCGCGCGCTGCTGGGTGGAACCGGCGCGGGAACACTGATGTCGATAAAGCCGTTTTACGATCCACAAACCTTTTCGATGGCCGCCATTATGTCGGCCACTCCAATCGCGGTGCTCTCGTTTCTGGGATTTGACGGGATCTCCACGCTGGCCGAGGATTCCAAGGATCCAAAAAAAAATGTGGGACGCGCAACCGTGTTGGTTTGTTTCATCGCCGGCGTTCTCTTCATTCTCCAGACCTACCTTGGACAATTGATTTGGCCCGACTATTCGAAATTCAACCCTATCGAAACCGCCTTCTCCGATGTGGGGCGCCTGATTGGAGGCGCGGGCCTGTTTTTTCTGATTGCGTTCCTGGTGATTGGCCAAGCCTGGGCTAGCGGCATCACCAGCCAGGCCAGCGCGTCACGACTTTTGTTCGGCATGGCGCGGGATGGCCGCCTCCCGCACGTTTTGTTCGGTTACGTCCACCCGGTACTGCGCACGCCCATCTATAGCGTTCTCCTGATGGGCAGTCTCGCTTGTGTGGGAGCGCTGATTTTCGACTTGGACCAGAGCGCGGAGCTGGTGAATTTCGGCGCCTGTTTGGGGTTCATGGCGGTAAATGTTTCGGTGATCAGCCATTACTTCGTGCGCCTGCGGGAACGAAGCGGTTCCGGCATCTGGACCAATCTGGTTTGTCCGGTGCTGGGTTTTGTGATCTGCTTCTATATCTGGTTGAGCATTTCGCCGTTGGCCATGCGTGTGGGTGCATGGTGGACCGTGGCGGGTATCGTATACCTGGCGGTGCAGACCGGCGGCTTCAAGCGAAAACTGAACATGAGGTAAGCATGCGATTGAAGAACAAAGTCGCAATCGTCACCGGTGCGGGCGCTGGCATCGGCCGGGCCATTGCCGAGCGTTTCGGCGCCGAGGGAGCGGCCGTGGTGATAGCTGAAGTCGACACCACCAACGGAGAATCCGCGGCACAAGCGATTTCGAAAGGCGGCGAAGCGCTGTTTGTCCAAACCGATGTTTCTGACGAAGCGCAAGTCCAAGCGATGACCGGGAAAGCCCTCGATCGCTACGGACGAATCGATATTCTCTGCAACAACGCTGCGGTGCTGCTGGTGCATGAGGAAGCGCCAGCGCATGAGTTAAGCAACGAGGCTTGGGACCGCACCATGGCCGTGAATCTGCGCGGATACTGGCTGTGCTCGAAGTACGTCATCCCAACAATGTTGCGCCAAGGCAGCGGGTCCGTCATCCACGTGGCATCGCCAACGGGTATTTTCGGCTTCACTCGACTGACCGCTTATAGCACCAGCAAGGGCGGCGTGATCGGGCTCATGCGGGCCATGGCAGCGGATTACGCACCTCACCACATTCGGGTCAACGCGATTATCCCCGGCACCATCGACACGCCTATGAATGCGGTTGAGCTTTCCGATCCCCAGATGCGGAAGCACTTCGCGGAGATCGCGCCGGCGCGTAGACTGGGGACACCGCAGGACCTGGCAGGGATCGCGGTTTTTCTAGCTTCTGAAGATTCAGATTACTGCGTGGGAGGCATTTTCACGGTGGACGGCGGGCTGACTGCGGTCTAAGGCGAAGCTGCGAAAAAATCGCCGGGTTGGCAGACGGAAGCGTCTGCCCCACGTTGCGGTGGAAGAGTGTGGGGCAGGCGCTTTCGCCTGCCAACCGATTTTACCAACGCTTGCTTACGCGCGCGGCTCAGTTAGCGGCTTTGCGGGGTCGCCTATGACTCATGCGGTACTGGAGCGGCGTTATACCAGTGATGCGCCGGAAGATGACTCCGAAGTAGCTCTGGTTGCAGAATCCGGTTTCCAGGCTGATCTCGGAAATAGCTTGGTCGGAAGACGCCAGCAAATCTTGAGCCCGCGCTACGCGGAAATTATTCAGGTAGGCCACAAAAGACTGGCCGGTCACATCTTTGAACAGATGCATGAACGAGCAGTCGCTCATCGCACAAAGCCGGGCAGCGTCGTTTACCCGGATCGGTTCGCTATAGCGCTGCTCGATGCGCTCCAGTAGAGGCGCCAATCGCCGAGCGTTACTCTCATGCTGGTAAATTGACTCGCGTGTCGCGCCCAGATCCGAATAGTGATTTACCAGGGCCAGCAGGATCATCCTTAAATATGTCTTGATCGCGAGACGAGAGCGTTCGGAAGCCCCCGGCAATTCATTCCGGATGCGCTCGACGAAATCCAGAATCTCACGCGAAAGCCCCGTGCCTGCCGGAATCACGTTTGGAAACGAAGAACCGAGCAAATTGAACGGCATCAGATATTGCACGTCGTCGCCCAGAGGGGCGCCCGAGTGAAGCAGGTTGGGAAGAAACGAGAGCACCACCGACCTGGCCTCGCGCTGCGAGACGCCCAGCGGGAGGCAACGGTGCCGGATGCGGTCTCCCACTACGATGATGTCGTTCTTGTGCACGGTGCACGAACGGCCTTCCACTTCGTAGCCGAGTTCGCCGGATTCGAAAATCACTACCTCGAGATGATCCGGCCTATGCAACGGTACGTCGTGCCGGCGATCCAGGATCAGGAAGCGCACATCCACCGGATACGCATTAGCAAACGGCCAGACGTGGTATTTCTCGGAGTTGATCTGGCGGTCGACAAACGAATCGACACTCTGCCAGGTCACGCTTCTTTCCGTTCGCATGGGCACTTTCGCCCTCCGTACCCAGTAATCATAGCCGACTGGGCGGGTTTCGCGCATCAAAAAATAAATTTCAAACCAAGTTGCAGAATGCGTGGCGGGGCAGCACTTGCCACCTCGCCGTTTCCAATGTTCTGGTTGCCGTTGCAAGCGGCGCCGGGAGCGGTTGTACTGCTGCAAAAGATGTTTATCCCGGTCCATTGCGGGTGGTTGAACGTGTTGTAGCTCTCTGCGCGGAACTGCAGCGAACTGTGTTCGCCTCCGAACCACGGCATGGAAATGTTTTTCATCAGGGCCAAGTCCCAGTTATTGCGCCCGGGCCCGGTCAAGGCGTATTTTCCGATATAGCCGAACATCCCCGGCTCGTTATTGGCCGCAAGCTGTGCAACGGTCACCTGGCCCAGCAGGCCGGGATCGAACCAGCTCGGCGTAGGACCGAATTGGGGATCATCCACCGTGCCCTTCTTGATACCAAGTGGCCCCAGAGCGTTGCAGCCCGTGGGTCCGCCAACCCCGGTGGACAAACCGTTGATCCCGCAATAGACCCCTACTGGCGTGCCAGTTTGGAAACTGCTGATGCCGCTGATCTCCCAGCCGCCCAGCGCGTAGCGGACGAAGTGATTGGATGCGTCTTTGAAGAAAGGCAGCTCGTAGACGTAGTTCAGAATCAGAATCTGCGACTGATTCAATCCTCCGGTACCGTACCAACGGTGCAGGTCGTAGTCGTTGATGCCATTGGTCCCTCCGGAATTCGCGCTCCCGCCCTGGAACATGTTGTCCAGTTCATGCGCCCAGGTGTAGGCCGCCTGGAACGTGAGGCCGTAACTAAAAGCGTGCCGGAAATTCGCCTGAAGGGAATTGTAGTTGGAGTTTCCGGTCATCTGGCGTTGCGCGATGCCGGCGTAACCGCGATACGGTGTGAAGAAAACGGTTGGCTCCAGGTTGTTGATCAGGATGTTTTGGACATTGCAATTTCCCTTCGCATCGCAACCGGGCGTGCCCGCCAGCGCCGGAACGTTTTCCGTACCCAGGCCCACGGGAACCTGGTTGATATTGACATTCTGCTGCAGGTGACGGCCCAGCGTCCCGACATAGCTCACACTGAGCACGTTGTTCCCCCGGAATTGATGCTGGATTCCCACATTGAACTGCTGGATCTCCTGCCATTTGGGGACATTCACGTTTGAGAAACTCGCCGGCCCCAACGGACCGGGCACCACGTTTTGATAGCCGTTAATGTTATACCCGAAAAGATTTGTGGCGGTGGGAGGGTTCCCGTTAAAGCCCGCTCCGTTGTGTAAGGGATTGCCGCTATCCCAGGTGAGCGCATAGCCGCCGCGGATGGCCGTTGTGCTCTTTCCGAATGGATCCCAAGAGAAACCGAAGCGCGGCGATAGCGTGCCGCGAGGGGGCCTGTAGCAGCCTTCCGGAACTCCTCCGGAGCCGCACTGGACCAGCCCGTTGCCGTAGTTCAGGTAGTTCGCTCCGCTGCCCGGTATCAGGTTGCCGTTCGAATCCAATTGCGCCTGCTTGGCCGGATTATAGAGCGACGGGATGAAAAGGGAATCGTTAGTCGGATTTTCAACGTCGTGAAAAGCAGTTAGCCAGGAATAGCGCAGACCCATGTTCAGCGTGAGATGCTGCGTCACATGCCAATCGTCCTGGATGTAGGGCTCGAAATCCCACTGCCGCCAGTGGCCCAGCGCCGCACCCCCCAGCAAGCTTCCATTTACAACTCTGCCGTATTCCTGATAGTTCGCAATGCGCCCCAGGTCCATGTCCGCGAGTGCGTTTCCGGTGCTGATGGCGGAGCCGTTGCCAGGCCCGAACGAAAGGAACCCTTGCGTGTTGTAGCCGATGTTAGTGGTTGTATTGATGTGGTTATAGAGCAGGAAGAAGCCGGTTTTCAGAGTGTGCCGGCCGTGATTCCAGACCAGGTTGTCCTTGATGGCCGGTTGAGGATCCCAAAAGAAGAACTCGAATCCCGTCGACTCGGCAAAGTTAAAAGGAACGCCGCCGGCTAACGAGATCCCAGGCAGTTTTGGCTGGAGCTGATTGGCCGGGAAAATCGTACTCATCGCGAAACCAGAGGGCTTGTTAATGGATCCAGCCGGTGAGTCGAAACCGGTGAAATTGTTTACCGTATTCACGTCCGCCGAGAAGCTTGCGATGAACTCGTTCAGCAGGTCCGGACGGATGCTTTGCGTCAGATGGAACACGGCCGACTTGGCCGGGCTGGTCCACCTGGATTTCACCGTTCCGAAGTTCGCGGACGACCATAGAGTGGGGACGAAATCTGACTCAAAAGCGTCTTGAGTATAACGGAAGAAGGCACGGATGTTGTCCGTGATGTTCTCGTCAATCTTGAACATGTCCTCCCTGAAACTCGTCGGAAGGCTGGGAGCCGCCGTGTAAGTGTTGATCCCATTGTTAGGCAATGGCACCAGTGCGTTGAGCAGCGCCTGAGCCGTGGGGTCCACAGGAACCTTGTCACCGGGATAGGGCAAATTCGTATTCGGGTTAATCGGAATCGCGCAACCGGAAGCGGCCACTATATTGTAGTTGGGCGAGGCCGGATCGCATTGACTGAAATCGCCCGCACGCATGCTCAGGGTCGGCACACTCGAGCTGATGACGGTTCCCTCCCGGTTCTCGCGCCATTCTTCGGAGACGAAAAAAAATGTCTTGTTCTTGTCGTGGTTATAGTGCCCGGGGATGAAAATCGGACCTCCTAACGTGAATCCCCAATTGTTCCGTTTGAGCGGGGTTTGCGGCGCCGAACTGCCGTCGCCTGTGATGGTGCGGTTGATAAACCAGTCATTGGCGTCAAATCTGTCGTTCCGCACGAACTCAAACAGCGTACCGTGAAACTGGCGGGTTCCGGACTTGGTCACAATCTCAATATTCGCGCCGCCGGATTTTCCGTATTCCGCGCTATAGTTTGATGTGGAAACGCGGAATTCAGCGATGGAATCGACGCTCGGATAAGTCATAATGGAACCGCTGCCTGAGCCTTGATCGATGTTGTTGGTGCCGTCCACCTCCCAGTTCTGGATGTTGACCGGAAGGCCGTTGAAGGAGATGGCGGCATCCGCCAACACGCCCACATGCGAGGAATCGAATCCGCTGCCGAGCGTTGCGGCGCCTGGCACCAGCGTTGCGAGATTTGCGAAATTCCTCGCGTTCAGGTTGAGTTGGCTGACCTGTGCCCCGGTCACGACGTCCGAAATTGCGCCCGATTCCGTGTCAACCTTAGTAGCGCTCGCATTCACAACCACTTCCTGCGTGGCGGAGCCCACCTGGAGTTGCAGGTCAGCCCGCAGTGTCTGCCCCACCTGCAGTGTGATCCCGCTGCGCACTAGTTTCTGAAAGCCCGCCTTTTCGACAGTAATCACGTAGCTTCCAATTGGCACGCGGGCGGCCGTGTACTCGCCTTGCGAGTCCGAGACTAGCTTTCTGACGAAGCCCCGGTCAGGATTCGACACCGTAACGTTGGCGGTTGGAACCACCGCGCCGGATTGGTCGGTGACTGTACCGTTGATGTTCGCGAGATCCTGTGCGCTGGCGCCGAAGGGTGCCAGAAAAATCATTGCGCCTGCTATCGCAACCAATGTCCTCACGGGGTACTCCTTTCGTCCCAGCCACACCTACGCGGGAGTGGATCGCCCGCCAACAGGTGCGGAACTGCCTGCTGGACTTGCGAGAAACCTGTGGTGAGCGTAACCCGAGGACCAAAATGGGTCTATCACGATTTTCTTTTTCTTTGTCATAAGACGATAGCCCCGCAGCGCCAGCGTGTAAGTGGATCGTTCAGCTTGCCCGGACAGGAACACTCTGGCGGCCGTTGCTCTCAAAAATACAGTGCTACGATGTTGCCACCAAAGTAAATTTGATTCAATATGCCACGTTGTTTGGGACTACTCGCTGCGATTGCATTCGTGGGCGCGCTCGCCGCCGCGCCCATACTAACGCCGAAAGACCACTATTTCCTTCGCGATGGACAGCCGTTCTTCTGGTTGGGCGATACGGCTTGGACCATACCCAATCTCTATACTCCGGCGGAAGCAGAAGCATACCTGGATCACCGGGCTCACCAGGGATTCACCATCATCAACGTGATGATGGTCTTTACCGGCGGGCCTGGCATGAAGCCAGTCTCCGAGGATGTAGGCGGCAATCTACCGTTCCTCAACTGGAATCCGGCCACGCCGAACGAATCGTACTTCAAGAATGTCGACCGTGTACTCGATGTCGCGCGTCGCAAGAATCTGATTCTCGCCATCATGCCAACCGGCGGAACGTCCGGAACATTCGTCAAGAAACAACATATTTTCACGGAGGCGAACGCCCGCGAATATGGCCGCTGGCTTGGCCGCCGGTACAAAAACATACCCAATCTGATCTGGGTGAATGGGTTCGATTTGAAATCTTCCGAGTATCCGGAAATTACCAAGGCCCTGGCGGCCGGCCTTCAGGAAGGCGACGGCGGCGAGCATTTGATCACTTTCCATCCGGGCGGAGGCAACTCGTCCAGTTACTTCCACACCGAGAAATGGCTCGCCTATAACACCATCCAAACCTGGAGCGATTACTGGCGCATCCATTCGCTGGTCCTGGCCGATTACTGCCGCCTTCCCGTCAAACCGGTGGTTCTGGCCGAAGGAGCCTACGAAGAAGGTCCGGAATATCCCAGCCGCCCCATTACGCCGCTGGTAGTTCGTAAACAAGCCTGGTGGGCATTTCTCGCGGGCGGTTTCCATACTTACGGCCACAACGATATGTGGCGCAAGAACCCAACGTGGCGTCAGTCGCTGGATTCGCCGGGCGCCCGACAGATGGGCGTTCTGAAGCAGCTTCTCTCCTCTCACACTTGGTGGACATTGCTGCCCGATCAATCCGTGATCGCCGTGGGGCACGGTAGCGACAAGGATTTGAATGCCGCAGCCTGCTCCATGAACGGCGACTGGGCGATTCTTTACTTCAGCACCCGCAACCCCGTGACCGTCGACTTCGGTAAGATCACGACCTCGGAAAACGTCCGAGCTACATGGATCAATCCGGAAACTGGTGACGCCACCCTTGCCGGGGTCTTCCCGAACTCGGGCCTGCGCCCGCTCACGCCGGCGTTGTCGAGCGAAGACGCAGTCCTGCTGCTCGAAGCCACCCGGGATAAAGTAAGCGCTCCCGTCGCTCGCTGATGGACGAACAACGCTACGAAATCCAGATGGAGCGCGACATCATCGCGAAGATGCGCGATGGCGTGGTCCTGCGCGCCGATGTCTTCCGCCCCACCGCGGCCGGACGCTTCCCCGTAATCATGCAGCGGACGCCGTACAACAAAGCGAATTACAACGCCAACGGCGCGCCCTTCGCCATCCGCGCGGCCGCTCGCGGATATGTAGTGATCTTGCAGGATGTCCGGGGCAGGTTTGCCTCCGATGGCGATTGGTATCCATTCCAGCATGAGGTAGACGACGGCTACGACACTGTGGAATGGGCCGCGGCACTGCCCTATTCGAACGGCAAGGTGGGAATGTTCGGATGGTCTTACTTGGGCGTAACGCAAATGTCCGCTGCCCTCGCGCAGCCGCCGCACCTGGTTTCGTTATTTCCGGTGGTCACGGCATGCGATTACTACGACGAATGGACCTATCGTGGCGGCGCGTTCCAGCAGTTCTTCAATGAATCCTGGGCGTCGTTCCGGCTCGCTCCCGACACGCTAGACCGCCGGGTGAAAAAGAGCGCCAACGCCATGAATCGAGTGTGGGACCTTCCGCTCGGCAACTTTTCTCTTTTTGAAACGGGTTCGGTTCGCGACCTGGCGCCGTACTTTTTTCATTGGCTGGAGCATCCGGCATATGACGGCTACTGGAAGCAGTGGTCGCTCAATGGACGCTTCGGCAAAATTTCAGTTCCTTGTTATCACGTGGGCGGCTGGTATGACATTTTCCTGAACGGCACGCTCAGAAATTACACAGGCGTCAAGGCGCACGGCGGAACCGCGGCGGCGCGCAACGGGCAGCGTTTGATGATCGGCCCGTGGTATCACGATTCGGCCAGTTTTCGGGAAGGCAAAGCCGGCGAAGTGAGTTTTGCTCCCGAAGGCTGTTCCAACGAAGAAGACGAAATGCTTCGCTGGTTCGATTACACGTTGAAAGGTATGGTCAGCGGCTTGGCCGAAAAGCCAGTCCGAATTTTCGTGATGGGCGAAAATGTCTGGCGCGAAGAAGAGGACTGGCCTCTGCGGCGCGCCAGATCCACGCGTTTTCACTTGCATTCCGGCGGAAGCGCCAATTCCTTGCACGGCGACGGTTCTTTGAGCGATTCGGCGCCCGAAGCTGAATCTCCCGATGCGTTTGTTTACGATCCGGCAAATCCTGTCCGCACTCAGGGCGGAGGAAACTGCTGCGATCATGACCATCTGGCGCCTGGTGTTTTCGATCAGCGGCCCGTCGAAAATCGGGCGGACGTGTTAGTTTACTCCACGCTGCCGCTGGACTCGGACATGGAGGTGACTGGCCCGGTCACGGCGGAATTATTCGTGAGTTCCTCGGCGGTAGATACAGATTTCACGGCCAAACTTGTGGACGTCCATCCGGATGGATTTGCGCGAAACCTCGCGGACGGCATTCTCCGTCTTCGTTTCCGCAATTCGTTCGAGAGGGCCGAACCGCTGGTTCCCGGCGAGATATACAAGATCAAGATCGATCTCTGGGCGACATCCAACCTTTTCCGCCAAGGGCATCGCATCCGGCTCGAAATTGCGAGCAGCAACTTTCCCCGCTATGATCGAAACCTCAACACCGGCGCGGATCTGCTCACTGGCGAACGCATGCTAAGGGCCAGCCAGACGGTTTATCACGACCGCGATCATCCGTCGGCGTTGATCTTGCCTATCGTGCCACGCTGACCGGCGGTCTCTTCTACGAAGCGAAAAACGTCCCGGTCACATTCCTCCAACTCCCTCAGCCGTACCGGGTAGCTGCCGGGCTCGATAATCTGGCCCGCCTTGATTGTCAAAACAGGCCGGATGCGCCGCACAGCTCGCTCCGCGCGCAAATGAGTATCTTCCAGCGGAAAGCTGCCTTCTTCCAGTTCGAACACGAAAATATCCGCAGGGGCGCCTGGTTTGAGTGTTCCCAGCTGGTCGCCGCGGTCGATGGCTTGCGCCGGCGCCCAGGTCGACTTAAGGATGACATCCTCCAGCGACATGCCCATATGCAAAAACTTGGACATCACCGAAGGCATGTCGAAAGCCCAACGGGCAATCGAAAACCGGTGTAGATCAGTGCTGATGGTATCGGGATAAAAGAAATATTCGAAGGCCCTGCGTGCGACGTCCCAACTGAAAGCACCCGCGCCATGACCCACATCGAATTGAACGCCACGTTTGCGCGCGTCTACAACCTCAGGCAGCAAACGATGATCATCGGAATTGAGAATCCCGTCGCCCCGTCCCTGGAAACAATGCGTGACGATGTCGCCCGGCCTCAATCGTTCGAGGATACGGCGCGTGTCGGCGCCTTTTGTTATATGCACCATGACGCGCAGACCAGTAGAATTCGCCGCCTCCAGCGCTTTGTCCATCGCTTCCGTTCCATGAATTCCGGTCATGGTCCCCTCGCGGATCTTCACTCCCACGCACAGGTCCCGATTGGCTTCGATCACCCGGCCGGTTTCGATCGGGCGGGCGAAGCGGATGTCCTCCAGTTCACCTACTAGTGTGGTCGGGATTCCAATGGCGCTGATGTTCACAAACGCCAGCACGCGTACGGTGGCGGCGCTCACTTGCATCCTGCGGAATGCCGGAAAACTGATGAACCCGGTGGTGCCCGCATCCACGGCAGTGGTAACGCCATGGTTCAAGCAAATATCGGGGTCGATTCCCCACGAGCTGCCTTCCCACCAATGCCCATGCAGGTCGACGAGGCCCGGGCAAACATATTTTCCTCGGAGATCTTTCTCAACTAAGCCGGGCTCGAGGGCATCGCCGATCGCAGCCACACGGCCATCTTGAATCGCAACGGCTGTTACGCGGCTGAGGTTCTGCGACGGATCGATGACATGGCCGTTGCGAAGCACCAGACTGTAAGCCACTACTGATTCCTCCTATACGTTGGCTTCATCAACCGCGGCGCGATGGTACGCGTCCAACACAACAGCCGAAACTTTGCGTGCCATTGCGCCGTCGGTTTCAGGCCGACGCCCAGTGTCCACGCACTCGAAGAAGTGCTCAATTTCCGGTGCTAGATCCAACCCTTCGTCACTTTCCAACAGCAGTTCCTCCTGCTTGCCTAGCGCGACAATTCGCGTTTGCCATTTGCAATTCACACCCTCCGTGTTCTGGTCTCCGAGCGGAGTACAAGTCAGTATCAGGTGCGCTTTCTCGCACATGGCTTCCATGGTGTACCAGATGCGGATCTTGGGTGAAGCCCAAGTATGGCGCACGACGCCGATGGAGCCGTTTTTGAATTTGAGAATACACGCGGCCGTATCCTCGCCCTCCATCGGCACGCGCCCTCGTGTGCCCACCATGTACGCGGCGTGTACGTCGCCGCTGATCCATAACATGATGTCCAGTTGATGGCCCGAAGCCGAGAACAAACATCCGCCTCCCAACGTGGCTTTGTGCGTCATCCATTCCGCTAAATACCCCTCCACCGAATCGTCCATCAGGCTGTCGAGCATGATCAGCTTTCCGTATTTGCCGCTGTCGATAATTTGTTTGAACAGCCGGAAACTCTTCTTGTAGCGATGTGGATACGCCACCATCAACGTTTTCCCAGCCTGCTCAGCCGCGGCGATTATGCTGTCGGCTTCAGCCAGGCTATTGGCGATGGGCTTTTCGAGTAATACGTGGCAACCGGCCTCGAGACAATCGATGGTGACTTGTGCATGCAGATGATGAGGAACCAGAATGAAAGCACAATCGATATCTTGAAGGCCGGTGCGATAATCGGCGATGACGCGCGCTCCCGCTTCGCGCGCCAAGGCAAGGGCCGGTTCCGGATTCGGATCGGCAACCCAGACGATCTCTCCCTGACGTCCCAATTGACTCAGCCCCGCAACGTGAAACGGCGCGATCCATCCACAGCCTATGAGTCCGATCCGATGCGCAGCCATGGATATGTCCCTCCGTCGGGGAGGTTATCGAACCTTGTAGAAAGGAGTCTATCGGAATCGATTGTTCTTTTATCAGGAAGTTCGAGCGCCGCGATAGGCTGGTGCTACCATGTATTTCGCTATGGCGCGGGCTCTGATTGCCGCCGTTTTCTCTTGCTGCGCATTACTCGGCCAGCAGACTCAGACTTCTAACCCTAAGGATCTGTTCGAGCGCGGACAGCGATCGCTGGCGGCGGGCAAGTATGAAGATGCCGAAAGCGCTTTCGACCGGTTGATCAAAATGGGTGTTCGCTCCGCTGGGGTGTACACCAATCTGGGCGTGATCTACATGCGCACGGGAAAGCTCGATAGCGCCATTCAGGTATTGAAGAAGGCGAAAGAGCTGGCGCCCGCAATCACTGGCATCGATCTGAATCTCGGCTTGGCTTACTACAAGCAGCGCGAGTTCCAACAGGCTGTCCCGTATTTCGCAACTGTTGTTTCTCGCGATCCCGCGAACCTTCAAGCGCACTACCTAAAGGGCGTTTGCCACTTCATGATGGATGAATTCGACAGTGCCGTCAGCGAGCTTTCGGGCCTTCAAGATCGCGAGCAGGACGACCTGGAGTTCTTGTTCATGCTGGGTATTTCCTATGGAAAGCTGAAGCGAACAGACGATGAGCGAAGCACATTTGCGAGACTGGTCCAGGCCGGCGGTGACACGCCGCATTTGCATCTGTTGTTGGGCAAAGCCTACCTGGCGTTGGGCGATTTCTCGAATGCAGGCACAGAGCTCGAGAAGGCCTCGGCCGGCGATTCGCGCCTGCCGTATTCGCATTACTATCTAGGAGTACTGGATGAGAAGTTGGGCAAACTAGACGCGGCTACCGCGCAGTTTGAAAAGGAAGCGGAAATAAGTCCAAACGACCCGTGGGCTTTTGAGGATCTAAGCAGGATTAAGCTCAACCAGGGCGACACGGGGGGCGTGATTGATCTGCTCGAGAGGGCAGTCGCACACAATCCCGATTTCCCCACTTTGCGTTCCGCACTCGCTAAGGCTTACATGCAAGAGGCAAAGCCTGCGCACGCCATTCCACATCTTAGCCGCGCGATTGAGCTGGAGCCAAAGAACGGAAATTACCATTACCAATTAGGCCGCGCTTATGCGCAAATGGGACGGCAAAAAGAAGCCAGCATCGAGATGGCGAAAGCGCGTGCACTTCAGGAAGGTGTTTTAAAAGGACAAATGGAGCTGTTGTCCCGAGATGACCTCAAGAACGGCGCCCCGATCCCGTCCCTGGTTAAGTAGGACCTCTTTTTGCCGCAACGTCATAGTTTCATTCAACATTCGCGATTCGCGAACAGCGAATGACAATCTTGAACAGCGATCAAAGGAGCGATTTTCAAAGAAGTGGTACCTACGATGGGCGGAGGAGGCAGATGCAGGGTATTGCCCAAATCGTATGAAGGATATTGTCCAAATCATTGATAGAACAGAATCAATTCAGGCACAGTGGGTTGCCGCCCGCACCCTCACCGCTAACTGAATAGTTTCAATGAGATAGAGTGTATGCAAATCGGCAAAAATTTAACTAAATATATTTGCTATCAATAACTTGGCGGTGAGGGTGGGATTCGAACCGTCGAGCCCCGCTTGGCCTCTGTAAGTTACACACTCCTCGTTGCCAGGCGTGCCACATTTACCATCTTT